>Ga0105051_10006093_pt1 | contig 13131 bp, 8 predicted proteins | sample FRY02_FD_78383 | JGI IMG/M metagenome (GOLD analysis project Ga0105051, IMG submission 78383) | Freshwater microbial communities from Lake Fryxell liftoff mats and glacier meltwater in Antarctica - FRY-02 (megahit assembly) | ecosystem: Environmental > Aquatic > Freshwater > Ice > Glacier...
GCTGCTTAGAAAGTGCCTGGCTAAATACACCAAAGATGCTGTGCATGTATATTCGTCTACAATCGAGATAATTCATACGCCTCTTACCGCACCTTATCTAGTTTTTATTGATTATCACATGAATGATCTCAACGGCTTAAGTACAGCTAGATTAGTGCGAAAAAAATGGGGAAAAAAAGTGGTTATTATTTTAATAAGTGCGTCGGATAAAATTCTAAAAATTCCTATTTCTAAGTATGGAATAGATAAATGTATCTCTAAAAAAATTGGTCTGGATGCAATTGCACAAGACGGCTTAAAAATGTACAAAAGTGTAAAAACCCGTCGAACGGTTAAAAAAATACTCGTCATCGTTTTACTGCTTTCAACTTTCATTTTTCTCGCTATTAAGTTGATTCCATTTTTTCAATAACCATCCTTTACCACTGCTTCAAAATGGGATAATTTATCCCAAAATAGGAAATCATAAAAACCTATAATTGAGCAAACTACCTCTTTTATTGATTATTTATTGACTTTCAGTTAACATTTAGTTATGGCACCGTTAATGCCAAAGGGATATTTCTTCGAATTAGACCACGAAGAGTTCATGCTAAAACTAAATAAATTATGAAAAATTTTACTATCAACCCTTGCCAGATTTCCTGCGATGAAAAAAACAGTCGGAAATGGAATTTCGTTCTTATGTTACTTTTTGTGTTTTCAATTTCCAATGTGGATGCACAATATTGTGGAGCAGCAACGTCAAATGTTGCAATTACACCAATTGCTACATCTCAAAATACATTAGTCTATAATAGCGGACGACGAGCTTTTAATTTTGCTGCTACTGCAGGTTGTACTTATACTTTTGCAACTTGTGGATTGTCATCAGCGGATACTTATTTAAGATTGTATTCTACAGGTACAGGAGGAACAGCACTCGTTAGTGCTGATGATAATTGTGGTTTACAATCCTCATTTACTTGGACATGTGTTACATCTGGAACATACTCTGTTTTATTAACTAGATATCCTTGTAATACGTTAACTTCAAGCGCAAGAATGTCGTATAGACTTGTTTCATGTGCTCCTGCAGCGGCACCTGCTAATGATTTAGTATGTAACGCCATAACTATTGCGTGTGGTTCCACAACTGCAGGAACAACAGTGAATGCCACTTCTACTGGAACATATGAGGGCACTAATTTTTGTGGAACAGCGCAAAGTAGTGCAGGTGTTTGGTACAATTTTATTGGGACAGGACAAACAATCACAGCATCTCTTTGCTCTTCGGGATGGGATAGTAAAATACAAATTTATTCAGGTGCCACATGCACTACTTTATCTTGTATTGGTGGGGTAGATGATAATGGTCCAGCTTGTGGTGGAGCATCAGCATCTTACACATGGGCCTCTGCTGTGGGTGTTACTTATTGGATTAATGTTTCAGGATATTCAACAACTAGTGCGTTTAGTTTACAGTTGACATGTGTTACTCCTATACCGGCACCTGCAAATAATGATTGTGCAAATGCGCAGTCCATTTCGATTCAGTGCCCAGCCTCAGCTACAGTTGTTTCTGGTACAACAGCAAATGCAACAGAAGAAGCAGGTATTGCAGATCCAACATGTGATCCTGGAACAATCCGTGATGTTTGGTATACATTTAATTCTGGATTAAATACATCTGTTAATCTTTCTGTGACTCTTGGTACTGCTAGTTGGTTAGGTGGCGAAGTGCATAGTAGTTGCGGTAGTCCTGCTCCAGGTCTTACAATAGGTGGAAATGCAGGAAATTGTGATTTTTATTTGTTAAATCCAGCTCCTACTGTTATAAGTGGATTAGTGCCAAATACAACCTATCGATTAAGACTTTTTAATAATGTTGATTGGGATGTTGCCGGTAGTTTCACATTTACACTAACAAATTCTATTAATAATCCAGGAGCTATTTCTGTTCCGTCATCTGTTTGTGTGGGTACTCTCACAACCATTTCAAATATCACTGCAGCGACAGGGGCACCTAACGCAGCGAACTATTACTTCTATTATAGAGGTGGGCCGAGTAATATTGCTTGGACAATGTATGATGGACCATCTGCAAATACATCTTCGGTTTTGCCAGGAGCAGTAATTAATACACCTGGAACTTGGTTTGTCGCAAGAAATTCAGATTTTGGTTGCGGTCAAGCAAATAATACAACTACAATTGATCTTCAAATTATAGTTACTCCAGGATCTACAGCTCCAACGCTAACAGGTACAAGTCCGGTATGTCCAGCAACCTCTGTTACGATTAATGCTGGAAGTGGAACTGCAAGTCCAGGATCAGCTATTTATTGGTATAACGGTCCAAATGGAACAGGAAATTTGTTAGGAACAGGTACTTCTTATGTAGTTTCGCCTGCTGCGACAACTACTTATTATGCGAGAAGAGAAGGAGGATGTAATACAACTGCTGATGGTTCTTACACAATTACCGTCAACAACCCTACCCTAGCAACAACACCTTCTACTGGTGATATGGTTTGGAAAGGAGCTTCTAGCACAGATTGGGCAACACTTCCAAATTGGTGGCAATACAACGGTTCGGCTTATATTGCGGCTAGTGCTGCACCAACCGCAACTCAAAATGTAATTCTTCCAGCAAATCAAACGTGTATTGTATTTCAACCGAATACAAATACAAATGAAGGGAATGCTAATAACCTTACTATAGAAATAGGTGCAACCTTAATAATGGGCAATGGAATAATAAGCGTTGCTGAAAATTGGTTAAATAACGGTACGTTTACGCCAGGAACAGCGACTGTTGCGTTTACTGGAACAGGTACGCATACGATTTCTGGTTCTTCAACTATACATACTTTCAATAACCTTACAATAAATAAATCGGGTGAAGTACAGTTGAATGTACCTATTACGATGAGTGGTACTCTAAACCTCACGGATGGACGTTTAAACATTGGAAACTTTAACCTTGATTTGCCAACTAATACGATTAATGGTGGAAATGCATCAAGCTTTGTGCACACTTCAGGCACTGGTACCTTAAATAGAAATGTGGCAGGATCTGCTATTAACTTCCCTGTTGGTAGAACGGCTTATAATCCAGCAACTCTAACAAATAGTGGCACTTCTGATAAATTCAGCGTTCGTGTAATCAATAATGTAACAGATGACGGAACGGCAATTGGTACAACAACTTCTATGGCAGTTGTTAACAGAACTTGGATGATCAACGAGCAAACAACTGGAGAAAGTAATGTTACTTTGCGCTTACAATGGAATGATGTACCTGAGCATATCAATGGTTTCCAACCTATCGACGCGTTTATTGCTCATTATATGAGTGGTGCTGGTCTTTGGGATAATATTGGCGGCACAATTCCTTCGGTAAATAGTATAGAAACAGCAGGAATCACTTCTTTTTCACCCTTCACAATTTCTTCCTCACCGATGTTTGCACCACTTCCTGTTGAGTTAATAAGCTTCCAAGCGAATTGTCAAGGAGAAGGAAAAGTTGAGATAACATGGGCAACCGCATCAGAGCACAATTCTGATAAATTCACAGTTGAGAAATCACGTGATGGAATAATTTGGTCAGTATTGGCGTCGTTAGCGGGTGCTGGTAACTCAACACAATTGATCAACTATGCTTTAGTAGACAATGTGGTTTCTGGTGGAAATAACTACTACCGTTTGGTGCAAACTGATATTGACGGAGCAACAGAAACGTTCAATATTGCTAGTGCCAATTGTGGTAAGGATACAGAAACATCAATGAGTGTTTATCCAAACCCGAGTTCTGGTGATTTCTATGTGAATTTCAATACAGAAGAACTTTCCGTTGCAGGAGTAATACAGATCACAGACGCCAAAGGTTCGGAAGTCCACTCTCAAGAAGTGACAATTGAAAAAGGCAGTAATGTATTCCATGTTAATATGGAAGCAGCCCCAGGAATTTATTATATCCGAGTTTACAATGGAACCTCAACCTCTAGTATAGTAAAACATAGTTTGCGTTAAATTATGGTCTAAAAAAAGAATGGGAGATGAAAACGATCGTCTCCCTTTATACAGTCACCTCTGCCCTATTTACTATGTGAAAATATTTAGTAAGATTGCAAAAAGAGCTGAGGCTATAGGAAACAGTGAAAATTTGTAGGAAGCTTGAATTGTTAGCTACAATGCAATTTACTCAAATAAATGAACTTGCTGTTCTTAAAATAGTAAGTTAAAAAAGTGGAACTACTCACTGCAATTTTTATCAGAAAATGATAATTTGACCGGTAGATTGTTTATAATAGCATGGTTTTACCTAAACTTTGTGGTCTGTAATTAAAAGAGAGATGCCTTACTTGTATCTCTCTTTTTCAAGTAAGTTGAAACCAAATTTAAATAAGGTGTAACAAAATTATGAATAATAAGCTGCCAAAGCAGATTTGCTAATACTGCGCATTATTGGTAGCAATTTAAACGGTGTAGCTGTTGATTTGTCATAGGCTGCACCTTTTTTTGAATTTAAATTCTCTACATTCGATTTTGTCATGATTTTTATACAAAAATGCACGCCAAAATCTATTATGACCTTTTGCTTTCACAGCAGATTGATTTTTTGATAAATTTTTCCAATTTAAGAAATTTGTTTCATTTTGGGAAGATCCTACTTAGCAAGAATTCTTTTATCTATTGAAATTCAATAAGTTATATTTTTAGCACAACTATTGCAATTTTGTTAGTAGGTTTTAATAAGTGGTTTTATAAAATAATAGTTAGGTGTTAGGTAAAAGGTCGAGGCTACTCGACCTTTTGATTTGAATACAAATCAAGTTAATCAATCTCATAGCGCAATCGCACGGTGATATTGGCTGTTTTTTTCTTGGATGTAGTGTTGAAATTTCCGCCCCAAGAATAGTCTTCCGATGAATTTTCAGCTGAGATTTGAAAAACACCCATCTCCGCATTCTTTAATCCACCCAATTTTCCTCCAGCATTTAAGGCAATTTTCGCTGCACGATTACTTGCATCTTTTGTTGCAGCTTCAATCATTTTGATTTTTAATTCAGCTAATTTCGTGTAATAATATTCTGGAGTATAAGAATTCAACTCTACTCCTGCATCAATCAAATCAGTTACTTGTCGTGAAATACTTTCAACAAGATCAACATTCTTTGACTGAACTTTGATGTTTTGGCTTAAGTTATATCCATTAAATATCGTATTTCTCAATTGACCATTTTCATCATAATCATAGAAAAAGTCTTTTTGAATGTTAACCGCTTCAAATACGATTTCATCATCTTTTATTCCTTTTGAATTCAAGTATTCTCTAATGGCTCGTTGATCTTTATTCACCGCTGCATAAGTAGATTTCAAATCCATGTCTTTTCGAGCAAAGCTACCTCTCCAAACAATTAAGTCACTTGTGAAGTTCTGTTCTCCCATACCCGTAACACTAATTGCTTGACCACTTTTTGCTCTATTTTGATAACCATTTGCTAATAAATAACCGGCAACAATAACGGCAACTGCAATGATAACCGTGTTTAGATAGTTTTTCATGTTTGTTTTTTTAAGTTTATTCAATAATTAGAACAATTTCATTTGTTCTTCGTCATCTTCATCTTTTGTTAAATCCCATTCGATCGTTGTACCATCAGAAACCTCATCATCTACATCAACATCCTCTTCGCTATCATTCTCAAATGATTCATCATCGCTTATTTCTTTAACTCGGTCTTCTGGCCAATTTGTTTCTTCTTCAGATCCTGGAAGAACAACAATTTCTTTCACTTTCAACTTTGTTAATTGATTTCCTTGTGCCTTCAGACCTTTCACATCGATGAAATCTGCAATATTCACATCGTTATCAGGTAAGTTCTTCGTCTCTTTTAAAAGCTTATTATAAATGATTTTAATAACTGGACGATACACTGTTGTTACAACATCTAAATACGATCCTTCTCCTTCACTAATGAACAACACTTTTTTATCCGTCGTCACATCACATGTAAATCGTTTGACATAATGCAATTCTTTCTCACCATCATAATAAACAGCTGAGATTGCTCTTTCCGGATACCATTTTTCGATGTGAATCATATCCTCATCAAAGTGATTCGATAAATCAAAACTACTCAAACGGTATTCACCCGATTTGTACAAGGTCAAAATTTTATCTTCTCCTTTAAAAGATCCAAGGAAAGTACCTCTTTCTTCGTCGTTCAATCGTCCAACAACATCGTCATACCAAATTTTACGTGCAGCCAAGGTTGAACCTCCCACTTCCTTCTGAACAATCTTTTGTATGATCTCTTTTGTAACTCGATTTCCGCCTGATTGGCGACCTTTTATCAACAACATAGCCATGTCGACATCAAAACGTAAACGTTTAAGATGTGGTCGAGGACGCAAGAAAACGGTTACCACTTCACGTTCACCATTTGGATGAATTGAGAAATAAAGCATTTTAGATCCTTTCGAACCACGTGTTAAATCGTATTCGGTATCCCGAGTTATTGAGTTTACATAAAAACGTTTCATCATTGCTGGACCGCCTAATCCATCTTGATAAACCAAATGATAAATAGTTCGCTTATCTCCTTTTTTCCATACATCTGCGTGGACTATTCCTTTTCCAACGAATTTTTTATCTGCCACTTTGGTGACCATCATTTTACCTGTTGCAAAGAAAATAATGATATCATCAATATCTGAACAATCATTTACTGGCTCGTTCTTTTTCAATCCATAACCAATAAATCCTTCTTCGTAATCGACATATAATTTTCTATTCGCAATGATTACTTTGGTCGCACTTATATTATCAAATATTTTTATTTCTGTCTTACGTTCTTTCCCTTCACCAAAGCGCTTTTTCAAGTCTTTGTAGTATTCAATCGCATATTCGATTAGATTCGCTAACTTTTCTTTCACCGCTAGCATTTCCTCTTCAATTTTCAATATAACATCATCTGCTTTACTAGAATCGAAACGGGTGATACGGATCATTGGAATTTGCGTCAATTTAGCCAAATCATCGTCCGTAATTTCACGAATTAGTTGCTTCTTGAATTTATCAAAACGCTTATACAAATATTCATAAAGTGTCTCTCTATCGCTATAGTGCTTAAAGTCAATATACATTTCTTCTTGAATGAAGATTTTCTCCAAGGTAGAGAAATGCCATTGTCTTTCTAATTCATCTAAACGGATTTCCAATTCCAATTTCAACAAGCGAACGGTATTATCAGTGTTCACTTTTAAGATCTCACTTACCCCCATAAAACGTGGGGTATCTCGGTCAATTATGGATGAATTAGGAGAAATAGATACTTCACAATCGGTAAAAGCGTAAAGCGCATCAAGCGTTTTATCGGGAGAAACTCCTGGCGCAAGATGAATAATCACTTCTGCTTCAGACGAAGTATTGTCCTCAATTTTTTTGATTTTAATCTTTCCTTTGTCATTGGCTTTAATTACTGATTCAATCAAGGAACCGGTAGTTGTGCCAAATGGCAATTCATGAACGACAAGGGTTTTATTATCTAGCTTTTTAATTTTCGCACGAACACGCACTTTTCCGCCACGTAAACCATCGTTATAATTGGTAAAATCAGCCATTCCTCCATGCGGAAAATCTGGGAAAAACTCCACTTTCTTACCCCGTAAATGGTTAATCGATTGATCGATTAATTCAATAAAGTTGTGTGGTAAAAACTTACAAGCTAATCCAACAGCAATCCCTTCAGCTCCTTGTGCAAGGAGTAATGGAAATTTAACGGGAAGTTGCTCTGGCTCTTTATTTCGACCGTCATAACTGGAAAGCCAATTCGTTGTTTTCGCATTAAAAACAACATGTGAAGCGAATTTTGATAAACGTGCTTCAATGTAACGAGCAGCTGCAGCACCATCTCCAGTCAATGTATTTCCCCAGTTTCCTTGACAGTCAATTAATAACTCTTTTTGACCCAATTGAACCAAGGCATCACCAATTGAAGCATCACCGTGAGGGTGGTATTTCATCGTATTCCCAATGATGTTTGCCACCTTATTGTAGCGTCCATCATCCATCTCCTTCATGGAATGCAAAATTCTTCGTTGCACGGGTTTTAGACCATCATGCAATGATGGAACAGCTCTTTCTAGGATTACATAGCTGGCATAATCCAAAAACCAACTTTCGTACAATCCACCAACGGGAACAATTTTATCATCAACAGATTTACTTTCGAAAGGATTTTTATCTTCCCCTTCGTTTAAGTTCTGGTCTTCTATGTCGTCTTCAGCCATACTTATGAAGCAATTTCTAAATTATCTGTATCTTCCTGCGTATCTCCTTTATCTTCTTCCAATTCAACGGCAAGATCCTTTTCTACACGAAGGTTTTCAATAATAAAGTCTTGTCGCTCTGGTGTATTTTTGCCCATGAAATAAGAAAGAATAGAATCTATCGAAGCATCCTTTGAAAGTAGAACAGGCTCTAAACGAATATCGGCACCAATAAAATGCTTAAACTCATCTGGTGAGATCTCACCCAAACCTTTAAAACGGGTAATCTCTGGATTCTTGCCTAATTCTTCAATTGCCGACCTTCGTTCTACTTCCGAATAGCAATAAATTGTTTTCTTTTTATTTCGTACCCGAAAAAGGGGTGTTTGCAAAACATATACGTGATTTCGCTTGATCAAATCAGGGAAGAATTGTAAGAAAAATGTCAATAACAACATTCTAATATGCATCCCATCGACATCGGCATCCGTTGCAACAACAATATTGTTGTAACGCAAATTATCCATATCGTCTTCAATGTCTAAAGCGGCTTGAATTAAGTTAAATTCTTCATTTTCGTAAACAACCTTTTTCGTCAAGCCATAACAATTTAATGGTTTACCTCGCAATGAAAATACAGCTTGGGTATTAACATCTCTTGATTTTGTAATTGAGCCACTGGCTGAATCTCCCTCGGTGATAAACATCGTTGTTTGTTCGCGTCGTTCATCTTTCAAATCAGTTAAATGAATTCTGCAATCGCGTAATTTTTTATTGTGAAGGTTCGCTTTTTTCGCTCGATCACGTGCAATCTTACGAATACCCGATAATTCTTTACGCTCACGTTCTGATTGCTTAATTTTTCGTTCAATTAATTCAGCAACTTCTGGATTACGGTGTAAGTAATTATCTAATTTATCTTTCAAGAAATCATTGATAAATGCCCGGATAGACTTACCACCAGGTTCAATTTCTTGCGATCCTAATTTAGTTTTAGTTTGTGATTCAAACACAGGTTCAATAACCTTTACCGCTATAGCTGCAACGATTGATTGGCGAATATCCGATGCTTCATAATTCTTATTGTAAAAATCACGAATTACTTTTGCGACAGATTCTCTAAATGCACTTTGATGCGTACCACCTTGAGTCGTGTGTTGACCATTCACAAATGAATAATAATCTTCACCATACGTCTTTCCATGCGTAAAAGCTACTTCAATATCTTCATCTTCAATATGAATAATTGGATACAATGGATCGCCATCCATATTGTTTTCCAATAAATCCTTTAATCCATCTTTTGATTGAAACTTTTCACCATTCAAATACATTGCTAATCCTCTATTGAGGTAACAATAATTCCACATCATTTTATCTAAATAGGCAGTTTTGAAGGCATATTTTTTAAAAATAGCTTCATCAGCAATAAACTCTACATAAGTTCCATTTTGCTCATCTGTTTTAACAATTGGTGTGTCTTCAACTAATTCACCACGAACAAATGAAGCTTGTTTTTTATCTCCATCTCTAACGGAATAAACCATAAAATGACTTGACAAAGCATTCACAGCTTTTGTACCGACTCCATTCAAACCAACTGATTTTTTAAAGGCTTTCGAATCGTATTTACCTCCAGTATTTATTTGAGAGACACAGTCAATTACTTTTCCTAAAGGAATTCCACGGCCGTAATCACGAACAGATACTACGCCATCTTTCACTTTTATATCGACACGTTTACCATTCCCCATGACAAACTCATCAATACAATTATCTACTACCTCTTTGACAAGAATATAAATACCATCATCAGCTGCAGCTCCATCTCCGAGCTTACCGATGTACATTCCCGGTCGAAGTCGAATATGTTCTTTCCAATCGAGGGAACGAATATTATCTTCTGTATATTGATTTTCAGCCATTTAATCGACATTATTGCGTAACAAGCAAAATTAAGCACAGAAATCCCATGTTTTACAGTAAGTTATCATGACTTTTGAACGAAATTGCGTTGAAAACCTTAGGAAATTACGTACACTTTTCCATCTTCGACGACATCTGTATTTTCGAAGACAAGCATCGCTTCATGCAAGTGTTGACTCGCACTATCGTATCTAGCTGATAAATGCCCTAGTATCAATTTACTAACATTCGCCTTTTTAGCAATTTCAGCTGCCTGTCGCGCAGTAGAATGAAAAGTGGTTCTTGCCCTTTCTATATCCTTTTCCACGAATGTTGCCTCATGATATAACAAAGTAACATTTTGTATGTGTTGCACTATCTTCTCTGCGTATGCGGTATCAGAACAATAAGCATACGAATAACTCGGATGAGGATCTAATGTGTAGTTAGAATTTTTAAGAGTTTTACCGTTTTCCAATTCAATATCTTCTCCCTTTTTCAAACGATGCATGTGCTCGAACTGAATTTTAGATCCTTCAATTTTTAATGGATTCAAACGCCTCTCCTTTGTTTTTTCACGAATCACAAAGCCATTAGTTGGAATGCGATGCTTTAAGGGGAAATAGAAAATTTCAATTAAATTATCTTCAAATATAAGACCTGAATCCTTGCCATTTAATTTAACGAAGTTGATTTCAAAATCCAATTTAGCTGCACCAACTTCCAATTGAAGTCGTAAAATTTGCTCCAATTCTTCAGGTCCATAAATGGACAATCCTTTATCGCGACCCATTAAGTGCATTGTACTGATTAGGCCAACTAGTCCAAAAAAATGATCGCCGTGTAGGTGAGAGATCAAAATATGACTAATTCGCTGAAATTTGACACCGAATTTACGAATTTGCATTTGTGTCCCTTCCCCACAATCAATTAAAATGTGACGATCATTACAAACTACGTATTGAGAAGTTGGATTTCTTCGTTGTGTTGGAATAGCAGCACCACTGCCAAGTATTGTTACTTCAAAACTCACTGGTGAATTGCTTCGAGGGCTTGTTCTTGATTTTCAGTAATTACAAGCACTTTGTCTAACTGGGCAATTTCAATGAGCTTACGAACATTATCCTGCAAGCCACATAGAATAAATTGACCATTTGTATCCTTACATAAACGATTTGCAGTCAAAACAGCACTTAAACCAGAAGAATCACAATAACGCGTTTTTGAAAGGTCAATAACAATATTGTTAATGCCATTTTTATTCAACAAAACCAATTCAGATTTTAATTCAGAAGCATTTGAAGCATCTAATTTTTCAACTTTAGAATTTACGACTGCTTCATTATTTGTTTGTGTGGTTTCGAAGTTCATTGTGTTGTATTTGTTCAAATGTAACAATTATTTTTAAACAAAAATCAAGTAATTAACTCCAACTATTTTTAGTGGCGTTCAATTTTTGCAGCCAATAAATAGATCACTGCCATTCGGATCGCTACACCATTTTCTACCTGTTGAAGAATGATGGATTGTTTTGAATCGGCAACATCACTGGTAATTTCCACTCCTCTATTAATTGGGCCGGGATGCATTACTTTTATTTCTTTCGGCAGTGAGTCAAGTATTTCTTTTGTCAATCCATACTGCATTGAATATTCGCGTAAAGATGGGAAATACTTAATATCTTGTCTTTCTAATTGAATTCTGAGCATATTGGCCACATCACACCACTCAAGTGCTTTGCGTAAATTATGTTCTACTTTCACACCTAATTCATGAATGTATTTTGGGATCAAGGTTGTTGGTCCACAGACCATCACTTCTGCACCTAGCTTTTGCAAGCAATAAATATTTGATAGGGCAACTCGTGAGTGCAAAATATCACCAACTATTACCACTTTCTTTCCTTCAACCTCTCCTAAGGCTTCGCGGATTGAAAAAGCGTCTAAAAGTGCCTGCGTTGGATGCTCGTGCGTTCCGTCGCCTGCATTCACCACTTTTGCATCGATTCGTTCTGATAAAAATTTTGCTGCTCCAGGATTAGGATGTCTCATGACAACCATATCGACTTTCATCGACAAGATATTATTAACCGTATCGATTAAGGTTTCGCCCTTTTTAACTGAGCTACTTGCTGCACTGAAATTCACAACATCTGCAGAAAGTCTTTTTTCAGCAAGTTCAAAAGATAAGCGGGTGCGCGTAGAATTTTCGAAGAATAAATTAGCAATTGTAATATCTCTTAAAGAAGGGACTTTCTTAATTGGTCTATTGATGACATCTTTAAAATTGTCAGCTGTCTTAAAGATCAACTCGATATCCTGACGTGTTAGGTCTTTGATACCTGTTAGGTGTTCAACACTAAGGTTATTGTTCATTGCTTTCAGGGGTGTACAATACTACTTTATCTTCTCCTTCTATTTCTTTCCACTCAACAGAAACGCGCTCAGAAACAAGCGTGTCAACTGTTTTACCGATATAATCAGCTTGAATGGGTAAATCTCGACGAAAACGTCGATCCACCAAGGTTAATAATTCCACTTTTTGAGGTCGACCAAAAGCTAGAAGTGCATCTAGTCCAGATCGAATTGTTCGACCCGTATACAAGACATCATCCACAAGAACAACTTTCTTGTTTTCGATGACAAAATCAATATTAGTAACACTTGGGATTAACGGTTTTTCAGTTCTTCTGAAATCATCTCTATAAAAGGTAATATCTAAAGTTCCGCACAAAACTTCTTTCCCAAGAATTTGTTCAAGTTGTGATTTAAGGCGGGTAACGACGTTAACTCCTCTAGGCTGAAGACCAATTAATACGGTATTTGAGAAATCGTTGTGTTGTTCGATGAGCTCGTAGCAAAGTCGTTTGATCGTCAGTTCGAAGTGTCTAGAATTAAGAATGACCTGCTTTTCCATCTTGACAAAGATAAGACGGATTTTAAATTTTCATCTATTTAATAAAAATATTTA
>Ga0105051_10006094_pt1 | contig 13129 bp, 16 predicted proteins | sample FRY02_FD_78383 | JGI IMG/M metagenome (GOLD analysis project Ga0105051, IMG submission 78383) | Freshwater microbial communities from Lake Fryxell liftoff mats and glacier meltwater in Antarctica - FRY-02 (megahit assembly) | ecosystem: Environmental > Aquatic > Freshwater > Ice > Glacier...
TCTTCGCGGGCATCTGCAACATCAGGAATAGAAGAAGTAGTTCCTGAGATTGGAGGAACGACGAGTGTTGGATCAGTTGATGGAGAAGCGTTCGCGAAGGCTTGTGTACCAATGATGGCTGCGGCGACGATAATTCCAACTCTTCTTTGCATTGAGCTTTTTCATGTTAATTCCTTTGGCTGGGAAGGCTTTTCCCTTAGCCATAAGTATGTGGATGTCGTCTGTGAAAAGGATGAGAAGAGGCTGAAGGTTTTCAGAGATATCCATTCTCTGTCTTTTCAAGATAATGGTAGAGGCAGAGGATTTAAAACCCTTTAAGTCTGGGTTCGACCCCCACCGGGGGCACCAAAGAAGATGCTGCGTTAAGAGATGAGCGGGAAGATTTCTGGCCCTATGATTGTTATTACTAAAAGCCACCAGATGCTCTGGTGGCAATTGAAAACTAGGAGATAAGAAAGTTATGCGCAGTTCAAATCCTGTATTAGGCCGAGCCTTTAATCAACCTGGTTACGCCGCATTTAATCCAAAGACAACAATTTCAAGCGAGGCAGCCTCTCTCGAGAATCTCTATAACGCACCTGCTGCATCATCGCTTCACACAGGCCGCATGACAATTGATGATGTCATTACACGCACTGGAATTTTATTTATAGCCCTTGTCATAACAGGTGCTGCCGCTTGGTATCTCAATCTTGGCGGTGGTGCGCTAATGATTGGCGTTCTAGGTGGCTTTGTTCTTGCCATGGTTAATATTTTTAGTAAGACCGTTCGCCCTGCTTTAGTTATTGCTTATGCAGTTTTCCAAGGTTTAGCACTTGGAACAATTAGCCATATGTACAACACAATTTATCCAGGAATTGTTAGTCAAGCGGTTATCGGAACGCTCTGTGCTTTTGCTGGAATGCTCTTTGCTTATCGCAGCGGTCGAATACGCGTAACCCCAAAGTTCACTCGCGTTTTAATCGGCGCACTTTTTGGTTATCTAATTTTGGCCCTTGTCAGCATGGCTGGATCATTTTTCGGTCTTGGTGGAGGTCTTGGTCTCTATAACATTGGTGGGTTTGGTTTACTACTTGCCGTTGGCGGAGTAGCGCTTGCTAGCCTCTTTCTTGTTTTAGATTTTGATCAGATTCAAAAGGGAATTGCCAGCGGTGCTCCAGAACAAGAATCTTGGCGTGCAGCCTTTGGTTTAATGGTCACACTTGTCTGGTTATACCTTGAAATCCTTCGCTTGATTTCAATCTTGCGCGGCAATAACTAAATAAAAGAAGTTAGTGCGGCTCTTCACTGATAATCGGTGAGGAGCCGTTCTCTTTGTCTTTATCAATCTTGCGCGTTTCAGGTAAATCAAATACTAGAAAGAGTGCAATAAGAAAGACAGCTCCGGTAGTAACAAGAGCTATTCTGTAGTTTGCGATATCTGAAATAAACCCAAGCAAAATTGGCCCGACCATCATGCCGGCATCACCTGCCATTTGAAAAATGGCTACAACACGACCACTGCGACCTTTGATTACATCACCGACAAGAGCAGCACCGGTGCCACCGAACGCCCCACCTAAACCTAAGAAAAGCATTGCAATTAAATACATCCAAGTATTTATTGAGAAAATTAATATTAGTAAGCCAATTGAAATTAAAGATACGCCGAGTATAAGGGCTGGCCTGCGACCGGCTTTATCTGAATAACGACCAGCGCGAATGAGAATCAAACCTTGGGCTAGGGCCGCAATAGTAAACCCAATTCCAACCAGCGTTGTTGTCCCATGTAAATCTTCAATGACATAGAGCGGCAAAATGGAGGATCTAACACCAAAGAGAACCCAAGTAAGTAAAAAGGTCATCAGAAGAATGTAGCGAAATGCTTTAATTTGCAAAGCTTCACGAATTGTTGTCGCAGGGATTGCATCGAGAAGATGTTGCGTTTTACCTAACCTGTTTTCGTGTAGAAAGAAGAATGCAATGATTCCGGCAATTGAAAGTGTTACCGAATAAATAAAGAAGGGAGCACGCGGAGATATTGCAATAAGTATTCCGCCAAATGCTGGTCCGGCAATGCTTCCGACTAGAAAACCACCGTTATAAACTGATAGCGCGCGGCCTCTTTTATCATCACTTACCACCCGCAAAATAAGTGAGCCAGCAGAAACTGAAAACATTGCTGAGCCAAGGCCACCTGCTGCGCGCAGGAATAGTAATTGCTCATAACTTTGGGCAAGAGCTGTCAGGAAAACAAAGAAAGCAACCATAAATAGCCCAAAGCCAAGAACTAGGCGCTCGCCAAATCGTTCTACAAATTTTCCTGATACCAAACCAGAGGCCAATCGAGTAATTGCAAACATTGAAATAACAAGACCAATGGCTGTATTGCTTACCCCAAAAGTCTTAGCGAAAATTGGAATAGCAGGGATGATTAATCCAAAGCCCAACGCTACAAAAAAGGCAACGGTAGTTAGAACCGGAACTTCCTTTGGTAGATCGGTGAAAGGTGAATTAAATTTTTTTAAGATTATCCGACTGCCTCACCGGCGGCCGCTTCACGAGCAGCAGCATAATCTGCGCCACTTTGAAGTGGTTTCTCACGTAAGAAGAGCACAAAGAGGAAAGCTAGAACCGTCACTGGTACTGCCGAAATAAAGACGACTTGGAATGCGCTAGCAAAACTGGTTAATACCGTTTCCTGTATAACTGGCGGAAGTTTTGCAAGACCAGCAGTGTTATTAGTTAACGCGCCAATTACTTTCATATCTACTCCTGCAGCTGCACTTGGATTCTTTACTGCCAGATCGGCAAAGCCACTGGTGAGATTATGAGCGATTCGATTGGTAAGAATTGTTCCAAAGATTGCAGTTCCAAAAGCGCCACCAAGGGTGCGGAAGAAAGTGTTTAAACTTGTGGCAACCCCTAGCTCTTTAAAATTCACCGCGTTTTGAAGCGCGATAACTAAAGTCTGCATTGACATACCGAGTCCAGCGCCAACAATTATCGCAAATATTGAAAGTTTCCAGTACTCCGTATTAACTCCCATAGTGCTCATTAGCAAAAGCCCCAAAGTCATCAACGCGGTACCAAGAATAGGAAACTTCTTGTATTTGCCCGTTTTAGTAATGAGTATTCCGCTAGTAATCGTCGTGGCAACAATTCCAAGCATAAGCGGGATCAATTTTAAACCAGCAGAGGTAGCGCTATTTTGTTGAATTATTTGTAAGTAAAGTGGCAACATAATGATTGCGCCAAACATTCCTACACCGACGAAGAAAGATATAACGGAGGTAAGCGAGAATGTATGGTTTTTAAAGAGCGCCAACGGCAAGATTGGCTCCTTAGCTTTTCCTTCCCAATATAGAAAGAGCAGAGTAAGAAGGGCTCCACCGCCGAAGTAAGCAAGCGTAATCGGTGCGCTCCAGCCATTTTCAGGTCCTGATATCGAAGTTCCAAGGAGCGTTGAAACGACTGCGCCAACCAAAAGTATTGCGCCAAGATAATCGATTGAGTGTTCGCGTTTTACTTTAGGAATATGCAAAACAATCGATGTAACAACTAGCGCCAGAATTGCGAAAGGAATGTTGATATAAAAAATCCAGCGCCAGCCAGTAATTCCAAAAATTTGTCCACGATCAGAGAGAAAACCACCAAGGAGTGGACCTGCAACTGATGAGAGACCCCAGACTGCGCCAAAGTATCCTTGATATTTTCCGCGCTCGCGCGGAGAAACTATGTCGCCAATTATTATGAAAGAAAGACTCATCAGACCGCCGGCACCTAAGCCTTGAATTGCACGGAATGCAATTAGTTGATTCATGTCACCAGCGGCACCAGATAGAATTGAGCCAATTAAGAATGTAATGATGGCGAATTGATAGACCGAGCGCCGTCCATAGAGATCAGAAATTTTTCCATACAAAGGCGTAGATGCTGTTGCGGTAAGTAAATATGCAGTTACCACCCAGCTGTAATGATTTAACCCATTAAAATCTTCAACAATGCTTTTTAGAGCAGTAGAAACAATTGTCTGGTCAAGGGCGGCTAATAACATTCCGGTCATTAACCCGCTCATAACCAACATGATTTCGCGGTGGGTAAATTGGCCAGAGGGAGCCTTGGTCGTTAAATTCGTTTTTCTAGACACAATCACCCTTCACCGCGGTAAGAGGTAAGTTTAGCCTGTGAAATCAGTTAGCGCAGACCGTCTAGTTAAGATCTACCGCAAGGGGCAGGTTAAAGCCTTAGATAATTTATCTCTCGATGTTGAAGAAGGCACTGTTCTTAGCGTTCTTGGCCCAAATGGTGCGGGTAAAACAACAGTTGTTCGAATTCTTGCAACGTTATTAAAACCTGATTCTGGTCTTGCAACTGTTTGTGGAATTGATGTTATTAAAAATCCAGAAAAAGTGCGCGAATTAATTGGTTTATCTGGTCAATACGCTGCCGTTGATGAGACGTTAACTGGTTGGGATAACTTAGTAATGTTTGGTCGTCTTTATCACCTGGGAAAACAAGCATCTATTAAGCGAGCAGAAGACTTACTTGAACGTTTTTCTTTAACAGATAGCGCTCGCAGACCAATCAAAACTTATTCGGGTGGAATGCGTCGCAGACTTGATCTGGCGGCATCTTTAATTGTGCAACCAAAAGTTTTATTTCTAGATGAACCAACTACAGGTTTAGATCCACGCGGTCGCCAAGAGATGTGGGGAGTTATTGAAGAATTGGTAAAAGGCGGTGTAACCCTTCTGCTAACAACACAGTATTTGGAAGAGGCAGATCAGTTAGCCGACGAAATCGCAGTAATTGATCATGGAAGAGTTATTGCTCGTGGGACATCAGACGCACTTAAAAAGCAAGTTGGTGGCGAGCGGTTAGAGGTTACAGTCGAAGCAAAAAATATTGCGTCAACGATTGAAATTGTTTCTAGGGTAAGTGGCAATAAAGCCGCCCTTGATGAAACGCTGCGCCACATTAGCGCTGCTGTATCAAATGGCTCGCAATCTCTTATGGAAGTTTTGCGAAATTTGGACAGCGCAGGAATCCATCCGCTAGATATTGGCTTAAAACGCCCATCTTTAGACGATGTCTTTATGTCACTTACCGGCCATGCCGCAGAAGAGGTGAAATCAGAATGAAGAATGCAATTTTTGATTCACTAATCATTACAAAGCGCCAGATTTTGCAATTAGCTAGAGTCCCCGAAGTCCTTATCTTCTCCATAATCCAACCCGTTATGTTCGTGTTGCTTTTCCGCTTTGTTTTCGGTGGTTCAATAGCATCGGATCAACCTGGTGGCTATGTTCAATTATTAATGCCTGGAATCTTCGTACAGACAACGGCATTTACTCTGGCTGCAACCGCATCGGGGCTCGCCGAAGATATGAAAAAAGGTTTGATAGATCGTTTTAGGTCGCTGCCAATTTCACGCTCTGCCCTTGTTGTTGGTCGAACTTTGGGTGATTCACTTCTTAATGTTTTGGTTTTAGCGGTGATGGGTCTGGCCGGATATCTAGTTGGTTGGCGCCCAACATCTGGAATTCTTAAAATTTCATTGGGTTTTCTACTTCTGCTTCTGTTTAGTTATGCACTTTCGTGGACTGGTATATTTGTTGGCCTTTCGGCGCGTGATGCTCGAGTAGTTCAAAATGTTAGTTTTATAATTACTTTTCCGCTGACATTTTTATCAAATGCTTTTGCGCCAACGACAGGAATGCCACGCCCTTTGCAATATATTGCCGAGTGGAACCCTGTCTCGTCGATGGTGGCGGCATGCAGGTCGCTCTTTGGTTTAGAGAATCGATTTGGCGCCACGGCTAATTCTTTTCCTAGTCAACATCCACTGGCAATGTCGTTAATTTATATGGTTTTAATTATGGTTATATTTGTGCCACTTAGCGTTAGAAAATATAAAAACTCAAGTAATTAACTGTAAAACTCGGCTGCCTTAATAATTACGGTAATTTCCATTCCATTTGGCGCGCTATAAGAGACGGTATCACCGATTTTTGAACCTATTACCGATACACCAAGTGGCGACCTCTCGCTATAGACATCTAAATCACCCGAAGCAATTTCGCGAGAACCAATAAGAAACTTCATTTCATCGCCAGCAATTTCTGCGGTAATAATCATCCCAGCACCAACAAGGCCGTCGGCGGTGGCTGGCGGAGTTCCAATGTGGGCGCTTTCTAACATTTGTTTTAGTTGGCGAATTCGCGCTTCGTTCTTGCCTTGCTCATCGCGTGCCGCGTGATAGCCACCATTTTCTTTTAAATCACCTTCGGAGCGCGCGGCTTCTATTTTAGCAACAACTTCCGGGCGGTACACATTTTCGAGATGAGAAAGTTCAGCCGCTAAGCGATCGGCTGCTTCTTGCGTTAACCACGTTTGCGAACTCATAAGGCATAACGGTAGCGCATCGACTACGCGAGGCGACAGCGCAGTACATCGGCATTTACTGCCGTATTGCGCGTTGGGATAAGGGTAGTTCGGTCAATAGTGGCGAGACCAGATTGGATTCGGTCATCAATTTGGCCAACAACGTTCTTATCAATATCTCGTGCGATGAGGGTGCATATAACTTCTTTTGTGGCATCGCGACGATTTAGCGAGTATCTAATAGAAATTTCTCGATCACTATTGGATGAAAACGAAATAAGAGTTGAGCTAAGCTCTGGCCGAGAATGATGCAGACTTGCCCATAACAGCCACGTTAGTCCAAAGAGTGCAAAAACTGCGGCGCCAATGACCCATCCACGCCTAGAGCGCACGCCATATCTATCGTCGTAGGAGAACTCGGGTTGCGATTGCATGGGATGATTATTGCATGCAAAGAGAATTTGATATGAGCACAGCAGGCTCGCTGACGTTGGCAATTCTATTTATTGCAGTTATTTTTTTGCTTCGCAGTTTCTATAAGCGATATACAAAGTTAGATCGCACTGATGACTCAAGTGAAGAGTAGTTCCCTCCTCAATAAATTGTTGCAGGGCCTTTCAGTTTTGCTTATCGCAGCGCTCTTTTTTGGTTTAGGTATCTGGCAGTTAGACCGAGCTAAATTAGTTAAAGCCGTGATTAAGGAATCCAAGATCGTTGATACATCCGTTGTTGAACTCGAATCAATAACCGCGCCGCGAATTTCACTAGACCCAATGCTGATAAATCGTTTTGTTAAAGCTTCTGGCTATTACATTGCTAATTTTCGTGCGCCGAATCAGATAGATGGCAGCGGTAGCGAAAGTGATTGGGAAGTTGCCCTGTTACAAGTAAACTCGAGCGCAGCAATATTAGTTGTTCGAGGGTTATGGTCCGAGCGTCTGATAAATCCAGATATTGCGCAATCCATGACAATTAATATCACTGGTCAATTGCTGAATCGCCAAGTATCAGATCACGCAGATAATGCACCAGGAGTTATTTCGCGCCTTGATAGCGCAGTAATTGTTGGGCAGAATAATTTAGATTTATTTGATGGTTACATAATCGCTAAATCTGAATCAACTCAAGGGGATCAATTAATCAGAACTCGCTTAAGCGCGCAGAAATTGCAATCTCGAGTTCCAGGTTTCTATTGGCAGCACCTTTCATATGTTGTAATTTGGTGGTTAATGGCCGCCATCGTCCTATATCTGCCTTTTTACCGCAGGAAAGTAGCAGAGGCCTAGAGTTAGACTTATTAAAACGAATTATTGAGTGGGGGATTTGGACATGGCCGGTGCTGTGAAGCGTTTTCGAATAATGGCAATTATTTCAGGCGCCATGTCTTTATTGCTCTGGTTTGTTTATATGCCAGGTAAATACTTGATAGATAACCCAGATTTTCATAGCGCAATTATTTGGATTCCGATGGTGCACGGCTATTTGTATCCGCTCTATATTTTAACTGCCTTGGTATTTTCAGTTAAAGCACGTTGGCCGCTGATGCAGATGCTGGGCTTAATTTTGGCTGGAACTCTTCCCGTTGCTTCACTGATTGCAGAGCGCCGAGTTGTTAAAAGGTATTCGTAACTCCGTCAAGTCGCTGCTCTATCCGCTCTATGAGTGGCGCATTGTTAGGGACTTAGATTTTTCAAAAACTCCGCATCATGTTGGCGTAATTCTTGACGGAAATCGTCGTTGGGCAAAAGCAAATCGTAATGAGGCCGACCCAACCGATGTTGGAATTAAAAATTCTGCCAAGGGTCACAAGGCAGGCGCTAATAAAATTATCGAATTTCTTGGCTGGTGCGAAGAAGCCGATGTCAAAGTCGTGACTTTATGGCTTCTCTCTACCGATAATTTAAAGCGAAGCGATGAGGAACTAGTCGAGCTCTTAAAAATCATTGGGGTAACGGTCGATGAACTAGCCGCCACGGGTCGCTGGAATATCAAAGCAGTTGGTGCGCTAGATTTATTGCCGCAGTGGTTAGCCCAAAAATTAACTGGGCTTACTCCATGTCGAAGCGATGGACTTGAAGTTAATGTGGCAATTAGTTATGGCGGGCGACGCGAAATTGTTGATGCTGTAAAAAGTTATATGGAGCAAGAAGCGAATTTGGGGCACAGCATGGCGCAAGCACAGGCAAATATCTCTACAGATGAGATTGCTAAGTTCTTATATACCGCCGGCCAGCCAGATCCAGAATTACTAATTCGCACATCCGGAGAACAGCGATTGGGCGGATTCTTATTATGGCAAAGCGCGCTTTCGGAGTTTTATTTTTGTGAAGCGTATTGGCCAGATTTTAGAAGAGTCGATTTCTTGCGAGCACTTCGAGCCTACTCGCTTCGGCAAAGACGTTTTGGCAGCTAAGAACTTCTCTAAGAATTAACGCTTGGCTCGTGCGTGTCGGCGCAAAAGTAAGGGCTTCTAGTTCTACCTTTTTAGTATCCGAAGCGCGCTCCTACTATTACAATTAAAAAGGCAAGATCATGAGAATGGAAGAGTTGGCCGTTGGCTGCTAAAGCTCAGAGTCCTAAGAAGACCTTTGTGCTAGATACCAGTGTTTTGCTGGCAGATCCTGGTGCGCTCTATAAATTTGCCGAACACCAAGTCATTATTCCTATCGTCGTCATTAGCGAATTAGAGAGTAAACGCGACCATCCTGAACTTGGATATTTTGCACGAGCCGCGTTGCGAGCCCTTGATGATTTACGTGTCACGCATGGTCGGCTAGACAAACCGCTGATAATTACCGATGAAGGCGGAACGCTCTCAGTTGAATTAAATCATACCGATTTAAGTACTTTGCCCCACGGATTCTTGCGCGATGGAACAAATGATTCACGAATTTTGGCAATTGCCAAAAACTTAATGTCGGATGGAAAAGACGTTGTTCTAGTAACTAAGGATTTACCGCTTCGGGTTAAGGCATCTTCTGTTGGCGTTGAAGCTCAAGAATATTTAGCAGAATTGGTTAGCAATAGTGGCTGGACGGGTATCGTTGAATTAAGTGTTGGTTCTGGAATTATTGATTCGCTCTATTCATCAGGTCGCGCCGACCACGATGCGGCCCACGAATTGCCGGTACATACCGGAATTATTTTGCACTCCGAAAAAGGAAGTGCGCTGGCACGAGTCACTGCGGATAAAGGATTGCAATTAGTCCGTGGTGATCGCTCAGCCTTTGGGCTGCATGGTCGAAGTGCTGAACAGAGAATTGCCCTCGACCTACTCTTAGATGAAAGTATCGGCATCGTCTCACTTGGCGGCCGGGCAGGGACTGGCAAAAGCGCACTCGCTCTTTGTGCTGGCCTTGAAGCGGTGATAGAAAAACGCTTGCATAAGAAAGTCATCGTCTTTCGCCCGCTCTATCCAGTCGGTGGACAGGAACTTGGATATCTACCTGGCAGCGAGGGCGAAAAAATGTCGCCCTGGGCCGAAGCCGTCTTTGACACTTTAGGTGCCCTAGTCTCGCAAGCCGTCATCGATGAAATCATCGATCGCGGCTTAATTGAAGTTTTGCCGCTAACTCATATTCGCGGGCGCTCGCTCCATGATTCTTTTGTCATTGTTGATGAAGCCCAATCTTTGGAACGCGGAGTCTTACTCACCGTTCTATCTCGAATCGGCCAAGGATCGCGAGTGATTTTGACCCACGATGTTTCCCAGCGCGATAACTTGCGGGTTGGCCGCCATGACGGGGTCGTTGCCGTGGTGGAGGCTTTGAAAGGCCATCCACTCTTTGCCCATATGACTCTGATACGTTCCGAGCGCTCACCGATTGCCGCGCTGGTCACCGAAATGTTGGAAGGGCCGCTGCCCGGATAACCCTAGAAAAATCCAAAGGCGGCGCAAAAGAAAAAGTCACAGTCATATTTCGGGCAATTCGGACATTACCCTAACTGACCTGCGCTTTTACAAATCCACAATCTGCTGCCTTTCAGAGAATTTGCAAGCCACGCTCCTTTAGATTTGCCCATGGCGCGCCGACTTGTCACGCTAGTGACCTTCCCTAGTACTTATGGCCTTAATTGTGAAAACTTTTAAGGTGACTTGGGCGCGCATAGATAGGGCGAAGGGAGTAGAGATGAGACGAGTTAACGACAAGTTTGTTGGCGTCTGGACGTTAATCGCCTCCATGCTCTTCTTGGCCACGACGCACCCAGGCGCTTATGGCCTGGAATTCCCACCAACTTCCAACCTTGCTCTGCAAGATTCGGTGGATCCAACTGGCCCTGATGCCCCTGTTATTTCGGCCGCTGCTCTTTATGGCGAGCCCCCTTTTTCATCTAAGCGCCTTGGTTTAATCTTCTCTAGCGAAATGGCGCTGGTCTCAAATCTATCTCGTCAAGTTGAAGTTGCTCGGTCTCCGGTTGGTGCGCGCAAAGTTGCTCAAGTAATTTTGCTAGAAGAATATGGCCTCGGTAAATCTCAATATGCCTGCCTCGATAGCCTTTGGACTAAAGAAAGCAACTGGAGATATAAAGCTCACAATCGTAGTTCTGGTGCCCATGGAATTCCCCAAGCGTTGCCCGCTATAAAGATGGATGTTATTGCAACCGATTGGCGTACTAACCCAGTAACTCAAATTCGTTGGGGACTTCGTTATATCAACATACGCTACGACACGCCTTGTAAAGCTTGGGCTAAATCGAAAAAGCACAACTACTACTAATTTTCTGGTCGTGATCCGATCGAAAGTGGTTTAAAAGTTTCCGCGAAGAAATCAGTTCCTTTATCATCAACAACAATGAATGCAGGAAAATTAACAACTTCAATTTTCCAAACTGCTTCCATTCCTAATTCTTCAAAATCCAAGACTTCTACTTTCTTGATGCAATCTTGGGCAAGGCGCGCAGCTGGACCACCAATGGAACCTAAATAAAAACCGCCATGGTTTTTACAAGCGTCGGTTACTGCTTTAGATCTGTTGCCCTTAGCAAGCATGACCATCGAGCCACCTTTAGATTGAAAATATTCAACGTAGGAATCCATACGTCCAGCCGTCGTTGGACCAAAAGAACCTGATGCATAACCTGCAGGAGTTTTAGCGGGACCTGCGTAATAGACGGCATACTTCTTTAAATATTCCGGCATTGATCCGCCAGCGTCAAGAGCTTCTTTTATTTTGGCATGCGCTAAATCGCGCGCAACAACTAGCGTCCCAGTCAGCGATAACCGAGTTTTAACTGGGTATTTAGTGAGTTCGGCTTGGATGTTTGCCATCGGTTGATTTAAATCAATCTCAATAACGTTATCGTCTAAATGTTCATCTGTTGTTTCGGGTAAGAAGTGTGCAGGATCGCGTTCTAATTCTTCAAGGAATACACCCTCTTTAGTGATTTTGGCTTTTGCTTGGCGATCTGCCGAACAAGAAACTGCAATAGCAATAGGCAGAGATGCACCATGGCGAGGCAAGCGAACAATACGAACATCGTGACAGAAATATTTGCCGCCAAATTGTGCGCCGATTCCAAGTTTTCGAGTTAATTCAAGGACTTCTGCCTCTAGTTCGATATCGCGAAAAGCGCGCCCAGTTGCAGCGTCACCTGTTGTTGGCAGTGAATCTAGGTATTTAGTGCTGGCAAGTTTTGCAGTTTTAACCGTTTGTTCGGCGCTGGTGCCGCCTATGACAATCGCTAAATGATATGGCGGGCAGGCAGCAGTTCCGAGTGAGCGCAATTTTTCGTCAAGCCAGATCATAAAAGATTTCGGATTTAAGACCGCCTTTGTCTCTTGATATAAGAAAGACTTGTTAGCACTTCCACCGCCTTTAGCGATGAAGAGAAAATTATATTCATCGGCATGATCAGTGTCGGCATAGATTTCAATTTGGGCGGGCAAGTTATTGCCAGTGTTCTTTTCTTCCCAAGTTGTAATAGGGGCTAATTGGGAATAACGCAGATTTAAATTTGTGTAAGCATCATAAATTCCTTGCGAAATTGCAATTTCATCTTTTCCTGAGGTTAGAACATATTGACCTTTCTTTCCCATGACAATTGCGGTGCCTGTGTCTTGGCACATCGGCAAAATTCCGCCAGCAGCGATATTGGCATTTTTTAATAAATCAATGGCTACAAAGCGATCGTTAGGAGAACTTTCAGGATCCTTAATAATATTAGCTAATTGTTGTAAATGATCTGGGCGCAAATAATGTGAGATGTCGTGTATTGCTTCGGCAGCTAATTTTTCAATGGCAATAGGTGCAATTTCTAAAAACTCACGATCGCCAAGTTTTACGGTAGCAATACCTTCTTTAGTAACTAGGCGATATTTCGTTTCATCTTTACCAAGCGGCAAGATGTCCTCATAAGAAAATGTTGGTGCCATAACTATTGCCCGACTGGCTTTACTGCAGCTAATTTCTTACGCGCACCATCTAGCCATTCTTGGCAAATCTTTGCTAACTCTTCACCGCGTTCCCATAATTTAAGAGATTCCTCAAGCGTCGCAGTTCCGGTTTCAAGAGCGTCAACAACTTCTGCTAACTCATCACGAGCCGCTTCGTAGCTCAATTCTTTATCGGTGGCCATGTGCTAAATCTACCCCTTAACTTCCCCCGTTGCTGTGGCCTCAGTCTCACCAAGGGCAAGACGCAAAGATAATAAATCTCCTCTTTTTAAAGTTTTTGGGTCACGCACGATTTCGCCATTGGCTAATTGCACAACCGAATATCCGCGATCTAGCGTTGCTTGTGGCGATAGCGAACGAATGCGCGCA
>Ga0105051_10006097_pt1 | contig 13122 bp, 12 predicted proteins | sample FRY02_FD_78383 | JGI IMG/M metagenome (GOLD analysis project Ga0105051, IMG submission 78383) | Freshwater microbial communities from Lake Fryxell liftoff mats and glacier meltwater in Antarctica - FRY-02 (megahit assembly) | ecosystem: Environmental > Aquatic > Freshwater > Ice > Glacier...
CAACAGCACAGCGGTCGCCTTACGTCATTACGCGATGGTGTCGGACGCCGATATTGCCGCCGCCGCAGCTGAACCCGCCTTCACAGCACGCTGCATAAGTGCTGCACAAATTTCAAAACCAGGCGAAATCGAAGCGAAACTGGCCGAAACCAAAACCGCACCAAAACCGCACTAAACAGGCTGGAAACAGCACTAAAAGGCACGAAAAAAGCGTTTTGAAACTCTTGTTGAAAAGTTTCAAAACGCTTTCGATAGCGGCGAGAGGGGTCGAACCTCCACTCCCATAGGGAACTTGATTTTGAGTCAAGCGCGTCTGCCATTCCGCCACACCGCCAAATTGTTGGATTGCCAACAGTTGAATTGCCAACAGTTGAATTACCTGCACCCTAGCTGACTGGATGAAATCCGTGATCGATTCCCAAAGAATTCTACGGGATAGATCTCGGCTCTTAGACAAGTCTAATCGCCGCATGCTGGCAAACGTTAAGCTGGCAGGCTTAACGAGTCTGTTTTTATTTCGGAAATCAGTAACCGATTTGCTTAGCCTAAATTGCTAACTAATCATAACTTGATCAGGAACCAGTTCTACGATCGTAGAACGAGGCTCCTAATTCACCCAATTATTTAAGCATTATGCCAGATTGGTCAGTTCTTTCAAGCCCCCAAATTTCCAAACCGGGGTGGGTAATCCGATGGTGCTGGTCCATTTGGATTTTCATTTGGGTCATCAAGTCGACTAATCGTTACGCAGTAAAGTGATTAATTGACCGCGTAGGACCACTTTACCGATCATCAAAGACGCCAGCATGCCGACGCCCAGAATCGAGATCAAGGCAATCGAAAGACCCAATATAGGCACGCTGGCTGATCCGGTTAGCCAGTGCGGCAACACGCAGACAGTTGCGCCAGCGATCCCGCTTAAGAAGCCTAAAATTATTAGTCTTACGGTCTCGCGAGAAATAAGCCCTTGAATCCGCCTGCGGTCAAAGCCGATCGCTTGCAATAAGGCAAATTCACGTTTCCGTTCAAGCATCGAGCGAAATTGAGCGACTACCAGGCCGATGGTCCCCAAAAGTAATCCCAACGACCCCAGACTTTGAAAAGCGCTTAAATACGTATTTTGAACCGCCATGTAATTGGCCAATTCGTTGTCCGCAGACTTTGCCTGCCAGCCATAGGATTTCAAGGACGCTCCCAATTTTCGGAATTCCGTCTGTGCGGCATCACTTTGGGCGGTCGCAAGGAAGTAGCGATTGCCAACCTGGTCAGGAAAGACTTTCAAGAAGTCGTTGGGGCCAACAATTAAGGCGCCTTGCAAGAGGGAATTATCCAGCAGCCCTACCAGTCGGAATTCAACCGGGCCCGCGTCTGGAAAGTCGATCGTGAACTTGGTGCCTGGCAAATAGACCTTCAGCGCGTACCAAGCGGTATTCTTATCGATGATCACAGAAATGGGTTGCTTCGCATCTTCGGTATTGCTGAAGTTCTGAGCGGCCGAATCGTCCAGTAAACGCCAAGGGTTGATCGCGGCCTGTTGAGTCATTGCGGTTGTACCTGCCCAGGCGAAACTGGGAACCTCCTGACTGTTAAACCGATCAATGAACGCTTGACTGGCGCCTAGGACTTGCGGTTGTCTTGCGTGAAATGGATTATTACAACTGGCATGTTCCCCGTCATGGAACCGAAATCCAAATAGCTTCAATTCCGATTGGGTCGATTCTTGAGGCGAAGTCGCTTCGACTTCTCCGGCAGAAATCAGTTCATTACGAGTTGTCGATTGGCCTAGATCTTTAAGGATCCCAAGATCAGTGGTGACCACCAGGTCAAAGCCCGCCGTTCCTCGGATCGACGGTGATAATCGAAACGCGGACACCGCCATGATCAGGAAAGTTGCCAGCCCTACCAGGCCAATAATGATTAGTGAACGAAGCGGCTGTCTGGCAAGGTTCAGTTGATCGACTACTGACCACGAAAAATTATCGTGAGCTTGTTGTTGGACCAAGCGATCGTATATCGTCGTCAACGCGGCCATTAATGCAAAAAATCCGCCAGCTAGGAACGCGACCGCTTGCGCATCGCCGGCCGCAAAAAAGCCCGCCAGCGAAGCAATGGTCGCAAAGCCAATCATTGAAATTCTTGTGTAAGTTGCGTGCCACCATTTTGGTTTCTGTGCCGCGGATTGGTTGTCATTCCAACCACCGCTAAGCAGCGAACGGGTGGAGGTTTTAGTGGCTTGTTTCACCGAAAGCCAGACCACACCCAGGCAGACCGCTAGGCTTCCAATCCCACCCATCCCGATACTAAGCCAAGACCAATGTAATTGCAGAAATGGTGAAGCGACCGCGCCGACCCAAGCCGTTCGCATCAAGAGAGTGATCACGCTGGCATACGCTATGCCCAAGATCGTACCGACGATCATTCCAATGATTGTCGACGCGATCGATTCTTTGATCCAGATGCTGCGAGCGGTGAATTCGTCAAAGCCAATCGCTAACCACAATCCCAATTCCTTGGAACGCTGTTGCATTCCCAAACGAAAGAACAAGGCCAGTAGCATCAAAGAGGCGGCGATCACAAACATGCTGAACATCAAAAAGAGTACGTCAAAAGGTGTCGAGCCTTGCGAACCTGCCAGTCCCTGCAGTTTTGCTGGAATTACTTGAAATCCAAGTTCGTCCAGGTTGCCTGGGATTGCTGCTGCTAGTTTCTGCCGAAGCTGATCTCCACTGGTTGCATCGCCTGGCACTCGAAAGCTGGTGTAGCTTCCAAACCGATTTTTCCAAAGTTTTAGTCCAGTAGAACTGGCGATGAATGCCTTGGGCGTGGTCCGATAGTACTCCCAATATTGATCGTCTTTTGATCGCAAGGAACTGGATGTGTCGAAAGGCAAGTCCCAGGCATCAATCGATGCCGCGTCGGTGATTCCTGGGACTTCAGGCGTCAGCCATGGATCGTTGGCCGTGGTTGGCGCTGTTTTGAATTGGGCCGGAGTGACTCGTCGCCCGCGGCTTTGATAAGGTTCCGACGGTACGGTCGCTTTGGCAATGTCGACCAAATTTAGGTCGACCGTCCGTTCGATCTCTTGCCCGTCAATGGTTTCAGGTTCGTAGAATTTTACCTGGATCGTTTGGCCAATTTTTGCCCCAAGATCTTCAGCAGCCCACTGTCCTAACACAATTTCATTATCTTTGAGCGCCGCGATGGTCTGGCCTTGCAGATTTTCCAGGGGAAAATCCGCGTTCAAATCAAACGCGGTTAGCATCGAAAAGGGGATTCCTGAATCTTCGGTTTCGTTCGGTGCGACCGAGTTGTCCGTCAACGAGATATGATTGGCCAGATAAGTTAGGACCGTTTGCTGGGGTAGACCCTCAAGGGCTCGCTCAACGGCGGATTGTTGCCCAGAATCAATGAGCAAACGATTGGAGCTGATGCTGTAATAATCGAAGATGGTCGCAACCTTCAATTCATTGTCTGTTGTTGATTTTTTCCCTGCATCAGTCTGTGAGTCCGTGCTTTTAGAATCATCCAGGCTGGGATATGTTTGTTGAACATGAGTGATTTTCAAGCCCACATCGGCAATACTTGGAGCAAACGCGGCGATGGCTTCTTGGGATAGTTTAATACTGACCGGGGTTTTTATCGATTCGCCAAACACGAGAATCGTATTCAGTAGTTTAGCCTCTTTCCTGGCGTCTTGGCTGGCATCGGGAATCGCCTTCCGAAGAGTATCCAATTCCAAGTAAGCAACTGCTGGAACTTCCGTGCTTGGGATCAACGAAATTCTTCCAAGTCCGGTGTCTGGAATGATTTTGACCAGCTTAAGGCGAAGAATCGATGCCACCGTGTCGTCCTTGCTGGCGATGAAACTTTCAGTTGGAACGTCTGATGGCTTTCCTAATCTCAGCGAAAATAATTGTCCGATGTCCGCGTTGGTCAAACCAAGTTGACCAGCCGCTGTTTGATTGACAATGATTTCGTTTGAATCCGGAGCGATGATCTTTTCGTCCGACCAATTTTTATTTGCCAATTCCGGCGTCATTCCCCACAACGCCACTGACGCCCAATCCTGCACAATGGCCCGACTTGCCGAAGACTTGCCTGGAGCTTCAGCAATCGCTTCCTTGTTGGACTTTTCAAGGGTTGCCGAGGGGAAGTGGATTGTTGAAACGGCCGACGAAAAAGCGTTCTGGAACGGTGTGCTCTTCGTCCATTGATTCACCGCCACGTCATCAAAAAATGTCCGAGATAAGATCACGTGATCGATCGGGCCCAGGCGATTGAACGTCAAGTCACGCAAGGAACCTCGCATGCTGTCGCCCACCGTCAACGCGCCAGTCAACACCGCCGTGGTGACAGCCACCGCCAATGCCATGGCCAAGTGGATTTGCCAATAGTGAAATAAGCTTTTTCGAATCAACGTCCAAAGGTTCATGATTTCACTTCGCGGGTTGAGGAATGCAGTGTTGTTCACTTGGAAACCAAAACGCAGGGTGGCGTCGGATTTGTGAGAAGTTCAACCAAGTTGTTCGTGGATTATTCCGCAGGAAAATTGCGCAGCAATTCAAAGGTAAAAAGGCCCGATTTGTGGCCGTCGCTAAAGCCGATGTTGTAGGCATAGCTTCCTGCGGGGGCCATCTTGTCAACGGCAAGCGGTACCAGGTCGGCTTCACTAAGGATCGTCAGCGACCGTAACGGCTTGGGGCCGCCTGTTTGGGCGGCGGCCGATTTTTCGTTCGATCCTTGAGTCATCGACCGAGGCCCATGCTTTTCGCGGCAAGTAGCGCATGGGCAGGCAGCCCGCAGCGATTTTGCCTTGATCTTCTGCGTCAGACCATCGCTCCAATCAATTTGAAGCAGCTTGCCGCCGTCCAGTTTTGCCAGCCCGATTGGTAGGTGTTCCATGGTTATGCCGTCATATTCAGTGGTGAGGGTCCGATTTTGACCCTATTTTGACGGTTTTGGGCTGCGGTCGAAAGGCGGCAGGGCAAATGTTGACCAACCTGCCCCGCTGGTCCGACAATGGGTTATCAGCAAGCCAGCTCATGCGGTTGCCCTCGATACCAACTCAAGCCGTGGACAGTCCTTCTCAATTGACTTAAACTCCGACTGAGCTTGCGATCTGCTGCTGATGGCGAATATCGTTGCCAGCTTGCGGAGCGATCCGTTGTTGGGCCGGTTACTTGCACCGCTTAGCCGCAACATTTGGCGGTGCAGAGGGTAGAAGTTTGTGGCCTCGGGCAGTTGCCTAGAACGGGTCAATGGTTGTTCATTTCAGCTTTCAATATTTTAGTTTCAAAGAGTCAAAAGAGATGTTGTATACCGTAAATCCAAAACTAAAGCCGATTCGGGACAAAGTGGAAGCCGGGGAACGGTTGTCGTTGGACGATGGGATCTTCATGTATCAAGATGACATTGATGTGAACGAATTGGGGCAATTGGCCAATTTGGTTCGAGAACGCATTAATGGAAACCGAGCATATTACAACATCAATACTCACTTGAATGCGACGAACGTTTGCGTTTATCGGTGCGTTTTTTGTGCATTTCGGTCAGACCTACGTAGTTCGAAAAGTTACGTCATGGACGAGGACGCCGTTTTGGGACGCGGCCGTGAGGCTGTTGAGAACGGCTGCACAGAAATGCACATTGTGGGAGGCCTGCACCACAAACGTGACTTCGGTTGGTATAAGGGAATTCTGGAAACGCTGCATGGGGCGTATCCGCAGTTGCATTTGAAGGCTTGGACCGCGGTTGAGATTAATTGGTTTGAATTCCTGACCAAGAGAAGCACTGAAAGTATCCTCAAGGAGTTGGTCGAAGCGGGTTTAGGGAGTATTCCTGGCGGCGGCGCCGAAATTTTTCACCCAGAAGTTCGGGACAAAATTTGCGAGCACAAAGCAGATTCGCGAAACTGGATCGATATCCATCGTACGGCTCATCAACTAGGAATCAAGAGCAATTGTACGATGCTGTACGGGCATGTTGAGAAACCATTTCATCGGATCGACCACTTAATTCGCCTGCGTGATTTGCAAGACGAAACGGGCGGCTTCCAAACGTTTATTCCTTTGGCGTTTCACCCTGATAATACGGGGCTTGATCATATCAAGAAGCCGTCGGTAATGATGGATTTGCGAACGATGGCGATCAGTCGCTTAATGCTTGACAATGTGCCGCATATCAAAGCCTATTGGATCATGTTGGGCATCGAAACCGCTCAAACAGCCCTCGCCTATGGCGCGGACGATTTGGATGGCACGGTGCGTCACGAATTGATTTACCATGACGCGGGCGCCACGACCCCGGAACTACTGAGTGTTGAACGGATCCAAGAATTGATTCGCGAAGCGGGCCGTGAGCCAGTTGAGCGGGACACTATCTATCGAGAGGTGATTCGCGATTCCAACGATTTTTCGAAATGGTCGGTCGGTCAGGAAGTCGCAATCGGAAGCTAGACGGCGATGAAACCAAAGACACCGTTGACCCACAGTGAAATTGACCCACAGTGAAATTGACCCACAGTGAAATTGACCCACAGTGAAATTGGGGCTGCCGGCTTGGTTTATCCGTTCTAGAGGATTTTGCTTCACGACCTGCAAGTTTGTCACGGTGTCCCGAGCATTATCTGAGTTCCAGGCGTTTGCCAGACGGTAGTGCCTGCGGACAGCGACTTTTTTCACCGCTGCGGCGGGGGCTGTAACGCCGCTTTGGTTTCTTCCCACTGCGATTTGATTGCCATTCGGGCAATGCCTGCGATTTACTGTTGGTTGAGATTCCAATCGTAATCTAGGAATGAAAGGCTGACCGAATTATTAGTTGCAGCTTTGGTGGCCTCGAGTGTCGGCAGGAATTTAGCGATCGTTTTTAGTTGCGAGGCCTGATCTTTTCCGAAGTCTTCTGCAAACCAGCTTAAAATTGAAGACAGGTAGAATCGCTGGCTTGAGACGTCGTAACGAAAATTGTTGGTGTTGGCAAAAAAGTTTCTAGCGTTTTCATCGAGTTGTTGGTCCACTTTTTCTTTGGTGTACGCTTGGTTTAACAGGCTGGGGCAACCTTTGGAGGCGCACACGATTGCGAAGTGAATTCTTGGCTCGCCCATCTTTCGCAGGATTTGGTGTTCGATGTCGTCGAGTGAGACCGGCGCGGCTCCAACAGGCAACAATAAATTCTTCCAAATGTTGTAGCCGAAGAATTTAGCAGTATGGTTGCGGATGCTGGTGGTGGGGTATTCGCGAAGGATGCCCTTTATCGTCACCGCATTGTACGCGTTGATCCAAAACGCCAGTTTGCTTTGCTTGGAACTGCCTTTGGTGCGACTTGCCTTCGAAAGTGTCGCCAAGTAGCTATCCAACGATGCGACATCGGTTTTGGACGCCTTCCACGTTTTGTAATTGACCTGCCCCTCTTGGTCGACATACTTCTTGAGCAAGTGGTTCCAAGCAGAGTGATCAATGGATTCCATCGAAACTTGCTGCTCTGCCGCAATTGATTTTCCAAGGACCACCGCTTGCCCGGCGACCCGAGTGGGCACAATCAGGGCTAAGCCAATGGCAACCAGAATCACATTTAGGACTTTAGAGAATGGCATAATTCTGGTTCGGTTGGGGGCAATTGACCAAGTCATGGGGAATGTTGTTTCGTCTATTTGCTGAGGGATTCAAGCATGTTCAGGATTCTGGACAAACGAAGCTTAGATTCGTCGCCAGGTAAGGTTCATTCTTACAGATGTTTTATTTGGAATGCCAAGGCGTCGCTTACACGTAATTACACTACGTTGAAATCCAAGAAGGAAGTTGCCAAGAGGCTAGACCCCCCGGTTCTTAAAGCTTTAAGCATTTTGTTAAGCGACCAATGGTGGCGTATCCGTTGGAAAAATATTAGAATAGACGGTTGGCAATGGTCAAAAGTCGTAGGCTGACCAATTTGCGGCATAATGTGTAGCCCCCCAGAAGGTTGGTGTTGAAATGGCGAAGAACAAGGCGGCCGTGAAGGCTGAAGTTACTGCAGAAGGAACTGAAGCACCAAAGAAAAAGAAGAAAGCTACCAAGCGCAAGACCAAGAAAGCCGCGGAAGCGGATGCCAGAGTGAAACTGTTCTGGGGTGTATTCTCGCCCACCATGAAACGTGTTGCTGTTTTTCACTACCATGAGAAGAAATTAGCCGCCAAGAAGGCGAAAGATCTAAGTGACAGCAAATCGCCTCACTTTGTGGCCAAGATCAAAGAGGCTGTCGAAGAGACCCCTTAAAATCCTTGCTCCAGCGGATTTGATAGCCTTCGCCCGTGATTGGTGAAACACTTCCCAGTCCGGCCCGACAGCAGGCATGTTGGGTTCGCAGGCATGTTGGATCGCAGGCATGTTGGGTTCGCAGGCATGCCAGGGTCGCAGGCATGTTGGGTTCGCAGGCATGCCAGGGTCGCAGGCATGTTGGGGCCGCTCGCGAGTTTATTGCCGCTTCAGGGTTTGAGTCAAAACGGCTTGAACCAAAATCACTGATAGCCGGGGTTGCTTCAATCTCGGCTATTTTCGTTGATTGCCTACTTCCCCAAGCTGGCCTGCCAGCCGGATTTGCGGCCTTTAGAGGTCGAGCGAAGTCGGGAGAGGTTTCAAGCGGGCTATTGATTTGTGATTTCCCAGGTCTCTTTGTTCAGTATTGGTAGGTTGTCAAATCGATCGATCAGGGCGGCGAATTCCAAGTCGCTGCTGCGATCTTGGGCGATCAAGTTGCTGCCGCCCAAGGATTGTTCAAACACCTGATGGATTTGCTTTGTGGTTGGGCATGTCTGATTTTCTTTGCAGTGAAGTTGTCGCCAGTAGGAAATGGCTAATCTTGCTTGGTCGTTGGCGGCGAAGGCTTGGTTGTTGACCAGGTCATCAGGGGCTAGGTAATTGCCAAGGGCTCCGGCGAATAAAACGTCTTCGCAAGTTACATGTCGATTTGTGCCCGAGCAAACCAGCGAGACCTTTTCACAGTTGGCCAAGTACTTTGCCACCGCGCTAAAGTTTGCGAAGCTGCCGATTATGATTTGCTCTGCATCTCGGCACATATCCATGGCTCGGGTGCCATTGGTTGTGGTCATTACAATCGTGTTGCCGGCAACCACTTCTGGAGAATAAGTTGGCGGTGAGTTTCCAAGATCGAAGCCGGGAAGCGGTTTCCCTTGTCTTTCGCCACCTAGAAGGATTCGCTGTTTCCCGGTAATCTGCCCTAACAGTCTAGCCTTTGTCAGGTGGGCTTGGTCGATGTCGACACATGGCACGATCCGTTGGGCACCGTTGGCCAGTGCGGTTGTGATCGTGGTTGTCGCTCTTAAGATATCAATCACTACCGCGTGACCGCCCAATAAGGCCCCATCGGAAACCAGGTCGGGTAGGAAAAAAACGTTAAGCAATTGTGTTTTAACCGCAGGCATGTTGCGTCGCTGTCTTTCGTTTCAAGCAGTCTAATGTTGATTGGCCACGGATGTCGCTGGTCCGTTCCAACTGGTACTTTCGCCCAAAATCGTTGATCCGACAAGAGACCTAACCTGGGTTCGATTTTCTGGCACGCGAAAGTATGAAACAATGTTGCCGTTAGTGGCCAATTACGGGTCCTAAAGCTGATCGGTTTGCTAAACTATTTCTCATCCGTCGGGCGGTTGTTAACCTGGCGATCAATCATGTGACCAACTTGCGGTCGGTGGGCCGTTGATTCATTGGAATCCTCTTTGTTGAAGGTGATTTTGTGACCGTTGATAAATCGGGTAACCGAGTCCAGCAGATGTTTGCTGAGATCGCGCCTAAGTACGATTTGATGAATCACCTTCTCTCGCTAAATGTCGACAAGTGGTGGCGTAGTCGCACGGTGAATCGTCTTGCACCAACCAGCAATCATCGCGTTTTGGATGTGTGCACCGGGACGGGAGACTTAGCAATTGCCATGTGGCAGCGGATGCTGAAAAGTCAAGGCAATGGTGTGGAGTCTGAGCAAAACCCTGGGTTTGAAGTGATTGCGTCCGATTTTTGCAGGCCAATGCTAGAGATCGGTGTCAAGAAAGCTGAAAAGTTAAAATGTGACCGTTTGCAATTCGTGGAAGCGGATTCAATGCAGTTGCCCTTTGGTGACAACCAATTCGATTTAGTAACGGTCGCGTTCGGCTTGAGAAACGTGTCAAAAACGGAAGTCGGATTAAGCGAAATGGTGCGGGTTTGCTCGTCGGGCGGACGCATTGGGATTCTGGAGTTCACGATGCCTAGGATCTGGCCACTAAGCTCGCTGTATCGTTTCTACTTTCTCAAGGTTCTACCTAAAGTGGGGCAATGGTTCGCCAAGAATCGTAGCGACGCGTATTCTTATTTGCCGGAAAGCGTGGGCGAGTTTCCGCAGTATGAAGTGTTGGCAGAAATGATGCGAATTTCTGGGATGAAGGACATCCAGTTTTATCCCATGACCGTTGGCCTGGCTACTTTATATGTTGGGACCAAAGTATGAAACCCGCTGATAACTTAGATCCAAGTGGCCGATCTCCAAAAGATTTGACAGGGTTTGAATCGGCCAGTCCGAATGCGTCTGTTGATCTAGGAAATTTGCCGGTTGTAGTTGCAATTAGCGGCGGTAGCGGTGCCGCGTATGCTAAACGATTGTTGCAAGTACTTGGGCGTTCCAAACGCGACGTGCATCTGGTAATCAGTTCAGCCGGCGCCCAGGTTGTGGCTCAGGAATTTGGCATCGCTTTGGATCTGAAGAAACCTGACTTGGCGACCTTCTTAGAGTTGTCCGCTGACCAGCTTTCCCGGATTCATTACCACGCTTCGGACAATTACTTCTGTCCAATCGCCAGCGGAAGTTTTCGGACGGCTGGAATGGTGATTTGCCCTTGTTCGGGAAGCACGCTTTCGGCGGTGGCCCATGGGAACAGTGCCAATTTGATTCAGCGAGCAGCCGAGGTTCACTTGAAGGAGAGGCGGAAGCTTGTGTTGGTGCCTCGCGAAACTCCGTTAAGCCGCGTGGCATTGAAAAATATGTTGGAAGCTCATGATGCAGGCGCGACGATCCTTCCAGCCAGTCCCGGGTGGTACCATGGCGTCCAAACGTTCGATGATTTATTCGACTTTGTCGTTGGGCGGATCTTAGATCAGTTGCAAATCGACAACGGTCTGATCAATCGTTGGGGCGAATAACAGCGCTGGGAATCTAATTCGCTTCGGCTGCTACTTCTTTCTGGGTTTCGGCCTGTAATGGCAAGATGTTGATGCGCCAATCATCGCAGTTTCGTCCTTCACTGTTCTGGACCCCTGAATCGTTCCTTTTATTTTCGCCCACCGAGTAGATTCGAACGGTTCGGTCAGCTTGAACCACTAACTTCAACTGGCCTTTGGTGAATGGATCGATGAATACTTCGGCGGGTGCCAAGTCTTGGATCTCTTGAAGGTCGGTAGGCATGCGATTGTTTGCAATTTGAAAACGCCGCACCGCGACACCCAGTTGTAATAGATTTTCTAGCGCTTGCGTCTGTCTATTTAAATGTTCTGCCTGTCGAAACCCCGGAACAAATAGTCCGAACAAGATTTTCGACGTCGCCTCGGTAATTTCGGCTTTGGGGGCCATGCCTCCCAGGATTTTGGCCATACCTGTAGCCAATTGCCTGCCATCGAAGCTGTCTTGCAACAAACGGTTTTCCGCTTGAGCGAACGCCGCTTCGCTTGAGTCAAGGTTCTTTTCTTGGGCGGCTGCGATAATTTCGTCGATCAGGGCATTGGCTTCGTCTGCCAAAGCAACGCTATCGATCCACCCTGCCGGCATTCTTAAGTCGGAGTTGCCGCCCACTATATCTTCGATCGCCTTCATTTTTTGACTAACTACTTGGTCGATGGTGTTAAGCATCTGTGCCCGCACGCCATTGTCCAGCGATTTGGTCCAGTCCACTACGCCTAATAGCTCTGGCAGTTGTTGGGCGATCAATTTCGCTTGTTCTTGGTTTAAGTCCGATGAGTTTAGGATTTGAACGGTTTGTCTGACAGCAAATTGTCTGATGATAATGCTTGCGAAATATTCAACCGAAGTAGAGCCTTGCGAGCAACGTTCTGCCAGTTGAAAAGTCGCCCGTACATCTCGCCATGCAGCCAGCATGTTAGCATCGGCAACGCCTTGGCTCGACCTAGCAAGTAATTGCCTCGCCAGATCCCGAGAGTAATCTGCGTGAGGCAATTTGACAGCGAGCAACGATTCGGGTTCCAAAATGTCGGGGACCACTGGAACAAAATATTTCTTTCTTAAGTCTAATTGTTGAACAAGGTAGTCAAGGCATTTGCTTTGTTGAGCTACGTATTTTACTAAGGCCTCTTGTTGCTCTTGTTGCTCTTGTTGCTCTTGTTGCTCTTGTTGCTCTTGTTGCTCTTGTGTGCTTCCGTTTTCTCCAGAATCAAAACTGAATGCTGACTGGCGATCAAGATTTTCTTCGCCCTTGAATTTCTCCAGTTCAGGGAAATCTGTCAGCATTCGCAAGCGATACTCTGAATTTTCATTGAACTTTAATCTGCTTCTGTACTTCGCTCTGGTGGTCGGATTCAGTTGACTGCTATCTGCGGCGACTTCAAAGATCACAACAGCGAAATTGTCTTCATCGGCAACTTCTTCGCCGTAGATGCGATTAATCGCCTTCATGTAGTCGACGGATCCATCTTCGTTCTTGGGACCTTGGAACAGTGCATGATCGGCACGGTCCAGTTTCGCGACCTCGATACGTTTCCCTTTGCCAAACCCTCGGTAAATCGAAAATAGACTCAGGCCAAAGATCAGCAAGAGTAGTAAACCAAGCCCAATCAAGATCTTTTTTAGATTCATCGGGAACAACACCTCCGTCAAGAAAGGATAAGTGGGACAGCTGCAAAAGCTTCTACGATCCCCTTATCAGAGACCATTTCATAACGTGAATGCCAAAGTAGTTTTGCCAAGTACATTTTTTTGCAACGGGTTACGAGGGCTTAGCCCAAAGCGTTCTCTCTTCGGTATTTATAACGGCCCCTCTGTGCCAAGATAGCTGAGACAACATTGAAGTTTCTAATTAAGCTTGAGGGCTTGGAGAACTTTGATGTCAGATCCTGGAAAAAAAGCAGATAAAATATCGTCGGAAGTATCGGAACG
>Ga0105051_10006102_pt1 | contig 13119 bp, 11 predicted proteins | sample FRY02_FD_78383 | JGI IMG/M metagenome (GOLD analysis project Ga0105051, IMG submission 78383) | Freshwater microbial communities from Lake Fryxell liftoff mats and glacier meltwater in Antarctica - FRY-02 (megahit assembly) | ecosystem: Environmental > Aquatic > Freshwater > Ice > Glacier...
AGAAAACTTGATGATTATGCTACACTTAATAAAATTTCAAAAATCGCCGTTGCTCCTATTCCCTTCGCCAATATTGGGTTTGCAATTAATGACAAACTAAATAGAGCGTCGTATATTTACAATTATTCAAATTAAATTCTATAAAACTCTATTTATTATTTTAATATTAACTACTGGTATAGTACTATTTTCTAGTTATTAATAAATATAAGGAGATGATATGCCAGGACTAGATAATGTTGAAAATGGAGTGCTTCTACAAACAATAAGGGAAGAAAAACGAACTTCAGAAGGATATGAGCTTGCAAGACAAGAAGTGGATAGAAGGGTAGGAAATAAAAGCAATCCGCACCACAATAAAGGACTCTTACATGCTAAGATGGAAGCGATTCAAGAAAATATGGGAGTAAGTACTCAAAAAGCAGTTGTGGATCAATTGATTAAAGAAGTTCAGGATCCCACTGCACTAGATAGATTCGAACAAGAAAAAGCAGACAAACAATTAGCAGCCTCAGTTGCTATAATAGAAGAAAGAAGAAGAGAAGAAAAAGATTTGCTTGCCAAGGTGCAAGCAATGGATCGAAGTCTCAGTGTAGTAGAACCTACTCCTAGTGTTGAACGCGGAAGAAGCTCATCAGAGAAAGCTACAGCTGAACTTGCGGAATTACAACAAGAGCGGCCAAGTGTATTTGAAGGGCAAAAGCAAGTTGAACCAGCTCAAGGGGCAGAAAAGACATTAGACGAACTACAGACGATCGTAGGAAGATTAAATGAAACAGCAAAAGATCCAAATCTAGGACTCTATATAGGCAAAGGCACTGCTAAAGAGTTTAAAGAAAAAATGGAAGAAATAAATACCGGATTAGGCGGAAGATCAGACGAACACAAACCAGCATTTCTTAAATTTCAATTAGGAGAATTAGATAAATTTTGTGATAGCAAAATAGAAAAAGTTGAAACTTCAGGTTTCAAAAAATTTGCTAATGTTATTAAGAACGCATTTAAAGTTGTAGTTTCTTCTGTTAAAGGAGGGGAAGAACATAAAAAAAATAAGCTAAAATTCAATCAATCATATAAAGAATTCTCAGATGGTGCTGGACTATTTAAAGAGAAGTTAACAGGAATAAAAGATGTTGTGGCTAATAAAAAAGAGGAACATGCAAAGCCTCAGAATCCACCGCGACTAGTAAGACCAGAGCGTGGACTCTGATGATTTGCGCCTTAAATTGATGTCTATGTGCTAGTGACTCACTATTTTTGATATTGGGATAATTGATATAGGAGTTCACTAGTTTCGTTAATAATATTTGATGGGTTTAATGGTCTAATAAATACAAGTTTATTATCAGGTTTAATTTTTGTATGCCTAGGATATTTGTTAATGAATTGCATAATCATATCGTTTATATTGGCATCTTTGCGGAATTTTAAAACAAAACCCTTCTCGCCAGAATCCAAATGTTCAATATTAAGGTTATGGCAAATATGTTTTATTTTTACAAGATATAATAAATTATCAAATTCATTTGGTATTGAACCAAAACGATCTATTATTTCATTTCTAAAATTTTCTATTTCAGCTTCATTGAGCAAATTGCCTATTCTTCTATATAAACCTAGCTTCAAACTGGAATCGGAAATATAATTATCAGGAATGAATACTGGTAATCCAAGACTAATTGTTGGCATAAAACCTTCTTTGTTAGAAGTTGGTTCATTTCTCATTAGTGCAAGTTGTTCATCTAGCATTTCTTGGTAAAGCTCTACTCCAACTTCTCTGATTTGACCAGATTGTTCTTCGCCTATTAAATTACCAAAACCACGTAAATCCATATCATGACTTGCAATAGTAAAACCTGTTCCGAGTGAACAAGCAGTTTGCATTATCTCTAGACGTTTTATGGCATCTTTGCTCATTGTTTTATTACCCCATAAAGTTAGATACGCATAACCTCTCACTTTACTACGTCCTATTCTGCCTCTAAGTTGGTAGAGTTGGCTAAGACCTAAGGTATCGGCTTTATGGATAATCATTGTATTAGCCGACGCAATATCTATACCAGACTCAATGATAGTAGTTGATACAAGTATATCAAATTTACCATCACAAAATTCACTCATAATTTCATCAACTACGCTCGAGAGCATTTGACCATGAACTATTTTATATTTTAATTCTGGTACTATTGCCTGTAGTTTACGTTCTATCTCTGCTATGTCTTTGATTCTTGGAACTACATAAAAACTTCGTCCGCCCCTGAAACGCTCTTTTAGAAGAGCATCCCTAATGATAATATCGTCAAACGGCATTACTGTAGTGTGTACAGCTAATCTATCCATAGGCGGAGTTGTAATAAGACTTAAATCCTTAAGCCCTACCATAGACATTTGCAGGGTTCTAGGGATAGGGGTTGCAGAAAGAGCCAAAACATGTATATCAGACTTTAGCTCCTTTAACCGTTCTTTTTGATTAACGCCAAAATGTTGTTCTTCATCGATCACTACAAGCTTTAAATTATTAAATTCTATATCTTTAGATAGTAATGCATGCGTACCTATTATTATATTTATCTCGCCATTCTTAATTTGTTCTTTTATTAATTTAGCTTCACCATTTCTTACCAATCTTGATAATTGTGCAATTTTGAATCCTAGATCCTGAAATCTTTCCTGAAACCTTATATAATGTTGCTTACATAGAATGGCCGTTGGAGCTATAATCGCTACTTGCGGAATTTTTAAATTAATAGATTTTGATACTATGAAAGATGCTCGCATAGCAATTTCTGTTTTTCCAAAACCAACATCACCGCAAAGAAGCCTGTCCATTAAATTATCTGATTTAAGATCGTTTATAACATCTCCTATAGCATTCATTTGATCTTCTGTTTCGCTATAAGGAAATCTAGAACAAAATACTTCATAACTACTTGAATCAATTTCTATAGGATCACTCCGCGCCAATTTTCTTTTAGCTACTAACTGCAATAATTTCTCAGCTATAGAATGAATACGATTTTTAAGTTTAGATTTTCGTTTTTGCCAAGAAACATTGCCTAGCTTATCAAGCTCTGCCTCATTACTACCGTATTTTTTTATGGATTCAATATTTTCAACAGGTATATATAATTTATCATTACCTGCATATAAAATTTTTAAGCAATCATGGGGTTTACCGCATACTTCAAGAGTTTCAACGGTGATGAATTGTCCTATACCATGATCTTTATGAACTACAAATTCTCCGTTGCTTAGATTATCTAATTCAATTAGAATATTTTTGAGTTTACGTTTTGCACTTTGTGCATTAGGATCAAGAGATTTAATGCCTAATATATTTTCACCAAATATATCTTGTTCAGAAATGAAAATATATTTGTCAGTAAGAAAACCTTGGGCTAAGGGTATTTGAGTTAAATATATATTATTTAGCTGTTTTTTTGCGTCTCCTAAATTATCTATTCCAGTAGATTTATAATTATAACTTTCAATGATATTTTTTAATTTTTCTAATTTGCTTTTAGATGAATAAAAAATAATTGGTGTTTTTTCCTTACCGCTATTTACTAAGTCAAATAACTTATCAAATCCGGTCTTTTTTTCTAAAAAACTTGCGGAGCTAAGGTTTTCTATAAGTTTAATATTCTCTGAATTTGCTGGTTCTATGAGAATATTATCTTTATTTTCTAAAATTTCTTTAATTTTAGAACTTGCAAAGCATATTTGTTCAGGTGGCAAAGTTAAATGGAAATTTTTTCCTATCACCTTATTGGATTGAATTTTAGATTGATAAAAATCTTTATAACTATATTCGTACTCAATTATAGACTGAAGCGTTAAATTGTCATAAATGACGGTATATTCACGTAAATAATCATTTAACATACTTAATTTATTATAAAATAATGGCAGAAAATGTTCGTGCCCAGAAAATTTCCTACCTTCAATTATAGTTTTATATAATGGTTCATTTATATGATTAACACCAAAAATCTTTAAATAATTATTTCTAAAATTATTAATTGTTTCTGTGTTTAATATAACTTCTGATGCTAAGTTAATTATTAATGTATCCTGTTCTAAATGGGATATTTGTGTATCAATATCGTATTTTCTAATTGACTCTACATGATCCCAGCTGAAATTTATCCTATATGCACAGGAATTTGCTAATACTACGTCAATTATTTCACCTCTCATAGCAAATTCGCCACTGTCAATTGCAGTCTGGCTCCTAGTAAACCCATTTTTTATTAGAAAATTTGATAATTCTAATATTTTAAGAGGCATCTTTTTTGTTATTTTAAGAATAGAATCTAAAAAAACTGAAGGTGGAGGTAATTTAACTACTAGGTTTGTAGCGTTTGTAATAATTATTTTTTTGTTTTTGCTATTTACCGAATGACTTAAGACATTAGCCCTTTCAGATAAAACCCTTTGACTTGGAGAAATTCTATCATAAGGGATCGTATCAAAACTCGGAAAATAAAAAAGCTCTGCATTATTAGAAAAGAATGACATTTGCCTATATGATCTGATTGCACTTTCTTCATCAAAAAAAATAAGCAAAATATCTTTATCGGTTTTTTTAAAATGCTCGCTTGCAAAAAAGGTTTTTGCACTTATCGGAAGTGTTTCTTTAATCATTAGTTTTTGTAATATTAAGTTTTAGTATGGTTTTAAATTGTTACAATGTTGTTTAATGACTTTTCTTTAAATCGCTTGATTTCTTTAAAACTTCATTTGCTTCTATATGTTTTCCTAATTTAGCTAAAATCAAACCTTTGTTATAGTAAGCATCAGCAAAATCAGGTTTATGTTTGATTGCTAAATCATAAGCTACCTCTAGACCATTTGGTTTTTTAAAATAATCTTCTTGGTTATTGGCAAAGACTAAGTTAAGAGGAAATAACATTAAACTTAGTAGAATTACCAGTTGCTTTATATTCATAATTTCCATTTTAATTCTTTTAATTATAAAATTATACTTTTATTGATTATTATACTGACCTTTTGTTTTTCTTAGCGTTTCTTACATTTTCTATAAACTTGTCATCTGTTAATCGTAAATCTCACTTCTCTAGAACTAAATTCAATCTTCCAAGGTATATTTTTTCTTTACCTTTTTCCATGGTATGGTTGGACCATCATCACCTAAAGCTTCTAGCGCCCCTTTTATATCTTCAATATCTTCTTGTGCTTCTATCAAATATCGCTCTACCGCTTTGCTAACAATATAGCTTTTTGACCTTTCCATGGATTTGGCTGAAACTAAAAGATTATTTAATTCATCAGATAGACGCGCTGTGACCATTATAATAACAACCTCTTATTGTATGCGATATGATATGGTAATATTGTATTCATATGTATTTGTCAAAATTTTATGTTGTACCTTTTTATGTTTTTATATATAATAATAAATGCGTCGTGACTGCGTCGTTTTGCAGGATTGAGTTTTACTCGACACGACGTCCTGTTTTAGGGAAATATATTAACCCATATCCTTCTGTTTCTTCCTTTTCTGACTTCCTAAAAGTAGATTTAATTTGATCAAAAAATCGTGTATCATCATTTTTACTCCAGCGTAAGGTTGCACCTGCCACCATATCAGCAAGTTGTATGCCAATACTAAAGTGAGATGGGGCTATAAATAAACCTTCTATTAAACGGCTATATCTAGAAGACGTATGATTATTATCAATCAATAATTTTGCATGTAATTCTTGTAAACGTCTATCTTCATTAGGAGCACGATGGTCACAAACTATTATTTCATTAATAGGATAGCCACTAATTTTGCTTATATCTTGCAAATAATACTGAAAACGTTCAGTAATTTGTTTATAAGAGTACCAATATCAATCATCTGGAGATTTAATGTAAGACAAATCATAAGCTGCTGACGTATCTACAATAACACACATTGTTTTTATTGATTTATATTTTCTCAAAATATCAAATAAATTTGATCTAACATCTTCTTTTTGCTCATAACTTAAATGTTTTAGACTATTGACTTTGCAAGCGTTTTTTTGAGGAGCAAAATAACGTCATTTTATTTCTCCGGTTATGTTAAACTTTCTTTTTATTAATTCTAAATCCGCTTTAATACTGTGCCATATTTCATCTGGTATAATTACACCACCTAAAACAAAGAAAGGATTATTTTGAGTTTTAGAAAATGAAGGAGAAGAACCTGATTCATCTATAAATAATATCTGCATATCACAATATTGTATTAAACATTCATAATTTTCATTTTAATTCTCTTTATCAAATTAATTATATTAGTTTTAGCAGGTGTTAAATATTACCAAATGTTATAACAACTATAGATTAGAAAAAAAGGTCCATTTCATGCTATTTTTATTTTCATTCGAATGATAAATTTAAAACCTTGCAAAAAAAAACAGATAGGAATATTATTTACCCAATATCAGATAAAAGATCAAGTACAAGTTAAGTTTCGTTATAAAATAATTTATTTTTAGTATATAATCTTGAGTAGTAGAACTACACTATCATATGTGTTGTTATTTCCTTAAGTGATTATACTATTTGTGTTTGTATAACATATTCTTGCATTAAAGTATGAACCTAATTTTTAATATATGAATATCAATAATATCAGTTCTTTTGCTGCTTATGATCTACTGCTAGAAGATCATAACAATTCAATTCTTATAGATGTTAGGACATCTAAAGAATGGCAAGAAATTGGAGTGCCGAAATTAGAAAAAAATAATTTAACCCTTCTAAGCTGGCGTTTATTGCCTAATATGATAATAAATAAAGAATTTGAGAATAAATTTGTATCTTTAATAAATGATAAAATGTATTTTATATTTTTTCTATGTCGTAGAGGAATAAGGTCTCTTGAAGCAGCAAGGTTTGCAATGAATATAATATCTCTTGATCATATAAATTATTACAATATATATGATGGTTTTGAAGGCAACGTTAATGGAGCTGGATGGAAGCAAAATAACTTACCATGGCAAATTTTGTGAAAATTATGCTAGAAGAAATAGTCACACCCAGAGCTGACAATTATTATCAAAATATTTGGCAACAAGTAGCTCAAGATTTAAATAAACATTATGGGGATGCTATTTATAAAAGTTGGTTTAGTAAAATCAATTTTTTAGAATTTTCTGTAACTAGCGCGATCCTCTCTGCTCCAACTAATTTTATTAGAGATTGGATTAAATCCAACTATGCTTCTTTAATATTACAGCTTTGGCAACATTACGATAAAGACATTAAATCAATTGAAATTATTACCAAAGAATTATCCCTGCAGGAACAACAAACTATAAAATCATTAGAAACAGCAGAAATAATCTTTGATGAAAATGAAATTAATTCAGAAAGCGCTTTTCTAACATTGGATCAGCGTTTTACTTTTGAGAATTTTGTAGTTGGCAGGCCAAATGAGCTTGCTTACGCAGCATCAAGAGCTGTGGCTGAATCAAAAGATGCAGTGTCAGAGTCTAACCCTTTGTTTCTTTATGGTGGAGTAGGGCTTGGTAAAACCCATTTAATGCATGCTATAGCTTGGTATATAAAGCATAATAATCCAGCTAGAAAGGTAATATACATGTCTGCTGAGAAATTCATGTATCAATTTGTAAAAGCGTTGCGTAATAAAGATGTAATGTCTTTTAAAGAAGAATTCCGTTCAGTTGACGTGCTCATGATCGATGATATACAATTTATATGCGGTAAGGATAGTACGCAAGAGGAATTTTTTCATACTTTCAATGCACTTATTGATAATAATCGTCAAATGGTTATCTCATGTGATCGTTCACCTTCAGATCTGGATAATATAGAAGATAGAATTAAATCAAGACTTGGTTGGGGTTTAGTAGCTGATGTACATAGTACAACTTATGAATTAAGGCTTGGGATTTTAGAATCTAAACTTGAACAGATGAATATTCATATTCCTAAAAATGTTATTGAATTTTTAGCGGCAAAAATAACCTCAAATGTACGAGAATTAGAAGGTGCTCTAAATAAAGTTATAGCTCACTCTACTCTTGTTAATAGAGAAATTACATTAGAAAATACACAAAATATTTTACGCGATTTACTCCGTTCTAACGAGAGAATTATTACTATTGAAGATATACAAAAGAAAGTTGCGGAGAGATATAATATTAAAACCTCAGATATGTCTTCACCAAGACGTCTTCGGTCGATTGCAAGGCCAAGGCAAATTGCTATGTATTTAGCTAAAACATTAACACCAAAAAGCCTAGCTGATATAGGTAAAAAATTTGGTAAGAAAGATCATACAACGGTAATGCATGCTATCAAAAAAATAGAAGAATTATGTGAAAATGATCTTGAATTTCGTGAAGAGTTGAATTTATTAATGCGGATATTACAAAATTGAGCAAGTGATTATGGAAAGTAGTAAATTAAACATAATAATAGAGACAAAACCTTTAGTTCATGCCTTAAGTTTTGCAAATTCGGTAATAGAAAAGCGTAATGCTGTAGCAGAATTATCAAATATTAAATTATCAGTAAAAGATAATTTTCTAGAGATAATAGCTACAAATATGGATTTATATTTAAGTCAGACATTGGGAATTCAGGAATTTTCATCTGGAGAGACTACGGTATCTATTAACACGTTAATGGATATAGTAAAAAAAATTCCAGATAAAGAAATAAAGTTAAATATCCAAGAAGATAGTGATATGCTTGAAATCACTGGTAAAAATTGTCAGTTTAGTCTACTTACCTTACCTGTTAACAAATTCCCTATGGTTGGTGATGTAAAAGCTGAATCAATGTTAAAGATTAGTTGTCGTGATTTTGCAAAGCTAATTGAATATACATTATTCTCAACTTCTTCCGATGAAAATAGGTATAATATTAACGGTATATACTTACATGTGAAAGATGGTAAATTTTGCTCCGCTAGTACTGATGGTCATAGGGTTTCCATTTCTTCAACTATCATAGAATCTAAAACGCTAGAATTTGGAGTTATTTTACCTCAAAAAACTTCAGAAGAAATTTTAAAAATAATTAGAGACCCTAAAAATATTCAATCTGATATAGAAATTTTATTAAGTATCAACAAAATTAAATTTATATGCGGTGATATCGAATTAGTTTCTAAACTTATTGATGGGGTCTTTCCTGGATATTCTGATTTTATTCCAAAGGAAAATAATAATAAGCTTACTATAAATACCAAACTCCTTGCAGAAACAATAGATAGGGTATCATCTATAACAGTTGATAAATTTCGCGCAATCAAAATTATATTAACAAAAGACATGGTTGAGATTACTGCTTCTGGTGAATCTAGGGGAGTTGGAAAGGAAGTAATTTTGTCTTCAGAAGAAGATGATAATTTTTGTCAATTTGATAGTGATAGCGATATAACTATTGGCTTTAATCCTAAATATTTAATTGATGTTTTTAATGCAATTAAATTAAATCACCACAAAGTAGAAATTTATTTTAACGATGAATCATCACCTATATTGATTAAAGCGCCAAATAATGATTTAGATAGTTTTATCATAATGCCCGTTAAGGTTTGATAGAATAGAGTAGGATAATACTAGAGAAGTTTTTGTAAATAAAATTTATCTATATACTATTAATGTTGTTTATGCACAATGCAGGCAATGCTACCTCGTGATAACAGTTGGAACCCTATTGATTTCTTTTAACGTAATAGCTATTATCCTACAGGAAATTATCAATAAAAATAAATACTCATGATTAAATTAAATACTGAAGAAGTAAGAAATCAGTTCATCAATTATTTTGTTCAAAATAGCCACAAACATGTTAAATCCAGTTCGCTAATTCCGCATAATGATCCTAGTTTATTATTCGTGAATTCGGGAATGGTGCAGTTTAAAAATATCTTTACAGGCCAGGAAATTTCAGAATACAAAAGAGCTGTAACTAGCCAGAAATCTATAAGAGCAGGCGGTAAACATAATGATCTTGAGAATGTTGGTTATACCTCAAGGCATCATACTTTTTTTGAGATGCTTGGTAATTTCTCATTTGGAGATTATTTTAAAGAAGAGGCAATTTATCATGCTTGGAATTTACTGACAAAAGAATTTAGAATACCAAAAGATAAGCTCTACGCAACAATATATCATACCGATGAAGAGGCTTATACATATTGGAAGAAAATCGCAGGATTTGGAGATGATAGAATTATTAGAATAAATACTAATGATAATTTCTGGTCAATGGGTGATACTGGACCATGTGGTCCATGTTCTGAGATTTTTTATGATCACGGTCCTTCAATATATGGTGGATTACCTGGAACTAAAGACCAAGATGGTGACCGTTTTGTAGAAATTTGGAATATGGTTTTCATGGAATTTGAACAATTAAGCAATAATACCAGAATTCCATTACCCAAAAAATCAATAGATACAGGTATGGGTCTTGAAAGAGTTGCCGCAGTAATGCAAGGTGTTAGTGATAATTACGACATAGATTTGTTTAAGGAAATTATAGGATATGCAGAAAGTATATTAAAAGTAAAATCTATAGGAGAGGCAAAATTTTCTTATAGAGTAATAGCGGACCATTTAAGAAGCTGTTCATTCCTCATAGCCGATGGTGTTATGCCGTCCAATGAAGGTAGGGGTTACGTGCTTAGACGCATTATGAGGCGTTCCATGCGTCATGCCCATCAACTTGGAAGTATCGAGCCATTGCTATATAAATTATTACCCAAATTAGTTGATTTAATGGGAGCAGTATATCCTGAGATAAAGATTGCAGAGGATTTTATTGCTAACATACTAAAACAAGAGGAAGTAAGATTTAAATCGACTTTAGATCGAGGCCTGAAATTATTAGATGATGAAATTTCACATATCGGAGAGGAAGCTATACTTTCTGGTGGAACTGCTTTTAAACTTTATGATACATTTGGTTTTCCTCTAGACCTAACTGAAGATATTTTAAGAAAGAAAAATATCTCAGTAGATATTGAGGGTTTTAATAAAAAAATGGAAGAACAAAGGATTAGAGCAAGAAAATCTTGGTCTGGGTCTAGTGAAGCTTCTATAGAAAAGATTTGGTTTGATATTAAATCAGAGTTTGGTAGCACAGAATTCTTAGGTTATTCCATTAATAGCGCGGAGGGCAAATTAATAGCTTTAATTAAGGATGGGAATCCAATAAATTTAGTAGCCTCAATAGGTGAGCAATTTATCCTAATTACTAATCAAACTCCATTTTATGGCGAATCAGGTGGACAGATAGGGGATATAGGTATCATAAACTCTAAAAATGCTGAAATTAGAGTCATAAACACTCAAAAATATCTTGGATCAATTATTGCTCATATTTGTATTTTGGAAAAAGGTTCAATAACGATAGGAGATAACGTTCATTTAACCATTGATCCGATATACCGTCTTAATATACGTTCTCACCATTCTGCAACACATATACTTCACGCTGTTTTACATGATATATATGGAAAAAGCGTTATACAAAAAGGATCTTTAGTTTGTAATGATCGACTACGTTTTGATATTACTTATCAAAATCCCTTGTCACAAGATGAAATTAATTTAATAGAAGATAGAGTAAATCAAATAGTTAGAGCTAATTATAAAGTCAACACAACATTGATGTCGAAAGATCAAGCTGTTGATGCTGGAGCTATGGCTTTATTTGGTGAAAAATATGACTCAGAAGTAAGAGTGGTCTCTATTGAAGCGGAAGCAAGCGATGACGTTCGGTACTCATTTGAATTATGTGGAGGCACACATGTTAATAGGACGGGTGATATTGGGTTATTTAAAATAATTAGCGAAAGTTCTATTGCTGCTGGAATTAGACGTATAGAGGCTGTTTGTGGAGAATTTGCAATTAAAGTATGTAGACAAAATGATAATTTGATTAAGTCAATATCAGAGATGTTAAAAGCAAGTAAGAATGAGATAATTGATAAAGTGAATAATATTATATCAATACAAAAGAATTTAGAAAATGAAGTCCAAAGATTAAAACTTGTATCAATAAATTTAAGTACTGATCAAATTGATTCTGAAGCAATTAATATTAAAGAAATAAAATTTATCTATAAATTCATCAAAGATTTAGATCCTAAAATACTACGTATTGCCGTTGAGCAACTTACAATGAAAGCTGATAATCTGCTAGTAGCCTATATAAGTGATTTTAATGATAAATTATCGATCACAGTAGGGGTTAGTAAAAATATCTCGAGTAAATTTCATGCGGGAAGCATTGCTAAAGAAATATCATTTTTTCTCGGAGGGTCAGGCGGAGGAGGGCAGGCAACCATTGCCCAAGCTGGAGCTATTGATAGAATTAAGTTAAATAAAGTCCAAAATATGGTGGAAACTTATATAGTTAATCATGACCTATGAACTTTAGGACTATATCAAACGCTAGTGTCTCTGCAATAAAAAATTACGGTCTCTCACACCCGTGTGGCGGCTGAATGGATACTAGCCAGTTATACAAGCTAATATATGTACTAGGAAATTTACGGGCACCTTATCATCAAGAAAAGTAGCTTCTCAGAAAAATGAGATTATACCAAAATGTTCAATCCCAAATGTCTTTGCAGGGGTAACTATGCCTCTATAGGATAATTCAGTCTGAATATTGAAGAATCGGATGAATTTTAATTATTGACCCGATTCATTCAACAACGTGCGTACCATTCTTTACCTAGGCTCCATCGTATGTTTCTCCTCCTAATTTTAAGTCAAAATCATGACTCGCAACATTAAGATCTACTACTGAAGTGATCCCTTCAACATGCCCCTTACTAGTAAACTGCCATACACTCCAGTCTGGCGCTCCTGACGGCAGTTCCCCAGGATCATCTTTTTCTGGGGGAACTTGCCCTGTATCTTTATAGTATCTAGATATCCAGAGATGGCACTTAGACATCAAATCTTTTCCGCTAGGGCCCTAACACTCCTTATTCCAAAATGATGTTTATAGTGGCTCCATTTGTCTAGACAAAAAATCAAGAATTATGAGATACAATTTGTGTAATTATTTGCTCAATATTTTGCTTCAAAATACACTTTTTCTGGAGTTAAATATTTCAATGAT
>Ga0105051_10006104_pt1 | contig 13116 bp, 9 predicted proteins | sample FRY02_FD_78383 | JGI IMG/M metagenome (GOLD analysis project Ga0105051, IMG submission 78383) | Freshwater microbial communities from Lake Fryxell liftoff mats and glacier meltwater in Antarctica - FRY-02 (megahit assembly) | ecosystem: Environmental > Aquatic > Freshwater > Ice > Glacier...
AGAGTACCACGTTTCAACGTCTGCTGCTAAATCATTGGACGCAGGAGCGGATGCCTGCAAAAATCCACCGCCCTGTTCCGAGGTCGAAAGACCGAAATCAAACCTCACCCTTGCCACTAAAATTCGAGAAGAACCATTGCATGAGTTCCAAGCTAAATCGTTGAACCCTCTCCTCGCTGACGCTCGACTCTCCCGGAGGGAGAATGACTTACTGAACTTGCCCAAAATTATCTCAACCGCGATCGTTTCATCAGGCCAGGTTGAGGCTCCTGCCGAAACGGCCCTTCGGGTGCTTCGCACCACTGACTCCGGACCCCGTAACCTGATCCGCCGCGAACCACAGGCCAACCCTGGTGTGATGGCGAAGTGAGACTTCAACGGTTAACGTAACCAGCTCATTCAACCCCTCGCCATTGGAGCAAAAAAAAGTGGACTCGATCGATATCGTTTCGCGCATCGTACACGTCGCCACCGCCATCGTATTGGTGGGCGGCACGGTGTTCTCCGCCTTCGTGCTGTTGCCGTCAGCCAACCAACTCAGCAAAGAATCGCACGATCTTCTCGCGGCCGAAATCAAAGGGCGATGGAAACGTTACGTTTACATCGGCATCCTGCTGTTTCTTGCCAGCGGCTTTTACAACTATGTCCGCGCCATGGGACTGCATAAAGGCGACGGGCTTTATCACGGCCTGATCGGCACCAAGATGTTGCTCGCGTTTGCGATTTTCTTCATCGCTTCAGCATTGGTTGGACGCAGCGTTAAGCTGCAATCGATGCGAGACAACCGTGCGTTTTGGTTGAAAACCATGGTGCTGATGGCCGCCGTGATCGTGGCGATCTCCGGCTACGCAAAGGTCCGCGGATCCAAAACAGCCAAGGCCGAGGCGCCGGCAATTCAAGCATCGGCGACTCAAAACGTCATCGTCGATTAGATGCCATCGCCTTCGCCTTCGCCCTCGCCTTCGCCTTCGCCTTCGCCCTCGCCCTCGCCCTCATTATTCTCAAACCGCGATGACAACGGTTCGGTTCTCTTTGATTCCTCAACCGCGGGAGGGCATGTGGCGAGTGTACGGCGGTAATTCGCTGGGCGGTGGATTCAATCCGGTTTCCTCTTGCCAACGTCGACGTTCGACCGCGCTTGCGTAATATCGCAACCACGTTTGATCGTCCGAATCATCGACGCATCGCCAATGCAGATAATTCCGCGGCAGGTCAACCTTCTTCTCACAACTCGGCAGGATGTCCCGAAACAGCATCGTGTAAAGCTCGCGATCGCTTAAGTGATCGGTGCACTCAAGGACAATGCGGACGCTGTGCAGATCGCGGATCGTTTGCCACAGGATCGTGTTCAACGTCTGGGAATCCAACTCATCCGGATGGGGCAATCGCAAAGCGGGATTGAACCACTGAGAAATCGGCATCGCGGGGGCTCGCTCCCAAGCCAACATCGAAGCCAGATACTCATTCTCAACCCGCAGCGGCATCCGGTTGGCTGTCGCTCCCGACACCGCTTCGTCGACGTACGGTTCCAGTTCATCGCGGAGGCGAGCGTTGTCCATCATTAGCTCGACTTCGTCCAAAACCGATCGGCTAGATTCACTCATCGGTACTTCGTTTCTCAGCGTGGATTGCAGGCAGCCTAAACGCGATGGCGTCGACTGGTGACCACTCCGCCGCTTCCCCCGTCCCAAAACAACAAAGATTGGGTCGGTTTCGAGCCGGTCACGTAAACGATCCTATCCGCCGCCGCTTCGTCCTCAATGACTACTTTGGCGAAAATAGGTCTGTACCGAGTAATTTTCAGGTCCGTCGTCTTGCGATCGTTATGAGCGTTACTTATTGCCACGCTTAGCGTTGTTTTCCGCACCGGCGCCACGCCGGGAATGATTGCATTTGGATCAGTCGTTCACGGCCGCCAAGCGTCGATAAAGCACCGCGTGCTCGGCCACCATCCGCTCCACCGTGAACTGGTCAGCAATCTTTCGCTGCCCCGCCAAACCAAGCCGTATTCGCGTTTCCGAATCCTTGAACAACCCATTGGTCACGCGGGCAAACGCGGCTCGGTCACCCGTCGGAACCAACCTGCCGGTGACGTTATCTTCGACCAAATCACGATTGCCAGGAATGTCCGACGCCACGACGCACACGCCCGCCTGCATCGCCTCAATCAACGAATTGCTTTGCCCCTCATACTCGCTTCCATTCCAAAACAATTCGGCGTGCGGAAGCAACTCAGCCACATCGTCTCGCTGACCGGCAAACCGAACATGCTCCGGCATGGTGACCGCGTCCCGGTGCCGCAGCAATTCGGCACTCTGCGGCCCGTCCCCAATGATCACCAAGGTCGTGTCCTCGCGCGTTGCCCCCAGCAATTCTCCCGCCCAAATCAGATCGCGATAACGTTTCTGCGGCCATAACCGACCCACGGCGAGCACCAGCTTGTTTGCCGGATCAACCTTCAATCTCGAAAACGCTTCCACACGAGAAATGCCGCCCGCCGCCCTGGGCAGAATGCCGTTGGGAATCACAAAAATCTTCTCCTGCGGTATCTCGTGCTCGGCATAAAAATCACGGACGCCGACGCTGTTCGTGGTCACGCCATGGGTTCGGTTAACCAACCAGCGGTCGATCGCAAAGTGGGCCGGAGTCTTCCACAGATCAACGCACCGCTCGCTGCCCAAGATCACAGGAATACCAGCCGCCAACGCCGCTTTTCGCGCATAGGCATTGGCCGCGAACAACCAGGAATGAACCAGATCGCCACGCCATTCTTTCAGCCATCGCCGCAGCCGAAAGTAAGCCGTCGGATCGGCTTTGAAACGCTTCCCGATCAACGTCACCGGAACTCCTGCGGCGTCCAAGACAGAGCGCAGCGGTCCCTCGCGTGTCAGCAGCACCACATGCGGCTCGATGCCATGCTCACGCAGTCCCATCGCCAACAAACAAAGCTGTTTCTCCGCGCCGCCGCGCTCCAGCGTCGGAATAACAAGAGCAACACGAAGAGGTTTAATCATTTGAGTCTTTTAGTTTTCCAACACGCATCATGCGAATAACACCCTCAAGCCCTCGGCCCCAATAAGTTTGGGTTTGAAGGGTGAAAGGGGTGAGGTGAGTTTTTGGTTTTCAGTCATTGCTCTGGCTCCCCTCACCCCCAGCCCCTCTCCCCAAACAAGTTTGGGCGAGAGGGGAGCGAAAGCGAATGCGAAAGCTGTAAGTGGTGAGTGGTGAGTTATTTCTCTGGCTCCCCTCGCCCCGGCTTTGCGGGGAGAGGGGCTGGGGGTGAGGGGCCGTCCGCGCCAGGCAAGGAGCTTTCCGCGCCACACCTACCCACAAGTTTCTCATCGATCCGAGCCAGCACCGACGGCATCTCCTGCTCAACCTGATAACCCGTCACACGCAACACAACAATCGATTGCTCACGCATCCACGAATCACGAACCTGATCATGTTCTTTCCCGGCTTCGGTGAAATGGTGCGCACCATCAACCTCCACCACCAGTCTTGCTTCCACGCAATAAAAATCCGCCGTGTAAGGTCCCAGCGGATGTTGTCGGCGAAACTTCTTGCCGCAACGCTGGCGATTTCGAAGCTGTTGCCACAATTGTGTTTCAAACCCATTCGCGCAGACGCGTTGCAATCTCGCGAAATCTCGTGATGACTTATCTCGCATCGCTTTAACTCTCCCAAAAACTCGCTGCATCGGCCCCTCACCCCCAGCCCCTCTCCCCAAACAAGTTTGGGCGAGAGGGGAGCCAGAGCGAAAGCGGTGCGTTTTGAATTGGCGATTGGCGATTGGCGATTGGCGATTGTGAGCGATAGCTCTGGCTCCCCTCGCCCCGGCTTTGCGGGGTGAGGGGCTATCCGCGCCCGGTGAGCAACCATCCGCCCTCAAACCAAGCCCTCAATCAGCTTCAAAAAACCGTTAATCGTCTCGCCATACGAACACCTCTGCGTCAACTCGCGTCTCAAACGCTCCGCGGCCGTTTGGGCGGGCGTCAAATCGACCAACACTCGCCGAATCGCGTGCTGCAATGACGTGGAATCCGACTCGCTGCACCAACTGACGAATTCATCCGACGCCCCCACCATCGCACGCGTGTCGGGCGAATCCACCATCACCAGCGGCAATGCGGCCGTGATGCCTTGGTGCACAAAGTCATCCAAGCCATCGTTCGCGGACGGCTGCACATAAACGTCCGACGCCATCAACAGATCCGAAAAATCCACAAACGTCCCCGGCATCGCCACGTTCTGCCGAACCGCCTGATGCTTGAAATATCGATGCAAGTCGTTTCGAAGCGGCCCGTCACCCATCAGCCAAAATCGCAGATCAGGCCAGACGTTGATCAAATTCGGGATCGCTTCGGCAAGCGTCATTAAACCGCTCGACTCCACCATCGAACCCATCACGGTCACGACCATCGAGTCGCGATCCGTCTTGAGATCACCATTGATCGACGCCAGGGCGTGCCGCGCCCGCAGGCGTGACGCGGGATCGCGACCAGCCAATCCCTGCCCCGGCACAAATCCGTTCCCAATCCGGTGAACCCGCGCCGCGTCATAGCCGGCCGCCAACATCGACTGATGCGTCGAGGCTCGCGAAACGACGATCGCGCTTGCCGCGTGAACGGCCGCGACAACGCGTTTTCGATGACGCGCGGGCAATGCATAGTGCGTGTCGGCCTCCAGACCCGTCCCAGCATGATGCACGATCGAAACGCAGCCCACCCGCCGTGCCGCTTCGACGACGATCGCCGCTTCCTCTCGCATCGTCGCGCTGTAGATCACGTCGTACCCGCTGGCATGATCTCGCAACCAACTTTCAATGTGACGCAGGTAACGTCCCATCGACCAATCGCTTCGAGGTGCCGCAGCGGGGCGATGCACGACAATCTCGCGATGACAAATCTCGTCCGGCCACGACGACGCGTACCGTGGCGTCAACACTTCGACATCAACGCCCGCCCGCGCAAGACCATCGGCAAGCCGAACCGTACGGCTTGCCACGTCGCTCCAAAGATGCGGCCAATAATGTCGACCAACCATCAATACGCGAATCGGTCCTTTTGACACAATCAACCAAATCCAGCCTGCAAGTCGCTTTCCTCCAGCACGCCCAGGTACGGCAGATTGCGATAGTGATCTTGATAATCCAGACCGTACCCGACCACGAACTCGTCGGGTATCTCAAACGCGACAAAGTCAGGTCGCAATTCGACATCGTGAAGACGGATCTTGTGCAACAACACCGCCGTTCGCACCGATGCGGCTCCCAGTTCCGACACCTCACAGGTTAATCGCTCCAGCGTCCGGCCAGTATCAAAAATGTCATCGACCAGCAAAACATCGCGTCCCACGACATCAATCATCATCCGCGTGTCGATCGCCAACTCACCCGCCGTCATCGCCCCCCGATAACTGCTCGCCTGAATCACACCCACGCGAAGCGGCATCGACAGCATGCGAATCAAATCCGCAAACAAAACCAACGATCCGGTCATCACCGCAACCACCGTCAACGACTGCGGACCGTAATGTCCATCGATCTTAGCGGCAAGCTCTTGCACGCCCTCATGAAGTTGTTTCTCGTCGAGAAGAATTCGCATCTCAGGTCTCAGGTCTCAGGTCTCAGGTCTCAAACCGTCTAGATGCGTAGCCGACCAATCCCGGAGCTTTCCGGCAAGAGGGAGAAGCCACAGTTTTCAAACGCTCGCGGCGACCTCATTCTGTCCTTGGCAAAACTTTTGCCTATCGGGCTCACCACGCAAGAGCCCCGATCCATCGCCCGCAAGAACCAAGAACCAAGAACCAAGAACCAAGAACCAAGAACCAAGAACCAAGAACCAACAAAACCCTCCGGCAACAAAATACACAAGCTAGGGACTCTCTGCCGCAAGCAACGCTTTTTCCGTTCGTGCCGTCGCCACGGCGTCGATACCAAAAGTGGCATGGTTCCCCAATCACGGATGGTTAGCGGCATTGCACGCTGTTTGCCGCATTTCCGTTTGCTCGACAACAACGCATTTCACCTCGGATGAATTCTCGCGATGACCAATTCGCAACGGCTGGCCGCAGTACGCCGATGTCTTGATCGCTGGCTTGAACAGCAGCATTGTGACGCCGACATTGACATTCGAGATGCGGTTTTGATTCGTGGCGGCTTTTACGTCGGCCGGCGATTCGAACTCGGCCAGTTTCACGCCGTCTGGTTCATGGAAGAGGACCAAGTCAAAGTGCACGACGCCGCCGGCAATGTGCTGGCTCGCTTCGACACCCAAGCAATCGACTTGGCCAACGCTCCCGAAGAAGCGGTCGAAGACGAAGCGACCATCATGGCGATGCCGAGCCTCAGCGAACCGGTTCGCCAGACCGAAATCCGCCGCGCCGCATAGGGTTGGGTGTGGCGGAATTTGCAAAAGTTCCCGGCGATCCCTCATCGTTTGCAAGATCAGCAACCCTTAAATTTGGGTTGAAGTAAAGAGGTAATGCCGCGAGAACGAAATCACCTGGACCGAAAAAATTACCCACCTGGCGCGTCAGCCAGTCCAACTCACCACGGACTCGCAACCCGGGCTGACGAAACCGTGGTAATTCATTTCGAAACACAGTAAGGGCAAGTCACCCTCTCGCGCCGCGGGAGGGTCGGCCTTTTAGGGCCGGGGAGGGCACAATGCTTAGCAAAAACTGCGACTTTTGCTTGCTTCGGGTGCTACCCTCTCCTCGCTGACGCTCGACTCTCCCGGAGGGAGAATGACTTACTGAACTTGCCAAAATTATCTAAACCGCGATCGTTTCATCAGGCCACTCCCAACCCGATGCGTCCCACGGAATATCGCGATGGCGATGATGGGGTTGCGGCGATCGTCTGGCCATCGGGAGCGATCCCTAAAAAACTTCAAAGATCTTGCTCGTTAACCGATTCTGATCATCGGTCAAATCGATTCGCACCTCGGTGGGACCTTTGATGACTTGGTTTGGTGGGACAGGAATCATCGCACCGCGGCTGAGGATGATGGAAACCGTTTTGCCGGAGGCGGCGTCGTCATAGCCGGCGTCAACGGGAGTCAGCATGACGTCATCGCTGCCCGTGGCTCCGATCTCGGACAAATCATCGACGATCCCGTTGCCCTCATCATCCACACCCGCGACGCCTGGCGCATCATCCTCGCCCACGGTCACATAAACAATCGCATCCCGATCCCAGGCCGAGATTCGCAGACGAGTCCCCGGCGATGGCTGAATGAGATGTCTTTGGTCATCGTCAGCGGAGAGGAGATCGCAGGAATCCTCGCCAACTGCGATCGACTCAATCGAATCGGTCGGGGGCCAGTTGAAAGCAAACGAATCATCGCGAGACGAGGAGACGTGGCTGCCCATCAGCCCCAAGGCCCAACAGCGCCAAATTCCGGCGACCAGAAGCAGCAGTAAAAGAAAAACTCGCAGCATCCCAAAACCTCCACGAGTTGTTTTTTAGTTGACACGCGTTCTAGCGCTTACCTCGGTGTATTACTGAAAGCTGCTTTATTTGACGTGTCGACGGATTATACAATCGAACTGAGACTTGAATCGCCTCCGCAGGTGTCAAGAAAGGTGGTTGTGTTTCATGTTCGCCAAGATCATCCGCACTAAATCGTCGATCTGCAGTGGCTTGTCCACCTGCATAAAGTCCAAGACTATCTAGTCCGTCGCTACCACGATCGATGTCTGTACCGGTTGTTCCTCGCCAAAGCGTCCCCTCGTTCGCAGCGGAAGCACGAGACTGACGTATCCCGTCATGCTCAAAGTAAGACGTGTAAGTATCAAATGCGGGTTGGAAGATTCGGAAGCTTGTCCCGTTGTTCACAATGCGTCCAGATCGATAAAGTGAGTTTGAATAACGTGACGCGCCGGTGGTGTTACTCGTTGACAATCCTGAGTATGGAGTCACGACGAAATCAATCGGAAGCCCTACGGGAGATGGATCCGTCGTGATTCGGTCGAGTGGACCGATGCCACCGCGAAGTGCTCCACCTGCGAGTACCGGATACATCAGATCGACGAAGCCTCCTAATAACTCACCACGAGCAGTGCTCGCGGCAGGGTCCGCGACCGCCGTCGTCAATGCTTCTCGGTATCCTGCATCGTTAGGTCCAACAACTAATCCCGAGGGTGAGGTGAACGATCTAACTGAGGGGTCATAGATTTTTACATCAAATGAAAGGAGATTGTTGATCACAACATCTTCACCCAATCGATGTGATCCCCACGCCTGCGAGGCTATCTTAAGATGTGATTTATCAGAACCAAGAATAAACTCAGGACGCAAGAAACCGCTTAGGCCATCCGGAGTAATAACGGTGCCCGTGTTGGGTGGCGAGATTCGTACTGAACTTCCGCCATCTGTCATTCGGTTGAGGACTGAAACTCGCTCGCCCAGCGCAAGCACTGGCATCGACGTTGGATTTCCCAATCCGCCACCTAAAGGCGCACGCACATGGGCAAACCGGTTATGCGGCTTCGCGAGATCGGCCAGCGAGTTTGCCGCCACGTTGTTAGTTGGTTCACCGACATTACCTGTCGATGCAAGAACACGCCGAATGGAAAGATCGCACTGTTGATGAACCCCAGCCATTCCGTAAAGCCAGCCATCGTTCACATTCGCACTACTTTGAACAGTTGTGTTAGTCGCCGTCGGCCACGCATCAGCTTGCATGAACAGTGCATCCGACATCGGTCGAATTGGCAGTTGTCCCGTCGCCTCTAAATTCAAGTCGGGACGAATCAATAGGACGCGACGATGTAGGCGGATACGATCAGGCAATCCATCGGTCTCAGCATCAGCAAATATTGGCGTAGGGACAAACTCGGAATATTCAGGACTGGAAAAATAAATAATTTCGGCGTATCTAGACCGGATAACAATCGGGTCCCATGGATTGCCCGGAAAGTCCACTGGATCATAGGCGATGTGTTTCGACGTGTCGGCATCACGGTTGACAGCAAGACGCTCAACGGAACGTCGGTCAAGTAGATAACGTGGCACCTTTCCGGTAAACCACGTCCCCGGTGATGCTACCGCGGTGAAGGCTAAGTAATCATCAAAGTCTCCATAACGCGAGAGTGGTGTTGGGTTCTCTGGTACATCTTCAGCCGCAAAGATCGAGGATGTTACATCCGTTATCGGACCGTCGTAATACAAGAAATACCCGGCTTGATCAGGACCACCGGTGTTCGGTGTGAGATCGACGGTACAGCGTGATAACTCATCACGGAGTCTAGTGGTGATGTCACTCGAATCTGCCGAAAGCTGAAGATTTCCGCGACTGTCTTTCACTCGCTCACCAACGAAGGCGAATCCGCGTGCGATCGCCGCCATCATGAGTAGCGTTACTGCCATGGCGATAAGCATTTCGACAAGCGTAAATGCGGATCGATCTTCCGAAGCGGCTGGCGGTGGATTCAGTTTTATTTGCATGAAAATCACTGGTAGAACCTCTCGAACACAACGGTATCGCGAGCATTTAAGTCTTGACCAGGAATGAATCCAACTGGGATAGACCGGTCAATGATGAACATCGCCTTATAACGCTGATTCTCGCCCAACACTTCCTTGTACTCCGCGCCAAGGTTATCAGTGTTATTGGCATCCACTTCAAAGAATCCCATGGTGAGGCGGACGAGGTAAGTCTGTGAGTTATCGCTCGCTAGGTTTGGCATTCTCATCAGCGTCTGATATCGTAAGAATGGATTGTTCTGGCGGTTTAGGTGAGCATCAGTGGGCATTTGGCTAGCATCTCGCACAAACAACGCGGTCGTTGTGGGCTCCCCAGTCCCGACTCGGCCCTCTTGCTCGTCAATCCCAAGTCTTCCTCGCAATAGCGTCGCGCTTACGTTTCGCCGACGCAAACTGTCAGCATCCGAATCGCCCGGAGTATCTATAGCCTCTGTTGTGAAAATGTCTCTAACGTTCGGGGCGAAATTGGCTCGGTGTGCATAGCGAAAAACGCCAGCAAACTGAGTCGGATAACGAGGATCGAAGGCTCCCAGGTCATAGTTGTACGCCGCATCAACAGTGGCTGGATTGCTGTCTGGATCATACGGAGGGACGATTGGTGTTGAGGCTGGCGGTGTTGCGGGCGGTGTTGCGGCAAAAGTTGAATGGAGCGGCGGAGAAGCGCCTACTGTTCGCCGGACCGAATAACCACGTCTCGATTCCAAAAACGCCTCAAAAGAAAGCTGATTTTCGGTCGCATTGAGATGTCCATTCATCAGCCCAAGCCAAACGGACTCCGACGTCAAAGTGTTTAGATTAACCGTGCCTACACGAGTTGTTGGCATTAAAAGATTGAATGGCGCCTGCATCAAAGGTGTTAAACCAGTTGTTGCGGTGATTCGGCTAGGATCGATCGGATTGACTTCACCTCGGAAGTAGCTTCGCGCTGAAACAAAATCGAAAAGATTCGCAAACTCTGCGCCCTCTGGTCCCGCTGGATTATCGCGAGAGTCCTTGCTGTGGAAAAAACTTAGAAGGTGTCGAAATGGAGAAAGAAAAAGATTCGCCTTCATCGCAATCGTCGGGATCGGACTACCATCGGGAAAAATCGGCGGATCAACCCCCGCGGCCACCACCGAAAACTCTTCGAACAGTCGGCCCTGTGAACAGGCCGGCACCAACAGCACCTCGAATGGGCTGGCAAATGGCCGATTCAACCAGGGGTGAATTGCAAATGGACCGGACGGTCGACCGCGATTGGCCGCGACCGCTTGAGGTAGACCGAAACCACTGTTGAGGTAATTGAACGTCGTTTGTAGGTTGACCCCAAAGTAAGTTGTTGTACTGGGCGGCAACGCTGCGGAGGCTGGAATATTTGTGCTGTATGAAAACAGGATATTTGTTCCAACGCCCAACACATCGCGTCCATCACGCTGCCGACTTCCAGCAACATACTGCATTTCTAATGTCGGGGACGAAGGCGCATTGCCCGGTGACGTGACGTTAGATGGGGCGTCCTCGCCGCTAAATATTGTCAAATCGATCGCGATTTGGTCCATCGTGAGGTAAGGATTGAGAGTCGGATGAAATCCTCGGATCGGATCGGCAAGTCGTTGCAAAAATGCCGTGCGATAGTTTTCAATCGTGCCCAACATCGGGTCCGTAACGTTCGGGTCAACCAAATTCGACGTTAGCTCACGAATTGGACCATTCAGTCGCATGTCTTCAGGCTGATCTCGTGCTGCGCCCGCGACCGCGTTACCGGATGTATCAAGCTCTACATATGCATCGCGCTGATTAAAAGCGGCAATGGTTTGCGAGTATCGCTGCGTGGGTTCGATGTAGTAGTCTACCGTACTGCTCGGCAGCGGTTCGGAGACATTCAACCCAATTCCTTCCGGAGCGGTATTAACAACGTCTGTCCACGCGACGCTGGGGAATGTTGCGAAAACGAGCGCCGCGCCGGGCAACGTTTGCGATGTATCAAGAGTGGTTTGAGTTCCCGTTAGATTGTCATGCATAATCCCGACGTTAGGCGCAGCATTACGAACAAGAAATCGCTGCGGACTCGGCCCGACTGGCGCGTTAGCGAGGTACGGTTGCGAACCCAGACGAGTTTCGGAACGTGGGATTACGGAAAAATATTGCTCAGGCGCGACCTGGGCATTTACGTTGTTGAAGTTAAAGAAAACTCGATTCGGACTATCGATATCAGGAATGGGCGAGATCGCATCATTTAATACCCCCAAGTTTGCAAAGTGATTAAAGAAAACAAATCGCTGGAGCGTTAAGCTATTGGTCGCAGTCCCCAACTCATCTAACCGTAGTGGCTCGAACGACAACGTATCAGGAAGCGTGTCTCGTAGAATAAGTGGGGAACTTGCTTCCTCAGGGCCTTGAAAGTGCGGTTCACTAATCGCAATTCTCCACACTGGAACATCCACTGATGGACCAGTTGTATCCCCGTAAACGTCATTCAACGGATCTAAGTCGCCTTGATCGTTGAAGAAGGTTTGCACCGTCGCATCGAGATCAAGCGAGTAGTTTATATTGGCCGCGGAGGTGTCGACGTTATAAAGTTCGCGAGGGATCCCGGCGGTTGATGCCTCACTCGTAGCACCAAAATTTCGCATACGAGGATTGTATAACTCAAGGAACAACGATCCCTGTGGGACACGTATCTGGTCGGTGTCATCATCCTGATCGGGCGCAGTCATCCCCTTTCGACCTTCGGTGTCTAAATCGGTATCGCGAACGCGAACATCGTGCAAGGCTAATGATTCCGTGAAGATTAGCTCGGGGCTTTCTACTCCCCACACGACACCTCGGTTGGCGCCTTCGTTTGTCAGCAAATTGCCATCTACAAGCCAAGAACCGTCACTGATGACCGCGTCGTACTCAAATGCAGTCATGATCGAATCGTTATCTCGATAATCGACTACGTTAACTGCCCACTGGGCAAGGCGTCGAGAGCGGTAAGCCTCGCGATTCGAAACGGGCACTGCAGGGGTGAACGTGTCGCCGAAGGTTGGTATCTGATTATTCAATTCGTTACTAATTGTCATCATCAGCACATATAAATGCCTTGCCAGAAGCTGACGGGGCGAGATCGTCGTCGATTCGTCAAAGTCATACTTCGGTGTGATTCCCGTGAACTCACTTGGTATTGCTTCACCCGCATAGGACTCAAATGCTGTGAGTTCCGCAGGCATGCCATTTTCCGGAAACAGTTCACTTGGCTCATCAACGACTCCGAATCCCGGAGTACCTGGCTGACTGTCATCAATGCCATTTCCAAAAGGACGATTCAAATCAAGCTTTCGTCCTAACCGAATCTCAGGAGAGATTAGTTTCTTTAGTTCAACATTCGTCATAGCGGTATTAATTAAGTCCGCGAATGCAACCGCTGCGGACGACTTCGTCGGACTAACCGTTGCAACAGAGTCATCAGATTTGCTGATCGACGTTAATGCCCATGCGATGTCGGGGCGACTCGAAATAATTGGTTCTGCCAAGTTTACGAGGCGCCGAGGCAACATATCGTGATCGAAGTCGCCGCGACGCCAAATCGCTTCCAGCTCATCATGACTGTATGCGTTGTCACCCGTTAATTTTCCAGTCGGATCGAATTCATAAGGCGTATC
>Ga0105051_10006110_pt1 | contig 13110 bp, 12 predicted proteins | sample FRY02_FD_78383 | JGI IMG/M metagenome (GOLD analysis project Ga0105051, IMG submission 78383) | Freshwater microbial communities from Lake Fryxell liftoff mats and glacier meltwater in Antarctica - FRY-02 (megahit assembly) | ecosystem: Environmental > Aquatic > Freshwater > Ice > Glacier...
GGACTTTAACCGTCGGTCTCAGAATTTCACTGAGTCAACCGATACCTGGCTGGCATCGGGTCGCGGACTATAACCGCCGGTTCGAAATTACATCGACCCCGGAAACAACATCATTATTCTACTAAAGAATTGATCAACTTGATTACGCGAAATAGTTCACCCAACCCAGTTCCACATAGCTTCGGAATGGGTGACCCTGGAACACTTTGACCATTTTACCGTTGATTCGCGATGAAATTTAAGGTTTGCTGATACTTAGAATTGAAGTTGCGGGTAAATCCAACACTAAATTCCGATCGTCCCGTATTGGTCATCGTCACCAAGGCACTAGCCATCTCGATTATTCGCCGCATGACATATTGTTGATGATCTGTTGGAACTGTCGGCACCGTGTGCAAGACCACAATCATCGGAAGATGAATCTTGGACATGACTCCAAGAACCTCATCTCCGTCAGTTCCGCCAAAGATTCCGAATTCATGCTGAACTATTACAACATCATAATTATTCAAAACAGTCCTCGTTACCGTCAGCTCTCGCCCAGCCAAATGTTGATGCACAACGGCTCTACTGGGCCTAGGTTGCACCTGATCAATCAAGCGAACGACATCTACACTTCTATTTTGCGACAAAAGGCCATTTACCAGCGATTGAGCAAAGGTGGCAATCCCGCACTGGGTCGGTGGATAGGTCGATAAAACTGCGATCTTCGGCTTGATAGTCTCCTCAATACATCGTTTGTAACGCTTTGTTATAATTACATCGGAGTAGAACACATAAAAAGAGGGAAATCAATGAAATCAAGCATTTCTTGACTGGTTAGATCTTGTTTATGGGAGAACACTGGAAACACTAAGTGAACTCAAGGCCCAATTTTATTGTGATTTTTTCGAGTATCTGGGTAAGGCCGAAATTTTCGTTTTCAACGCCCGAAGGCCTATCGATCTGTCCAAGCTTGCAGTATTTGCAACAGCTAAAAAACGGCCTAGAGGAGAAATTCTCTAGGCCGTTTTATTTAATTCAGAATTAACTGTAAAGGGACATCCAATTGTCATGCCATGCCGACTTCGTACCTTCGTCGCGAGCCCAATAACCTCAGTCGCGAATATTGAGATTATGGAAGTCAACTGAACCGACAGCAGTCCCAATCGACTATTTACATTAGTTCTCTGACTAGTTATAGGTTGCCTGATGTTCCATTGATGAATTTATTACTCATCCGACCCTTTGTCGCGTCAAATGACTCAATGACCTTGCCTCGAATTAATTGGCCAATTTGTGGTGGCCATTTTAAATTCGGGTTATCTGAGCCACGGAAATAGCAATCTCCGAAGCCATCAATTGTTAGGAACCCCTGCGGGTTTCCCTCGAGTAAGAGCTTGACCTTGCCTAAAGCAACCTCGATCACAATATTCACTTGATCAGTCACTCTAGGTATCCTCCGAGTATTGTCAGCAGGACTATCAATCGAGTGCCGCTTTAGGGCCGCTCGGTAGTCGAAACTCGCCGGGTCGCTGAGCCCAAGGGCAGTTGCCGCTCCCTCGATTTTGGTATCTGACTTCCAATTCTGTGCAAGACGTATTGATCTAACTGACTGAAGAAGGTCCTTTCGCATATCAACATCCGTTGCCAACAACGCGTACTCTGAAATTAATTTGATGCCTTTGTCGAACTCCTTTGGATCCACTTGACCCAATGCGCGTCCGTACTCGAGCAAACACGCATCGCTCTTGCCCGTGCTTCCTAAAATGCGAGCACGGATCTGAATCGCCCACCAGTCGAATGAGTTCACGAGAAACCGATTAATCTCGTCGAGCGCTTCGCTAGGATTTGTCTCTTCAAGCGCGAGAGCGCGTCTGTACCGAAACCATTTCCTATCACCTTCATTCTTGACAGCAGCACTCACTAGAGCTTCATCGCACATTTCAACCGTTTCAACGAGTCTGCCCAAGTCAAATAGAAGACCGGAGACCAACATGTAGAAGCGATATTTCTGGCTGGGAAGCCGCCGGCCACCAAAATTTTGGGATTCTGACGAAAGTTTTGTTCGATCAACTTCCTGAAGCATCGCAAGTGCTTGGCCATGTAGATTTGCATCGTTTAGAACTTTTGATAGCTCAAGAACCGTAAATACATACGCCGAGATCTCGCCGTAGAGGCTGTGTGACTGCAACTCCTCCACGCGTCTTAAAATATCTGGAAGCTTTTCGGGTTGAACCTTCCCTTCCTTGGCGGTTTTGACATCTTTGTCATAGATAACCCAGACTAAAGAATTCATGATTGACCAATTCTGGGGGAACTGCAACAGCGCACTTTCGCCAAGTACCGCGGCTTCGGCAATTTTTCCAGATTTGCGGAGGCGGGAAATTTCACTGGCGATTTCCTTTGGGTCGCCTGGTTCCATATCTAAAGCCCTCGCGATAATTTCAAGTTGCGAATTAATTCGATCAGAACTGGATCGCCAATTGGTTTGTGCGCACCATCAATCTTCTCCATCGTTAAACCCTTGTGCTTGGATCCGAAGTTGAAGTGAGTTGAGCCTTGACGTCCATTTTGAGAGAGAACGATCCTCACAGTCCACTGTTCTGATATATCCCAAACTAATGCTGCATCATGTTTTAGTAAAGCAGTTTGCTTCAATCGCTCGAGCATCGACGAAACAGGATCTGGCACATCTATCGGATCTTTTGTAACTCCGATTGAATTACGCAATTCATCAAGTGCGGGTGCGAACTTACTATGATCTAATTCGCTCCAGTCGCCAGTCAGGATGATGCTCGAAGGTATGGAATTTTTGAAGAACACGTTGACCACTACCGTGCTCGCTTCTTCGCCTTTTACCTTTAGAGATAACTGCGTTCCATAATCGATTGACTTTAAAAACTTCACCTCGAATCCAGCGCTCCCAATAACACGATTGAAATCCGCAATAATCGTCGCTCTATTGATCTCAGGTATCTGACGCGAACCAATTGAGCCACGATCCGATATTGGTGCGACCACCACTAGTTGATTCATCGCCCGAGTCACTGCGGTGTAACCCCATTTGGGATTGCTTGACATGCCTTCGGTCACATTTACAACAACTATTGGCCACTCACCGCCCTGCGCCTTATGACACGTGCGGGCAAAAGAATACCTCGCGCGAAAAGCATTGAAGTACGGGTCGACCTTCAGCATTTCTTGTGCAATCTTGAGGTAATCCTTGCCGCTAGTTTTACCTATCCTCCTGAAATAATCGACCCATAACGCTCGTGAAATTTCGCTTTCTTTACTCTGACTATCGAGCGACTCCCGCACAAGGAAGGTCTGGAAGAAATACCTCTTCCCGCACTCCTCAAACGAAGCGTTCACAAACTGCAAACTCACGTCTTTCGAACCCCGAGATCCCTTAATAACAACATCCTGGTTCACGTCTATGGATTCAACGAAGAACTCATCGCCAGTTTGAATCGGAATCAGATAATTTCGACGAGTTACAACCAATCTGTCTCCGGGAAGCACCCCGTCTAAAACGCCCGTTGAGTGAACATCCTCCTTATAGATATTTGCACGTACAAGGCGATTAAAAGAATCGGCAAGCGCATTGGTCGCGACAACTGCAATAGCCGTCCCTTCCTTGAAATTACTAATGTTGCGATCCAAAGTGGATTCAAAAGTGGATGCTTTACTTACCTCGCCATTAACGAGCCACTCATCAGGAATAAGCGCGAGCTTTCCACCATCAGAACAAAAAGCAGCAACCTTTCTGATACGTGACTCCGTTTCCGTCCTCCGAATCTCAGATAGATCAAACTCGCGCACATTAAATCCACGAGCCGAAAATATCCCTCTCGCAAAGCACGGCGACGTTTCGCTGTGAACTGGTGACAACTGTTTCTGGTCGCCAATAAAAACGATGCGATTGTGCAATTCTGGATCTTCCAAATTTAGAAGTAAATCGCTCAGAAGATTACCATCCTCAAACAGAACTTCTGCTTCCTTCTTCTCATCATCTGTATACGGATGATCCCCAATCATCGATGCCTCGTCAACGATGAAGACTGTAGATGTCACTAATCCACGCCGCCTAAATAGCATTGATGGCGGTCTGTCTTCGCTCAATTCACCAGCAAGTTCAGGTTGGCCATATAAAGTGCTGTGCAAAGTTTTTGCATAAATACCCTTGGTACGCAATCGCTTGGCTGCCTGGCCCGTTGGCGCGCAAATTTCAACACTAAGACCGTTGTTTCGTGCGATGGCATCGAACATGGGGATCAGATAGCTCTTTCCTGATCCAGCTGGCCCCTTAAGAATGAATACCTGGTCACCGCTCTGAACAAACTCTGAAAATTTCTCAACACACAAGATCTGCTCGCCCTGAGGCACAACCAAGACTCGCTGCTTGACAACTAATTCTTCTGGTGACTCCAAGACAGAAAGAATCTCGTTATTCATGGGGCCGCCAGTTTTCATTGAAAACCAACCTTTCGATGTCTAAATTACAAAGGTGCTGCTCTCGATTTAGTTGGAAGATGTATTTAGTTTCACGCAACATGTATTCTCCTGTCAACTAAATTGAGAGCGGCACCGACATTTAGGTATCTCAGAATCCGCTCTTTTGCCTGTGTGAAATCTCCTTCGGCTCCAAAAAGCATTCCTATCAGAGGATTCACTCTCGAACTTTACCGACACTATTCAGGATGTTTATTAGTGCTCGTCTAAGGGTAATTAGGTCCACCTTATGTCTGCCCATTTTTTCTCTATGTCGGGAAAGAGCGACACCAGGTACTGACGCAAGCAAACGTGTAAACCTTCAGTAGCTTTATTAATTTTATCAAAATCCTTAGTGCTTGACTTCCCCCTATGGGTCAGGTTACTCCTGACCGCATACCAAGCCTTTGCAGCCTGTTTCGGGTTAGAAGTGCTGTAGGACGTTTTGAATTTCCTTGTGTCATATACAACAAGGCTAGGGAAATTGCTCTCTTCGACAATTCTGACCCAATTTGGATCATTACCCAATCGGGTTATTTTAGAGTTAACTGAAAGCTCTTTCCACGCCTTTTCACTATCCTTTTCATCATCATCATAAAAATAGAGTCCATATTTTAAAGTGAGCAGGTATTCGAAAATGGAGCAAAGCGCCAGAAAATTACCTTCGGCCCTTACCATCTGGGGCCAATACTTAGTTGGGAAGTCAGGCGGCTCAGGGGTGAATCTGGAATTAAAATTATCAATTTCCCGGGCTAACGAAGGAAATCCGTATTTAAATAGTGGAATCTCAGAGAGCTGCCAGCGAGAATGCAGAGTCTCGACATCATCTCGCTCGAAATTCATACCTACGAAGGCAAGCGCTTTTACTGATTGTTGGTTGACTAAGACTTCTATTTCGACTCGCTTATAAAAACTCCTCGCTTCGTAATTAGTTGCAGCACCTCGAAATTTTTTTTGTAACCCCTGTCTTGCATAAAATAATTCACCATGTACTGTATTGCTTTCGCCCCACTTGCTCGAATTGATATCTAGAAGTGGAAATCCATCCCTAACTCCTAAAACTGCACCTTTAACAGATGCCTTCTCCGACTTTTCAATATAAGGAGATATTAAATCATGTGCGATCTCTCCCGATTGCAGTGAGCCATATACGAATAATGGAAGTCCCATCTATTTTCCCTCCTCATCTGTATGTAAATATCGGTTCAGAGTAAATACGTCGACATCGCATCCGATACTTCTAAGCCAAATATCTCCAGAACTTGATAGCAAAGAATTCGGATATCGAAGGATTGTGACTCTGCATCTATCTGCAACAATTGGGAAACTAAGCTCATAGATCTTCCCACTCGGAAATCTGTCTTCAGTTTGCTGAAATCGATCAACCGCTTCACTGCTGCCATCAAATTCTTCATCAATATCCGATTCTCTACTTTTCGAATTGATCCACCACCTATTTCCTGCCGAATGCAGTAACCCTTCTTGTTCGCCTTGGGCTTTAAGCTCTCGGTTACCCTGATCAAAAAGTGACGCCATCATGGGCATTAAGTCCATTTCCAGGGGCCCTTCGATGTCGGGATTGGACACAACGATTTGATGCCTAGGTTTAGAGTGAGCAGCGTGCGCTATTGGCGTAATAACCCAGACCGGAATATGTTTTTCAACGAGTGCAGCCAAATAACCGGGGCGCCAAATTCTTGAACCAGCAGGGCCATGAATTTCTTCAAAAACAGAGCGCTGAGCAAATGTGATTAGTGCAGTTGTTTCACCAGCCATTTACGAACTCCTCTCAGTGCGGTCCATACAAAATTTAGTCTCCAAGGAACGGTACTCACAAGAGTAAAAATAGCAATGGAGAATGACAGATTTTGTTGCGAGATTAGCGATAGGCCTAACTCAGTTTGATATGACCTGCCCCCAGTTTGGTCACCTACTTATAGTGAAGATCAGGCCTGTTTCTCTTACGGCGTGGGCGGGTTCTCTAGCGGCAAGCCCTCGGGATCATAACGCTCTGGCTCTACAATGTAGAAAATATGCGGAGACTTGAAAATCTCACGCATTTTGTATTCCATTGTCCGGTGTTGAGCGAGTTCATCTAGGAACTCCTGATCGGTTACTAGTACTCCCAACAGTGACTCGTCTGCTTTGTTTTCAAGTTCTAGCGAGTAAAAGTGGGCAGTGTCCTTTGTGAGAGTGCTGGCGAAGAAGTGCCCAGCATGGGTGAAGATGGTGGATTGAGACCAGGCAAGCACCGTTCTTTCAGAGATTCCCGTGACGACAGTGTCGTCCGTTGCTATGTTGCATTTCTTGCACATGGTTCCTCTTCTCTCGTATGTATTACTTCTTACATTGCGCACTATTTATTGTCGCGCAATGGCTTGGGGCTACTTGTAATAGTTTTCTTCTCCTATCGCAATTGCGATCGCGGCGGCTTTGCCCATGCCGATTCGTTCTTTGTAATCATGAAGCTCAATCAGCATTTCGGCTTTAATTCCGTAGATTATTTTTTCTCCCCAGTATTTGCTATTAGCGGTCCAACCGCAGTGAGAACATTGGACAAGCACACCCTCAGAGGTGATATTTGATTGGAACTGATAGTGAATACACGCAATCATCTCTGCACTTGCCACCTATCCCTTAATTGGGTTTTAGTGTGACACGCGAGACCGACATTTAAGCCTCTACATACTTTTCAGTCACAAATCCATCTGGTGTAAGCCATCCGCTATACATGGGGCTGATTAATTGACTTGGTTCTACAACCCTTGAAGGTATTGCTCGCGGAGAACGCTTAAAGCAACTGGTCCATCAGGAGTTGATTTAGTCCAAAAATCCCAGCCGTCGTCAATACCTTCGCTGAGCGCTTGTGCTGCATGGGTCGGAGTCTCGTACATCTTGTCGTTGAGTAAAATTTCTCCGTCTTCCATAATTTCTGCAGATACATCATCCTCTGTATCTGCAGTTTCAATAACATCTCCAACTTGCAGATAGCCTGCTCCGATAAGATCGAGGATTCGTATCGGGTAGTCGTATTCCTCGTCATCTTGAGCCGAAACATCAGTCACAATGAGTTGATAGTTGGGGTCAGAGAGCCGAAGGAATCCATCGCGCACAATACTGGCCAGCAACTTGCGACGCGCAGAAAGAAATTCCTCGTAATTCATTTCATGCCATCCGGCAGGTAGGGCATGCCACTTCATTTGCTTCGCCAAGGATTCGCCCCTGAAATTACGTGCAGCAAGAAGCTCCGGCCAATATTCAGATGGGGAACGATCAGAAATGACCCCATTGGTGGCCCAGTCAGTCGGAGCGAAATTAGCAATTTGATTAATGCGCTTCATATCGGAATATCCCAGCACATCTCTGAGATAGGCCTTCGGAAAGAGGTGATGACCTTCCATCCCTTTTACTGGAGTTGCAGTCGGATCCGTCCAATCACGAACTGTCCCTGCGAGCATAAATAATTGTGCATCCAGAATATTGAGTGACGCCAAGTAGGCCTGATACACCGGTGATGCCGAAGCAGAGGAAGAAACAAATTCATCGGGCAATGTGATGGTCCAATAGTCGTTAGGCAGAACTGTCGCGATTGCATCTTCTAAAACCTTTACGAATTCTTGTGAACTAGAAGCGTTCAGCACACGATCCAAATCTTGTTGGATGCGAGTTTCCGGACTACTGGTATATCGGCCAGTGGTCTGTGCCATGAAAAACCAGCGTGCCATCAGGTCTCGCAAAATGGCAAGGTCCACTTTGTATTGGTCTCGGCCTATTAGCCAAAGCGCATAGGAGTAAAGGATCGTGGTATTGGAAGTAATCATCTTGCGACTTCGAAACCCAGCTTTGGCCAGAACCCGCACGAACTCATCCCAGTTGAGATGATTAAGCATCAGCGGAACTGCCTTCTGTAATTTTTCCAACTCTTCCTTCTGGCGAGTCGGATCAGTCAATCCTGTTTTTCGATCTCGAGCACGAAGGGCGGCGTAGGAATCTTGCAACCTTCCTCGGCGCTGGCCAACTGCGACAGCGACACGCACGAGTTGTCCAGGGCTTGGTGCCAGATAGTGATTACGGGGAGTCCATGTCGTTTTCTTGCCGGAAATTTCAGAGACGCGCTCTGCCGATAGCCGCGAATTTCGTGCAAAATCTTCCATTAACTCTCGCCCTTCGGGCCAGAAAACACTGAGCCATGTCAAGATGAAATCCGCCGCTGTTAGATTGATACCTTCAGAGTTAATACGAACAAATACATCGGCAACGGTTGCCTTATCTACGTTGGACTGAAGTTCAACCACCTTAAATACTCGCCGACGAAGACCTTCCACTCTACCCAATGCGTTGACGACTTGATTTTTTTCCTCTTCTTGAAGAGGTGACCCTCGAAATTCCTCCAATCGCTTCGTGAAGTTGACTATCGCTTGAAAAGGAGAAGAGAAGATCGTTGCAATATCTGCAACCCAATCTGAAGATCTATCGAACGCAGGTTGAGCAACTTCAAAACGATCCAAAAATGGATTAAAAGAAATTCGAATATTCTTATTTCGATACTCGTCGTCGATTACTTTCTCTCCCGTAATTATCACATATAGTGTGGTTAACCGTTGTTGGCCATCAACGATACGGTGTGTGGAGTCTTGACTCTTTTCACTTGAACCGATCGTGCTGGTGTCCTCGTCCCCCGTGCGATTCCAGAACATCAACTCGCCCACTGGGTAACCCCGATACATGGAATCCATGAGATCCCGCACTTTCGTTGCTGACCAAACAAAAGGTCTCTGTAGGTCGGGTAAGCGAAGCACACCACTCTCAATTGAGAACACAAGTTGTTGTACAGTCCAATCAACTGGCTTATAGATATCGCTCATTAGTTCTCCCGAATCCGACATCAGTGCTTCTCATGGAAATCACACTGTAGTCGATAGGTCAGACAATCGAGGGTGAATTGCGACATCCCTACACGTGCATTGCGAATCCAATTGGTCAATAATTACACTTGCATCACTCGTCTACTTCTATTTGGTTCAATTGTCAGAGGAGGGTCATTGAAAAGATACCAACATTGGGATGTCGTTGTGACCGTAACCCACGTAATATTCATTTCAGTCTGGTTCTTCGAAAAGTAACCTATAAATGATTATGGGTTCTAGACGCGAATGCGCAACTGCTCTAGGGTTGCTCGTAATTCAAAGTGGAATTGGGTGGCAATGAAGCATTGGCTATTTACATGCAGTCCTTCGGCATGGCCGGAGGTATTCGATCGCCTAGCCTCACATGATCTTGGAGGGTGGTCAATATCTGCCTTCAAAAAAGAGGTTGCTATTGGCGACAAGATTGCACTCTGGGTCGGAGGAAATGTTGAACCAGGAATTTATATGTATGCCGAAATATCAGGGTTACCAAAGCTAAGGAAGAATTTTCGACCTACTGGTCCTGCGAAAATTCATTACGTTCGATTCACAAATCAAGTTTATTTTGAGGAAAATCCAATTACTTTAGATCTTCTTGAGAAAAATAAAGATTTCGTACGAATAACAAAATACATTAGACAACCACATTCAACTCCGGCCCGCATGTCCCCCGAGAATTGGGCTTTCTTGCAAACCCTTCAATCTTCAAAATCTCGCGTAAAGCCACCCGCATCTCCTGAAGATGACTGGAATCAGAAAGAGTTAAAAGCCCAAGATAGAGAGCAGAAAAAAATTGACCGGCTCTATGACTCGAGACCGCGTGAAAGAGAGGTGCTGACAAAAGCACGGATCGGCCAAGGTCTTTACAGAACAAGAGTCACAAATGTGGAGACACAGGGATGCAGAGTCACAAAGATAAAAGATCCATATTTTCTCATCGCTAGCCATATCAAGCCTTGGAGAAATTCCAATGACGAGGAAAAGCTGGATGGAAATAATGGATTTCTTTTCGCCCCACACATTGACTATTTGTTCGATCGAGGCCACATAAGTTTCACCAGTAATGGCGGGCTACTGGTCTCAAGGTTTTTGGATGAATCAGTGTTAAAGGCATTCAAGTTGTCCCGGTTTGTGAATATTGGTGAGCTTAATTCTTCCCAGAAGAGATACTTGAAATACCACAGGGACTTCATTTTCGAAAAGAAACATAAGAAGCCTTAGCCACCTTTAATCAAGAACATTTAAATAACTTGGAATCCGCGCGTGAAATATCCATCCTCCAGAAAAAGACTCTTCGAGTGAACGCACACAACTAGCGCTATACGAGCCGTGGATTAGAACACCGAATCTTTCCGCTAGGTTGTTCTCGGTAGGAGAAATGATTGTCTTCCTTAGAAAGAGGTTAACTGTGGCCGAATCAACCCTGTCAGAGCTAGCTTCTTCGATTGCGAAAAAGGCCCACGAGGGTCAAGTTGATAAGGCAGGTTTCGAGTACATCCATCATCCTCGTAGGGTCGCAGCTCATGCCGAAATTGCTAGGCTCGAATTGGCGCCTCATCTTGACTCTCATGAAGTGGCATCAGTGGCATGGCTGCACGATGTTGTTGAGGATACGTATATCACTCTCGTTGATCTTGCCGAGCTGGGGTTTCCTAGAAATATCTTACTAGCAGTTGAACTACTTACTCATGAAGGTGATGTGGGGAGAGACGTGTACATGGATGCAATCGAAACTGATGAACTGGCAACAATCGTCAAGTATGCCGATACCCTCGATAACACTGATCCAGTACGAGTTGCCCTGTTGGCTCAGAGTGATCCTGAGAAAGCAAAGAAACTAAGCCAAAAATACGCTGGCCAGATGGCCCGATTGAAATTAGCCATCCAGGTCCACCAACGTCATTTGTAGACTCGAAATTTTTACCGATTAACTCACTATGAGAAAAACTTCCTTTCCCTAGGCATCTCCAAATATCGAAGCAGATCATCGTCCGTGTCGAGAACCTCCGAATCAATGTAGGTGATTCTTCAACTCTCCTCACTTTCCTGTTTTTTAACATTCTTATCCTTCACTTTCCTACTCTTGGTGGAGTTCACTCTCTGTGCATCCCGAACAGCTTTGGGATTAGCAGCAGCAAAAATATTCCATACATCTTCCGCTAACCTCTCAATCGCTCCATCCGATTCCCAATCTGCCTCGGATAGATCAAAGAACATTCTGGGAGATTCTTTAGGGATTTTCCTTGAAGCTACGGAACGTCTAGCAATCGGATTCGATGTCCATGTGGGAAGTTTCCCCTGAACTCGGCGTTGATTGCCATCGTCACGCCATGACCTAGTTAGATCTTCTGCGATGTTCTTGGGACTGCCTTCCAAATAACTGGCTATCGAAACCTCATCCCAGGCTTCATCGATCCTGAAGTAGGCAATGAGCGCCGGTAAGCGCTTTATTGAAATCGATCTTTCCATCAGAGGTCTTGGGAGTGGCCCATACAGACCAGGTGAATTCTTTTGTGAGCAGTTGGGTATATTTCTCATTGGAGAGATCTGCGCGAACCTTGCGCTCCTTCTCGAGATCATCTAGGTATTTTAAGAAGAGAACCCAAGATGACTGCTCTACATAATCCAATTCACTGGAGCACCCAGCGTCCTTGTGAAGGATGTCATCGACGTTCTTAAAGGTATTTTCAAACATTCTGTTGTACCCGTTCTGATCCTCGAAGTTGGCGTTGCAGTATGGGTAAGACGATAAGGCTATCGGCAGACAAATCAAAAATGATCTATTCGGTCCCCCTGCTCATTTGGTCTTTTTTGTCTGTAAATACCTAACTCTGACCCAAGAACGGCAAAGAAAAAGACCTAGAGAATTTCTTCTCTAGGTCTTTTTAATCCCTCCAAATTGTGCCATTTACAAGTTTTGTAACCAGTACAGGACAATCACTATTTTGCGGATATTTATAATTTTTACACGAAAGTCCGCCACTTTTTACACGGACGTAGCGCAGTGCATGCTTGTAACCTGGCGTTACGTCATCTCGAGAAAAAGATCTTTCGAAATATCTAACACTTTCGTGCCACAAAAGTCTGGCTCGCTCACTGAGCAAATAGTGCCACTCTCCGGATTTGTGGTACGAAATATGAATCCATCCTCTCGCCGATTTTGTTTCGACATAAATATCTCCAGTATCTGTTTTAGTCTTTACTTCCCAAACATGTCCTGACCCCGCAACCGAGTCTGAAGCTTGAAAATGGATTTTTGATCCGGGAGGAAGTGGGGGTGGCGTCGAGGTTTGGACTCATCTTTTGCCCACCAATTCAATGCCTAGTAATTCTCTCGAATGTAGGCATAAGCGCGATCGAATAGCTCACCTGATGGTGGCAGGCCGTTGTTTTTTAAAATCACTCGAAGTTCCTGTCTGACCAAGCGATCTCCTGGGTGCGATGTCTGCCAACCAGTACCGCGCACAGGTTGTACTAACTCATCAACGTTTGTCACGACATTTTCAATAATTAATGGAGTGCCCTGGGGCTTGTACTCCTCAAATATTTGAGTCAGTGCGCCCTTGCGTGGATCGATCACCTTTAGATCACCGAGTCGACCCTCTTTATCAGCCCGCTCTGCCTCAAGTAAATCTCGGGCCAATTCAAGCAGGTGACGTAAAAATTCAACGCTCTCAGCCGCACTTGAGATTCGGCTAAGGCGCAGTAGCTCTAACCGCTCTACTAGCGA
>Ga0105051_10006111_pt1 | contig 13110 bp, 8 predicted proteins | sample FRY02_FD_78383 | JGI IMG/M metagenome (GOLD analysis project Ga0105051, IMG submission 78383) | Freshwater microbial communities from Lake Fryxell liftoff mats and glacier meltwater in Antarctica - FRY-02 (megahit assembly) | ecosystem: Environmental > Aquatic > Freshwater > Ice > Glacier...
ACTAGAATTCGGATTTTTCAAATTATTGATTCGCTTCGAAGTAAAGCAGTTGGGCTTCTCCATCCGCGAAGCGAAGATACGAACACCAATTAAACCAGTCGCCGAGGTTGTAATATGTGCTCCTTTCATTCACTTTTAACTCAAGTGGTAAATGGCGATGACCAAAGATGAATAAGTCAATATCGGGCTCCTTCACAATTACTTCACGACAGTAGGTTAGCAGCCATTCGTTGCTTTCACCGATAAATTCTTCCTTTTCGGGATTTCCTTTTCGACTTTTGCGCGACCAATAATTGGCCATTCCGAATGCAAAATTTGGATGCAATCGCGCGAATAACCATTGACAAAAAGGATTTGCAAATATTTTCTTAATGAATTTGTAGCCATAATCACCAGGGCCAAGTCCATCTCCGTGACCTAAAAACAATTTCTTGCCTTGATGCTCAATGATGATTGGACTTCTGTGAATGTGAATACCAATCTCGGTTGTTAAGTAATCGAAAGCCCACATATCGTGATTTCCTGTAAAGAAATCTATGCGAATGCCTGAATCTACGAGCTCCGCAAGCTTGCCTAATAGGCGAACATAATATTTAGGAACGGTGTATTTGTATTCGAACCAAAAATCAAATACGTCGCCCATCAAATAAATCTGGGAAGCATCGTGCTTAACTTGATCTAGCCATCGAATAACTTTACGCTCACGTTCTAAACTCCTTGCATAATCTGGAATTCCGAGGTGAAAATCGCTCGCAAAATAAATGGCTTTTCCCATCCTTAAAGATTAAAGGTTCTAAGTTGGGTAATTGGATTGATGAGTCTGATATTCAATACAAATCTTATTTGTTCACCAAAAGATACATTATTCAGCTCGAGGGTTTGACGAAGTTTGTTTGAGTTTTGGAGTGGGAAATATATCTCAAATATATCCTGAATAAGAACCAGTGAGGCTCCTAAACTATAGTTAATTGGATCAGCATCTTTTTCGCCATTATAATAATGACCAAAATCGCCGTATAAACGAATAGGAATTTTACCCGGAAGGGTAGTGTTCAAGTTCAAGGTTGTTAAATACTCGCTTGTTTGACCACGAAAAGTGAGCACTTTAAAACCTCCATCCGAATTTGTCATTTGTCTTGACAGTAGCCCTGAAGTTTCATTTCTGCCAAGATAAATATTGTCATATAGATAGTCTTGGTCGCCAGTTTGACCGCTCAATCGATATCTCACATCAGCCATAGCGCTTGAGCCGAAGTTGTTCGATTTCCAAAGGAAAGATCCTGCAAAGAAACGCATTGTTAGACCTTTCTTCTTGGAGTTATAATTCAGCTTGTAATAGGCAGTGATAGAAGCTTTTACGAAATCTTGATGTTGTTGAATATCTGTAGCGAAAGAATATGGATTCAACACACGCGCATTCGTATATCTGAATTGAAGCTGGTTATAAAGATTCTGACGAGAATTTGCAGCCAAATTTCCATCTACAGGAAAGAGCGCTTGTTCATCTACATAAATTGTTCTAAACGAGAGTTTTGCAGATTTCTTGGAGGAGCTTTTGGCATTGATGAAATCCATGGTTGCTCCACCTACAAATCGGTGCACATTATTGAAGAATGCTGTTGCGTATCGTTCAGCTGATCCTGTAAAAGTGAGATCGGTGAAAAATGCATTTGTTGGACGAACAAAATAATCGACTTGAGCAGCACCAGCCAATTCGCGGTTATTGAAGCCGAACATTGGATTAATAACATACTCGAAATGTCTTCTCATTATTCCAATATTATGCACAGCCATTCCTAGCATGAAACCATTGTAATAATTGTAGCCGATGGTAGGTAAGACATTTAAAGCTGAATTGCGAGGATGCTCAATATTTGACAATAGATTGATATTGAATCTTCCTGCTTTTTTGAACAGTCCTTTTGCTTTCAATTCGTCATTCTTGGCATTCACATCGAGCACGCGACCTGTGTAATTCACCGAATAGCGGTCAAAATCCCCGACAGGGAAACTTAATTTGCTGCTTCCTTGAAAGCCTTCGTACCAGAACGTAAGGGAAGAATCTGCCTTGTAACCTGTAACGCTAACTGGCGATGCAATTTGACCAACATTTCTGACCTTCACATAAGATGCAACTCCTGGTTTTGACACTTTGGCTAATGAATAATCGACGCGTTTACGACTTTCCAATAAACCATCGAAAAACCAAGCAAGCTCCTGTCCTGTAAACGTTTGAACATGCTTTTTAAAGTCTTCAGGTTCTGGATGTTTAAATTTCCAGGCTTCGTAATACGCTTGCATCATTTCATCAAAGCGTTTTCTGCTTAATCAAGCTTCTAAATAAGCCATAACAGATGCCGTTTTCTGATAAACCATTGCTCCGTAATTAATCATCGTGTAATCGTCGGATGTTAGATTCAGCGCTTGATCACGATTACGACGTGCGAAGAATGTGTAGGTTGAATTTCTTAAATCTTCAGGTCTAAATACTTTTAAATGAAGCACTTTGGCAATCGGTCCTTTGCTTAAATTGCCCATAAAAGTATGGTTTGGGTATTTCTGCTCCATGTAACGACTTTCGTAGAAAGAGTTCATTCCCTCATCCATCCAAGGATTCTCGCGTTCATTTGAGGCCAAAATTCCATAGAACCAATTATGTCCAACTTCGTGCGTGGTAACATTATCTAATGCTTTGCTATCGCCTTCGGCGGATATGATTGTGATGGTTGGATATTCCATCCCAGCTCCGGCAGTAAGTGCTCCATCGACGGCTTTACAAACGCTGTAAGGATATTCTCCAAGCCATTCTGAGTAATAGAAAACCGCATCATTAACATAAGTAACCGCATCTTTCCATTTTGAAGCATCTCTATTTGTAAAGTAAGCGTAGGTTTCAACTTCTCTTCCCGTTTTAGGAAGTTTGACACTGCTTTTTGTGATGTGATAACGTTTATCGGCAAACCAAGCAAAATCATGAGCGTTATCTAGCTTGTAAACGACTGTTTTAAGTTTCGATGAAGAAGGAGGGAAGGTATCAGATTTAAGAAAACCAGACTTTTGTAGTTCTTCGGTTTCTAAAATATTTGCAGCAATTTGAGCTTCTTCTTCAACGTTCGATTGAAGTTCACCGCTTGAAGCAACTACATAGTTTTCTGGGAGAGTTATTTTTACTTCGTAGGATCCAAATTCACTGTAGAATTCTCCTTGACTTAAATAAGGTATTGGGTTCCACCCATTTTTGTCGAAAACTGCGGGCTTGGGATACCATTGACATAATTGGTATTGCTGATCATTGTGACCCAAACGCGAGAATGCACTCGAAGGAATTTTAACTTTAAAGGGAGTTGCAACAGTTATTGTTTGTCCAGGCGCCAGAGGTTTCGGCAATACAATTTTGCAGATATCTATATGTTCAGGATGGTAACTATATGTTACAGCTTGTCCATCCACCGAAAAATTCAAACTATCTATAAAACCCCGGTTTTTTTCTGACGCAAATTGAAACTTTGTGCTTCCGGTTCTTACCTGTTGTTTGGCAAATTCAGTTTCATTGTTTTTGTATGCATTAGGCCAAATGTGAATCCACATTTCATTCAAGGTTACACTTGAATTATTTGTATAGGTAAATTCTTCTATAGCGCTGATTGTATGATTTATATCATTTAGAGATACATCAATTTTATAATGAACCTCTTGTTGAAAATAAGTTGTTTGACTATGAAGTGCAGCACTAATTAAAAGCGCTGAAGCCAAAAGAGTTTTTTTCATAATTTATTGACACTTAAAGAAGTTGTTTAACTGCATTTTCGAGTGCCTCTCCACGGAGACCTTTCGCAACAATCTTTCCCTCTTTATCTATCAATACAGTAAATGGAATTCCTTGGAAACCATATTGCTTTACAACCACAGAGCTCCAATAGGCTAAGTCGCTCACGTGACTTTTCCAAACTAAACCATCTTGAGCAATGGCGCGTTCCCAAGCTGCTTTGTCTTTATCTAATGAGACACTAAAAATGTCAAAGCCTTTCGGATTTAACTCTTTGTACATAGCTACCACACTTGGATTTTCTTTCCTGCACGGTCCACACCAAGAAGCCCAAAAGTCAATCAAAACGACCTTTCCGCGCAGCGATGATAATGGAATTAATTCTCCCGAAGGAGATGGCAAGTTGATTTCAGGCGCAACACTTCCAATGGCAGTCGATTTCATTTGTTCAACTTTATTGATGAAAGATTTAGCAAAACCCGATTCAGGAAAAGCCTTCTTCATATTGTCGGCAATCGACGTGTAGATTTCCATTTCCGCATCAGGATCAAGCAGCTCAACAGCAATAACTGTTGCTAACCTATCAGGATTTTTAGCAATAACATCCTTGGCAGCATCCAATGAACTTTGAACGAAATTATTAAAGCTAACTTCCATCTCAGACTGCATCATAGTTCGGTTTTCAATTGGAGCGGCATTTAAGATTGCCATCAAAGAATCGCGATGCTTATTGATTCCTTCTCGAATTCCCTTCACCTTCAAAATCAAATCGCCTTCATCGCTACCTTGAAGTGTATAAGCTTCCTGAAGCATTATATTTGAATTAGTGTAAATCACTTGTTCCTCAGGCGATAGCACAATAAAAACAGTATTATTTGGAGAAATTCTTAGGCGGTAGAAATCTTTGGCTTCAATAGCCTTTGCAAATACAAATTCACCTTGATCATTGGTTTTAACTGAATCAATGACCTTCACCGTTGCCTCCTCAATTTTATCGAGATAGACGTAAACATTGGTGTGTTTATCGAGTTTGCCACGTAAGTTCGATTTCTTATTTCCAGCGCTACTAGCACAAGATAACAGTGCAAACGCAATGGTGGAGAGGATTATACTTAATTGTTTCATACTTTATTATTAGTTGGATAATGCATCACGCATCATTTGATTTGCTTTTTTAGGGTCGGCTTTGCCTTGGGATAATTTCATGACTTCACCCATGAATAAACCAATTAAGCCATGTTTTCCTGATTTATATTCTTGAACCTTATCAGGATACCTTGAAATTGCAGTTTGTATCCACTCTTTCAATTGGTCTGAATTGTCTTCTTGAATGATATTTAATTGAGCGGCGATATCAAAAGCAGAAAGCTCAGGCTTGAGCATCATTTCAGGAAATAACTTCTGACTTGCCATGCTGAAACTCACCTTTCCTTCATCAATTAAAGAAATGATATCTGCAATGTGTTTAGGTTGAAGCGGAAAATCGCTCAACTCAAGAGCTTGTTCGTTCAAATAAGATTTTACTGGACCATTAATCCAATTTGCAGCAGCTTTGTAATTCTTTGTCAATGAAGCTAGGTGATTGAAATACAAGGCAATAGGTTTTATATCTGTTAATATTTGTGCATCGTATTCTGAAAGCTGAAAGTCTTTAGTGAATCGTTGGTGCAATTCATCAGGAAGAGGTGGCATTTCCTTGCGGATGTTGGCAATGTAAGCTTTAGATATAATGATTGGACAAAGATCTGGTTCAGGGAAATAGCGGTAATCGTTCGCAGCTTCTTTACTTCTAAGTGAAAACGTTGTACCGTTAACAGCATCGAAGCTTCGAGTTTCCTGAGCGATTGTTTCCCCTGATTCGACTAATGCAATTTGACGTTTTGCTTCAAAGTCGATAGCGCGCTGCACATTACGAATCGAGTTCATGTTTTTTACCTCGACTTTAGTTCCAAATTCAGGAGCACCAAACTTGCGAACAGAAACATTTGCATCGCAACGCATACTGCCTTCTTCCATATTACCATCGCAAATCTCTAGGTAACGAACTAATTTTCTAACCTCCGTTAAAAATGCATACGCTTCATCGCTAGAGCGCATCTCAGGTTCCGAAACCATTTCTAAAAGGGGCACTCCTGCGCGATTCAAATCAACTAAAGAATCATAAGCATCTTGATCGTGCATGCTTTTACCAGCATCTTCCTCCATGTGAATACGGGTTAGATTCACAATTTTTTCAAGACCATCCGGCAGTTTGATACGAACTTGACCTCCTTTACAAATAGGAGTTTTGTCTTGTGTTATTTGATATCCTTTCGGTAAATCGGCGTAGAAATAGTTCTTGCGGGCAAATTGGTTTTCTTCTCGAATCTCGCATCCGCAAGACAAGCCTAATCTAACTGCAAACTCAAGCGCTTTCTCATTAAATCGAGGTAATGTTCCTGGGTGACCAAGTGTAATTACACTGATATTGGTGTTAGGCATGGCACCAAATTCTGCAGAATCAGGGGCATAAGCCTTGCTATTTGTGATTAACTGGATATGTATCTCAAGACCTATGACGATCTCATATTGTTCTTTCAAGTCCATATAAATGAAACTGCTTTAATGGCATTTTCGGCAAAGATAAGCCAATTGACGTGAGAAATTTAATGTTAGAAACGGTTAATAACGTGAGAATTTGTGGTGGTACCAAGTGCTTTGAATTGTTAATTAATATTGCTAATTGATTGATTTTGAGTAGATGTAGCTCCTAGTTTTATGTAAGAAATAAATTAACATTTGCGCAACATTAAAGTCATACTACACGTTTTGCAAAAGAACCATCACAGGATCTAGGTCCTATTAAACTTGAAATATCCATGAAAAAAATCATTCAAAACTTAGCAGCATTGGGTAAGCGTTTAACATTCACACTTCGTTATGTAAGGCTGTTTTTCTAAGCTTTTAACTTGATTTCGTAATTACAGAAAGACCGCAATTAGCGGTCTTTCTTGTTTTTGGGGATTTGACAAACGTTTTAAACGGATATATACGTTTAGAATTCTTGTATTGATCATAGGTTTTTCAACTTAGCTCTATCAAATTAATGGATTCTTGATGTTGGATTTAAGAAGCAAGATATATGACGTAAGACGCACAACTTTAGATTTAATAAAAAAGGTTATTCAATTTTCATTTGTCAAGAATCTGATGTCAAGTTTTTAGTATCAAGTATTAAGTATCTGGTATTTATTATCAAGTATCAAGTATCTGGTATTTAGTATCAAGTATGAAGTATCTGGTATTTAGTATCAAGTATTTAGTATCAAGTATTTGGTGTCAAGTATTTGTTATCAGGTATTTAGTAACACGTATTTAGCATCAAGTATGAAGTATCTGGTATCAAAGTATCCTGTATTAAATTTCTAACATCCATCATCTATCATCTATCATCCATCATCTTATAACCAACATCTACCATCCATCATCTTATATCCATCATCTAATAACTACCATCTACCATCTACTATCTACCATCCATCATCTTATATCCATCATCTAACATCTACCATCTTATATCCATCATCTACCATCTACCATCTACCATCTACCATCTACCATCTATCATCTATCATCTATCATCCATCATCTTATATCCATCATCTAACATCTACCATCTTATATCCATCATCCATCATCTACCATCTACCATTTACCATTTACCATTTACCATCTATCATCTATCATCTTATATCTATCATCTATCATCTATCATCTTACATCTTACATCTTACATCTTATATCTATCATCTTACATCTTACATCTATCATCTTACATCTTATATCTTTTATCTAATCTATTATTCCTATGTTTTTACCTGCTAACTACAAACAAACTCCGGTTTGGAAAAAGTCTATGGATTTGGCCATTGCAGTAAATCACACCATTAGAAAATTTCCTGACCAAGAAAAGCATCATCAAGGGTTGTGTGATCAATTATTACAATCGGCAATTCGCGTTACTTCTCGAATCGCCGAAAGTCACGAACCATTAACAGATTCTCCAATTGACATGTTATTGAGAGCTAGGTTTCATCTTTCGGAAACGGAATTCTTGCTCGATGTTTCGGTTCATTTAGGATACATTGAACCAGAGGAACGTTTTAGGATGCATGAATTCTCTGCCGAAATCCGCCAGCTGCTTAATTCATTACTTCAAAGAAATAATCGAAAAGAATTCTCGTATTAATCGAATGCTTGGTTTTCAGTTCCAGCAAGCTCAAGCATACGAGCATATTCTTCTGGACTTAGGTCGTTATAATAGAAGTTTACCGGATTTACAGCTTGATCATTTTTATGCACTTCATAATGAAGGTGTGGTCCAACTGATTTTCCTGTATTTCCAACGTATCCAATTACATCGCCACGTTTAACTTTCTGTCCACGACGAACTTTGATTCTACTCATGTGACCATACAAAGTAAGATATCCATAGCCATGGGTAATTCTAACGTGATTGCCATATCCAGAAGCATCTGCATCAGCACGAGATACAATTCCATCGCCTGTTGCATAAATTTCGGTACCAACAGGAGCTGAGAAATCCATTCCTGCATGAAATTTCGTTGTCTTATAAACAGGATCGGTTCGATATCCAAAACCAGAAGCCATCCGCTTCAAATCTTTATTATTGACAGGTTGAATTGCAGGAATTGCCATCAACATAGCCGACTTCTTCTTAATCATTTCAAGAATTTCATCGTAAGATTTACTTTGAACAACAAGCTGCTTGGCAAGAATGTCGGCCTTCTTCATCGTTTCGACCACCAAATCGCTATTTTCCATTCCGCGATATTGCTTATACCGATTTACTCCACCAAAGCCAGCTTTGCGCACTTGTTCAGGAATCGGCTCTGCCTCAAAAACCACGCGGTAAATATTATCATCGCGATCTTGTAAATCATCCATAACCAAATTCATCTGAGCAACACGCTGGTTAAGGATATCATACTCCAAGCGTAATTGATCAACCTCACGATCCAATGCTTTTTCCCTTGGAGATTCAATGGTATTATAGGCTACTAAAACACCTAATGCAGCAAATACAACGCCTGTTCCTGCAAAAGATAAGAACTGTAAAGTCCTATCTTTAATGCTCATCTTAACGCGTTCGTAGGAAAGCGATTTGGTGTTAAATTGATACCTGATCTTTGCCATTCAATCTTTTTATATCTGCTGATTTTTTGACCAAATCCAAACGCAGAAGTACAATTTTATTGCATGTTAGATTGCGAATTTAGTGAAAACCTAAAAGTTTTCCTTTTAAATCTTAGTATTCCTTGGAATAAAAATTTGTAGAACCTTGCTTTTTCTAACTTTGCGCTCGTTTTTATTTCACGAAAAAACCTAATTCTCCGCATGCAATCCGCTCAAATTCGTAAAACTTTCCTCGATTTTTTTGCTTCAAAAGGACATGAGATTGTGCCCTCAGCGCCAATGGTTATTAAGAATGACCCAACGCTTATGTTTACCAATGCGGGAATGAATCAGTTTAAAGATATATTTCTTGGAATTACACCCGGACAGTTCCCGCGTGTGGCGGATACACAAAAATGCTTGCGAGTTTCTGGCAAACATAACGACCTAGAAGAGGTTGGCGTGGATACCTATCATCATACAATGTTCGAAATGTTGGGCAATTGGTCTTTTGGTGATTATTTTAAAAAAGAAGCAATTACGTGGGCTTGGGAACTATTAACGGAAGTTTATAAGATAGATAAAAGTCGCCTTTATGTTACTGTATTTGAAGGAGATCCGAGTGAAGGATTGTCTTTCGACGCAGAAGCTCATGCCATTTGGAAGCAGTTCATTTCTGAAGACAGAATTATTAACGGAAATAAGAATGATAACTTCTGGGAAATGGGCGATACTGGTCCTTGTGGTCCTTGTTCAGAAATTCACGTTGATATGCGTTCTGATGAGGAACGTGCCAAAATTGATGGAAAAACTTTCGTGAATGAAAGCCATCCGCAGGTGATTGAAATATGGAATAACGTTTTTATGGAATTTAACCGTAAAGCCGATGGTTCACTTGAATCTCTTCCCGCGCAGCATGTTGATACAGGAATGGGTTTCGAGCGTCTTTGTATGGTGCTTCAAGGGAAAAGTTCTTCTTACGACACAGATGTTTTTCAACCCTTAATTAAAATCATTGAAAACCGTTCGGGCAAAAATTATGGTGAAGATGAAAAAGTAGATATCGCCATGCGTGTCATCGCTGATCACATTCGTACCATCGCTTTTGCCATTGCCGATGGTCAACTTCCTGAAAGCAACAAAGCTGGTTATGTGATTCGCCGCATTCTCAGAAGAGCTGTGCGTTATGGTTATACTTTCTTAGGTTTCGATACCCCATTTCTATTCACTTTAGTGGATACTTTAGTTGGACAATTAGGTGAAGCTTTTCCTGAATTAAAGAGTCAGAAAGGCTTGATAACCAATGTTATATTAGAAGAAGAAAATTCTTTTTTGCGTACCTTGGCAAACGGAATTCAACGTTTTGAAAATTATGTTCAGAAGAATGCTTCGATAACTGAAATTTCTGGAGCTTTTGCTTTCGAACTATACGATACGTTTGGCTTTCCAATCGACTTAACTCAACTTATTGCTCGTGAGCAAAATAGAGGGGTCGATATGATTGAGTTTGAAAGTGAATTGAAAAAACAGAAAGATCGTTCCCGTTCAAATACAGTGATAGCTGCAGGCGATTGGGTTGTTCTTGCAGACGATGATGTTCAAGAATTTGTGGGTTACGAAGTTACGGATGCTAAGGTGCGCATTGTGAAATATCGTGAAGTGAACGCTAAGGGCAAAAAGCAAGTGCATTTGATATTTAACGTCACACCGTTTTATGCTGAAAGTGGCGGTCAGGTTGGTGATACTGGAACATTAAAATCAGATTCTGAAACTATCCATATTATTGATACGCGGAAAGAGCACGGTCAAACAATACATTTTGCCAATAAACTTCCGAGTAACCCTTCTGCAGCTTTTCATGCGCAAGTTGATGTTGCTCGTCGCAAGGCAATTATGGCAAATCACAGTGCAACTCACCTGCTACATGCTGCACTGAGAAAGGTCTTGGGCACTCACGTTGAACAAAAAGGTTCTTTAGTCGGACCAGATTATTTACGTTTCGATTTTTCACATTTCTCAAAATTGAGCGAAGCGGAAACAGAAGAGATTGAGACAATTGTGAATGCTCAAGTATTGCAGAACATTCAAGGCAGCATTAAGTCGATGCCTATTGATGAGGCAAAAAAGCTTGGCGCGATGGCCTTGTTTGGAGAAAAGTACGGCGATGTTGTTCGTGTTGTCACTTTTGGAGCTGATAATTCGGTTGAATTGTGTGGAGGAACTCACGTAGATTCTACTGGTTCAATTGGAATGATTAAGATATCCTCTGAAGGAGCAGTAGCTTCGGGTGTTAGAAGATTAGAAGCAATCACTGCCGGAAAAGCTTTAGAACATGTAAATGCTGAAAGTAAGCTATTGCTTCAAGTGAAATCGATGTTACGAGGTGGACAAGATGTGTTGAAGAGTTTGCAGCAATTGCAAGACGAACATTTGAGTTTGAGTAAGCAAATAGAAACTTTGAATAAAGATAAGGCTAGGCAAATTAAGGCTGACTTAATCAAATCAGCAGAAATTATTGAGAATACACGTGTTGTGGTCTCTCAAGTTGATTTGGAAGATGTAGATTTGGTAAAGACAATTGCCTTTGAATTAAAACAACAATTCCCGGATTTATATATGGTTTTGGGACATCAGGCGAAAGGGAAGCCCATGTTGGCAGTTGCTTTAGGTGATGAACAAGTTAATTCGGGCAAGAATGCTGTTATTATTGTTAAAGAATTAGCGAAAGAAATCCGCGGTGGAGGCGGAGGGCAGGCGTTTTTTGCCACCGCTGGCGGTTCAGACAATAGTGGAATGCAAGCAGCTTTGAACAAGGCACGTACCTCAATATAAACGATTATGAAATTCAGCGTTTTACTTTTTACCCTCTTGGTTTTTTCTAATTTGATTGATGCGCAGCCCTATTCAATTGGAAGGACTAGAATAGATTTACAAGATCCAGCGCGAAATAGAACTATACCAGTTGAAGTGTATTATCCTGCTCAAAGCGCGGGGAATAATGCCACGTGGGCCGACGGATTTTTTCCGATGGTTATCTTAGGACATGGCTTTGCAATGAGTTACGTAGCTTATGAAAATCTTAGTGGATACTTTGTTCCTAAAGGATATGTATTTGCCATGATAGATACTGAAAACGGGATAATCGGTGTGAGTCACCCTGATTTTGCAGCTGATTATCAATATGTGAATCAAAATTTAGCACTGCCCAATGTTTTGAATAATTCTATTGCTTTCTTAGGTCATTCTATGGGTGGAGGTGCCGCCTTTCTGGCTGCTTCGCAAGCGCCTCAACCTCAATTACTCATTGGTTTAGCTCCAGCGGAAACGAATCCTTCTGCAATCGATGCAGCTAGTTCAATTAATTGCCCCGTCTTTGTATTTTCAGGTCAAGGTGATGCTGTAACACCGCCTTCTGAAAATCATATCCCAATGTATGATTCAAGTAATTCACTTTGCAAAGGATTCATTAATATACTTGGAGGGGCGCATTGTTATTTTGCCAATTCAAACTTTTTCTGTGATTTTGGCGAAACTACCGCTGGTTCAAGTATTCAAATTAGCCGCGCAGAACAACAAGATATTTTATATGATTTTTTGGAACCCTTGCTCGCAACATTTCTGAAGAACGACAACCAGGCTTTTGCACAGTTTTCAGATTCATTGGCATCTTCATCTCGTGTTAACGGAACACATACGTGTGATGTCAATGCCTTGAAAGCAATATCGCCTGATAATCAGCAGGTATCTGTCTTTCCTTCTCCTGTGAATGAAATTTTAACCCTGAGTTCAGCAGATAAGATGCTTGGAGCATTTGAAATAGTCAATTCACTTGGTAGGCAAATGTTAGCGGGAGATTGCAAAAACCAGCAACTTCAACTTAATGTATCTGATTGGCCTGATGGAGTTTATTATTTCAGGACCTCAAGTAAGTATGGCAAAATAATTAAGTCGAGCCGTTAATTATTTGCCAAATGCCCAAACTAGAAAATCGGGCATTGCTTTTCCCCAGGTTGGCACATTGTGTTCGCCATCTTTAATTTCGAGGTAGGTTATATCATAATAGGGTTTGTATCCAAGTTTAATTAATTCTGCAATTAAATCTAGGGTGTCGTCGATGGCGTCGATGATGCCGTTTTTATTTCGATCCGAGGTTTCGTCTTTGCTACCAG
>Ga0105051_10006121_pt1 | contig 13097 bp, 1 predicted proteins | sample FRY02_FD_78383 | JGI IMG/M metagenome (GOLD analysis project Ga0105051, IMG submission 78383) | Freshwater microbial communities from Lake Fryxell liftoff mats and glacier meltwater in Antarctica - FRY-02 (megahit assembly) | ecosystem: Environmental > Aquatic > Freshwater > Ice > Glacier...
ACATATTTACATGTATATGCACATATACAAAATACAGGACTCGCTAGATGAAACCCACGGGTAGAATGACTGAGAGTGCTGTGCGCGCCGTGAGGTGCTGTCATTGTGTGCACTAAACACGCCCATGTTTGTGTGTGTGGCACAACACACTGCAACACACTGCAACGCACTACAACGCACTACAACACACTGCAACACACTGTCTGTGGCATACGTGATGCGCGTGTGTCTGTGGCACATTGGATGAAAGGTGGAGGGGCTGTTTTTATTAGACCGCATTCGTGACCCTTGTTATTGGGCCGCAGCAGTTGTTATTAATGTGCCTAGACTAGACTCGTGTCACTTGAAGACACCAAGTAAGAAACACACAAACACAAAGAACAAACAAACACATGCGAGGAGCAACAAATGCAGAAAGATTTGACGCATGCGACAAAAAGGAATCAAAGACAACAGAAACAAAGACATAAAAAGCAACAAACAAACACATTACACAAGAAACAAACAAAGACATGGCACGCGAGAGATGAATTAAACACACGCACTCAGACTTGACGCCTGCGACAAGCATGTATCAAAGACAAAAGAAACAAAGATATAAGACATGAGTTGAGCAACAAACACACACATGACACCTGACACGACAAAAAAGCAAAACAAATAAAATTGTGACACATGGAGCAACTGTTGTCTGTGACACAACATTCTGCAACACACTGCAACACACTGTCTGTTAAAAAGAACTTTGAAAAATATGACACATGACACGCCACGCACTGTAGTATCGGACTTCTCTTGAGTGTGTTGCCGTGTGTTGCCGGGTGTTGCAGTGTGTTGCAATGTGTTGCAGCCTACATGTACCAGGTTTCAAGACACACGACACCGCTACCCTTTGTGGTATTCATCTTGTCTCGAAGATAGAAAGTCAACATGAAGGCTGCAACACACTGCAACTTGAAGACAGGTAGTTATCATGAACGCTGCAACACACTGCAGCGCGCTGCAGCACACTGCAAGACGATAAAGTGTGCCCAACTTTTTGTTCTGACACCGTTGACACCTCTCTGATACACTGTAGCACACTGCAACACGCTGCAACACACTGCAACACACTGCAATACACTGCATCACCACTCCGACGGCTCTGACATTTCTCTGCCAGTGATTCTGCAGCGAGCTAGACAGCAGGTATGGCATTCGCAAATGATTCATTATTGTTCATCACTGTTCCCTTCGTATAGTGCGATCATGTACATGAATCTCCTCGTAGTCACAATATGGCATTGTCAAATGATTTATTAAATGAATCACTGTTCCCTTCTTAAAATGCGATGATGTACATGATTCTCCTCACTTGTCAAAACTGTTCGAGCTCAAGGCTCCGGGTCTATCACATCGAGCCAGTCAGCAGACATGGGACACTCTTTCTTTCTTTCTTTCTGTCTGTCTTCACTTGGATGTTACAGCGCTCTTTTTTTGACAAACAAGCCAGGAAAGAGGGAGTTTGTACGTATATGCGTATACTTGTTTATACATCATCTGACATGCATAGCAAGCTTATCTGGCTTAGGCCTGTGTCTGTGCACCAGCACCCTGGTATTTATGAGCAACAACATTTCCTGGGATGGGTGGCCTCAAGTTGAAAGTATACTGTGTTTGATAAACATGTGCGTTTCTGCATATTTTCTTGTGAATCTGCCCGCAATATAAGATCGTGGGCCAACTAGTGCTGGAGCAGCGCAGAAAACACGTTGTGGGTGGCTCATTCCTGATCATCGTCACATCCTTCGCTGTCGTAACACTCGCCAACACTGCGACACGTATCCCCAAAATGAGTCAGCACTGTCTATCGTATTTTGAGTATGACAATGCTTCCGTGTCAATACACAGTGAAATCAAGTTGTGAAATAGCAAGTAATCGGATTCCGGAGCAAGTGGAGGATAGAATGTAACAATACCTGAGTAAAGCAAAGGCATTCATGGTAGATTGCGTCGATTCTTGAGCAGCCTTTCGCTTCTGCACACGCAAACGTCAGCATGTGCACACGTAAATTCCAAAAATGATAAAATACTACACGTTCGACTTGCCTTGTCTTCCATGATCGTATGCTGGCGCCTGTGATCTGCAAGCGCAGTTTCACTAAGTCGCGTGCTGACACAAAATTCTAGTTCGGTGACACAGTCCTGAAGGAGACGGCGCATAAAGTCATATCCACTGTTGCCGTCAGCCGGGCGAATCTGGAGTGATTCACGCAAGTGTTTGATGGCCTTTTCGACCTTGAAAACTTCAAGTCTCTGTGCCTGCTGATGAATCACGCCATTTCTGTTCCACAGCAACTTGTCGGTATAACTTGGGACGCCGAATACTGCTCGTGCCGCTGGATCAGACAAGTACACGAGCTTGTGCCCATTGTTCATCACCTTTTCTTCGAGCCCGTATTTGTGCACCTGCGCTGCCGTCTGCAATTTACCCTCTCCGTGCAGCCTCATACCAGCCTCGATAGAATAACCGTCGTAGTCAAGCTTGAAATCAAGCTCTCTCAAAGCGGCCAGTTCAGCGGCGCCTTTGCCGTTGTTCAACGACCGCTCCTCCTCAGAGCTACCACCAACTTGACGTGCCTCTTCTACTGACTTCTCCTCTGGCATCTCCCTCTCCTCCTCCGATGACCGTGCCACCCCCGCCGCCTCGTCATCTTTCACTCCCTCCATACAGCTAGCCGACCCAAACCACGAAACAGAAGGATCTTCGTCGGGCAAAAGTTCTTCGGCAACGTTGTCACAAGACAGATAGCACGGGGCACCAGCAGGCCGACGCTCGCCGTTAAAATATCGGTCGTCCTGCATCATATTGGCAGCCAGCTTGCCCTGCTCGAACGCTTTGCGGAAATCGCCAGGCGTTTCATTGAGGACTTTATAAAACTCCTGGCTGAATCTCTCCGCAACAAGATCGGCTACGTTTCCTCGCCAACACACCACATACTTGACACCTCCGTGCCGAAGTTGACGCCCGAGATCTTCAGTCGCGCAGGCGTTGAGGACACACACTTGGATCGATGGCGCACTACGCATCATCTCGTTGAGACTATCTGCCTCGACACGTGCCAGTCGTTGACCGTCTTCCGAGACAAAAAAGAGCCCTTCGGATTCGCCATGCCCGATAAAGTGCAGACCGACTGCATTACGTTCTGTTGCTTTTCGTAATTCTGTTTGCAAGTCTGTCAAGTTGGGCCGGGGAATATACCTGCATTCCAATGTGCTGCCAGGGAGCTCATCGATGATGCGCACAATCTTCTGCCCCTCTCTGTGCATATCGTTTGTGTCGTCTCGACGCTGAGCACAAAACACAAGGATCTTTTGTTTCGATTCCATCGGACGCACTATAGACACAGGAGGCTTCACTCTTGACGGTTCACGCTTCCGCCAAAGGTACACAAGCTCGCTATCACCATCCTTGCTCAGAAACTGGACAACATCTTCCAACTCCCACGGCATCTTCTTGGCTCGGAAAAACTGAGCAGTGTCTTCAAGCTCGTGTACGAATGATGGGTCAGCATCACTGTCCATGTCTGCAACTCGGGAGTGTGTCCATGTCTGCAATTCGGGAGTGTAGTCCGTCAAGATTGCGCTCGCTTCGCCACTATCATCTCTAGTTTTAGTCAATGCCATCTTCCCTGTAAAGGCAGCAGAGGCCCCAGGTAGGCAAACTGCGCCGCCGGTGTGGGAGTGCACACGCATCTCATCAACTGCAGTATTGAAGGCGCGTCGATAGTCTCGACTGGCACCGCGCGACCCGTCTTTTATCTGCCGCGTTAAGGCATCATAAAAGTGCATGCACAGGTCGCGTGCCGTGTCATCGTATACACGCGTCTTCCAGCACACAACATGCAACATGCCAGCCTCTTTCAGGCGCTTCCCCAATTCCATCGTGGAGCAGGCATTCAGCACAGCACATTCGATGGATCCTTTCTGTCCAGCCACCTTGCTGATAATGTCAGCGAGAATTTGAATATCAGCCTCCATGGTGGCAGTAGCAGCATCATTTGCATTCCAGACGAAGCCACAGTCTCGCCTGCCGTGACCAGCAAGATGCAGTACTCTGACGTTGCGCTGCGTAGCAGTCTCGAGGCTATCGCGCAAGTCCTGCAACGTCGGCTGCGGATGCGTTGTACACTCCCAACCACACGCAGGGTTTAGAAGAATGCGTGTCATCAACTGCCCCTCGGCATGCACGTCAATGCCTGAATCGCTCATGGATTTCACAAAAAACGCGTCAACACGATCCTTTGCGTTGTCCGTCGTTCTTCTATTTAATACGCCTCCATGCGCAGCTGGTTGGGCCCAGGTGCGCACCATTTTGCGCTGTACTAATCGAGTTTCCAACCCTTGGGGCAGCACCTTCGCTTGCTCTACACACCTTTTGGAGCCATCATCGAACCCAAAGGTGACAAAGGTGTCATCCTGCACGCTACCTAAGATCTCCTCGGGCTCTGAACACATACCCTGAGCGTTTACATTCACGACCAGTCGTCGCAAGCACAACCCCGGCAGCTCGCGTTCTGCACATTCAATTTCAAACATGACCCTTTGCAGTAACCGCCAATCAGTTGCTCCACGCTGTGAGGTGTTTATAAGCTCTGACCATGCCATCACTCGAATCGCATCTGTTGGCACTGAGTCCTGCATCACATCCTCCTCAAGTGTGCTCACACGACATGACTTAGCACATTGTGAAACCACCACCCATTCTGTTACACTTCCCTCTCCACAGGTGTATGTTTTTGATAGCACCGACCCTGCTACCCTATCAACCATTGAATCGAATACAGAAGCTTCAGGTGCAAAATGTTTCCGAGCCCGCGAGTTTTTTACTGATAGCGAAACTTGCAGCTCGCTCATGAACGAAAAGGGTATCCTCCCGCCCAGGACCTCATAGAAGACCCGCATCTCTGCTGCGGCTGTCTCGCCTACTTCCTGGGTATCTGCAGCATTTGCGGCTCTCTCAGGGCACCACCACTCTGGAGTAATATACTCTGCCGGCAGCGCCTCGTTGGGCAGCATGGCTGGGACCACATATCTTTCCAACTTGGCGTCACCCGTTCCGTCCAGCACACGCAGCAGCCTAAACCCTTTCAGCAGCTCCAGCATCAGATTGTGGTCTTCCACCTTGAATTTGGCCAGGGTCCACACTTCAATAAGCAAGCTTCGAGTCAATTCTCCCGATTCAAGATAACGGTTGAGATCTCTCTGGTTGCGGATCAATTTGTCCAGGGCTCGCAGCTCAGCGTTGACATCATCAGCCTTGGCCTCCCGGATCACATACTTGATGGCGTCGATGATAAATTGTGGTTGCATGAAGACGGTCTCCTGCACCATGTGACTCATTCGATTGTGCTCATTCGAATGGTTGCCCGAGCCGTAATGCAGCACTGATCCCGTGGAATGCAGGAACTTGAGTGCACTGTGCAGCTCCTTCTTGTCCATACCAATTTCGGGCTTGGCTGCCTCCTTTTCAAGTTCATTTGTATTCACGTTTGGCTGGCTGCACAACTTTCTCAGCCCTTCGCTTGCTGTTGCGTCAAGGTGATGCGAGACAGCAGCTTCCCAAGCAGCACGTTTCGGTGCTGCTGCGTCACCACTCTCAGAGTCTTGGCGGCCCTCATGGGCGAGCCTCTCGAGCATGGCATAGTTGAGCGGCACTGCTCTTCCGACGTGGGGAAATAACCGCTGATCTTTGAGCACAGCAGCAAGGGCACGTCTGAACTCTGTGAGACCTTCCCCTGTGTGGCTGCTCACAGCATAGCTAAAAAGGATGCGGGGGCGCAGCACACGCCGCTGCCGCAGGCGCTGCCGTTTCAACTTGGATTCACCACAAGAAGGAGGCAAAGACATGCGCTCAGTTATGTACAATTCACGCTCCTCCATTGCGTGGTGCAAAGTGTCGAGATGTTTACGGTCATCTGTCATGCCTTGGATGGCATCATCATCTGCCATTCTTCCCTGCCCCTTGTTCTCTACACCCGTCTCCTCCTCCCGCCATATTGTGCGCGAATTCTTGTTGAGTGACTCAAGCGCCCTGTCACGCAGTTTCTTCATTGCACTCCACTCTGCATCATCCTTGAACTCAATCTCTGTCTCCCACATGGCCTCGCCCACAGCCAGCACGTATAGCTCGATCTCCTCTGTGACCCGATCCAGCACTGTCTGGCGTAGCTGGCTACAATCACCGGGGCAGTCAGACACCAGGTCTAGGCGCGTCCAAACAATTCCCATGACTGCGCCGGGCGCCACTTGCTGCACTGCCTCAACCCACTCGAGCACCGCAGCGACCACCTCGTCCTCAGACCCATCGCTTCGCACCACGTGGAGGAAGAGCGCCTCATCCGACATGAAGAGCGGGTGCGAGGCGCGGTACACACGCTGGCCCGCATTGTCGTAGATGTTGACCACCAGCTCCTCGTCCTTGCTGAAGCCTGCGCTCCCGCCGAGCCACCAGCGGCGCACATCAATGCCCACTGTACGGTCGTCAGCAGCACGTGTGGCTGGCCTGCCCAGCACGAGCGAGTCAGCGAGGCTGCTTTTGCCCGTACACTGGTTGCCGAGCAGCACCACCTTCACCAGGTGGCATGGCACAGACCCCTTGGCCAGGTCGCGCATGTATTGAAGCACAGCAACGGTGCCCGCGCCCACCACAGCAGGCGGTGGTGTGTGCAGTGCGGAGCAGCCGCGCAGATCTAACGTGCGCAGCGCTGTGAGTGCCCCAAGCTCTGTTGGAAGCGCTGTTAGCTGGCCGCAATAGCGCAGCATGAGCGTGTGCAGCGTTGTCAGACTCCTGATCCCCGCTGGCAGTGTCTTGAGCGGGCTTTCTATCGTTGTATTGAGCGGGAATTCTCCATTTGAATCTGCAAGGAAAAATCCCTCTGAAAATCCCTGGACGCACAGTACCTCAAGGTTCACAAACTCCCCCAGCCAAGCTGGCAGCATCGCAAGCTCAGAGCTGGCAACTCGCAGCTCGCGCACGCGCCTTGCGCACCCCCGCAGAGCCTCTGGTAGCTCCACCAGGCGATTGTGCATCGTGAGGTCAAGCGTCTCAGGCCGCACCCGCACCACAACTGCAATGTAAGATTCTCCTCGGACCCGCAGGCTCAGCTCAACTTCTTCATACGGCACCCGCAGGCCCGGCAAGCTCATGGCCCACGTGGGCACTTCCAAGAGCCCAGTACACCCTGTCAGATCCAGGTTTTCGAGCGCCGTCAAGCTCCTGAGATCTGCTGGCAGCGCCGTCAAATTCCGGCAGTCTCGCAGCTCGAGCGTGCGTAGTGCTGTCAGGTTCCCGAGCGCGGGAAGCTCTTTGAACGGGCTCACGCCACTGAAGGTGCCTAGTTGCCCTCTAATGCATAGCACTTCGAGATTGACGAGCTCTCCCAGCCACTCTGGCAGCGCCTTGAGATAGCAGCTCTCCACCCGCAGCTCCCGCGTGTGCTGCGCAAACCCCCGCAGCGCCACCGGCAACGCTGTCAGTTGATAGTGTTTAGTGAGGTCCACCTTGATGGGGTTCAAACGCACCACCTCAGATGTAGTTTTAAAAACCGTTTTCAATCCAGTCGAAACGGATGCATCAAGATCCAGATGCACCACCACTTCTGTTGACATATACATTGTCGTCAGCGACGTGACAGCCTTCTCTATAGGCAAATCTGCCGACAGTGCTGCCATGCTTTTCAGCCCGGGCATGTCCAGGACCCAAGCGGGCACCTCCTTGAGTCCAACACACCCCGCTACATCCAGGTCCTTGAGCGCCGTGAGGCTTCCAAGCTCAGCAGGCAACACAACCAGCTGCATACACCCAGACAGATTCAGTGTCCGCAACGCCGTGAGCGCCGCGAGCCCTGCTGGCAGCACCATCAGCCCAGCGCATCCTGATAGATTCAGCGTCTTCAGCGTCCTTAGCGCCCCAAGTCCCGCCGGCAGCGCCTTCAGACTGGAGCACCACTGCAAAATCAGCGTCTGCAGAGCTGTGAGCGCCCCTAGATCCCCTGGCAGGCCCGTCAGCGAGTTACAGTCTGATAGATCCAGCTTCTTCAAAGCCACGAGTGCTCCAAATCGTTTTGGCAGATTCTTCAGCTTTGTGCAATGTGACAGATCCAGCATCGTCAGCGCGGTGAGAGCCCCAAATGCCGCTGGAAGTGATGTCAGCTTTTTACACTTTGACAAATCAAGATACTGCAGTGCGATGAGGCACCCGAACTTCGCCGGCAGTACTATTAGACGCTCACACCCTGACATATTTAGATAACGCAGCGCCGTAAGCGCCCCGATCTCCGTCGGCAACGCTTTTAGGCTTTTACAATCTGACATTTGCAACGCTTTCAGCAACGTGAGAGTCCCAATCTCCGCTGGCAGCAACGGCAGATGCGTGGAATTTGAAATATCCAGCCAACACAGTGCCAGGAGCTTTCCAATCTCCGCTGGAAATTCCTTTAGTTCACCGGATTCAGCATCGCTACTATAGAAACATGTTTCATCGTCGCTATCTTCAGGAACACCATACAATTCTTTGCACGTTGACAGTTTCAGAATCTCCAGAGCCGTAAGCGCCCAGATCGCCGCCGTCAGCGATGTGAGAGCTTCGCAATATGATAGATCCAGGCTCACCAGCAGCATGAGCATCCCAATCGAATCAGGCAGCGTCGTGAGCTCTTTGCAAAATTGCAACGTAATGGTCCGCAGCGCCGTGAGCTCCCCAATCGAATCAGGCAGCTCTGTCAGATAGCTGCACCAAGAGAGATTCAATGTCGTCAGTCCTGTTAGTCTCCCGAGGCCTGCTGGAAGCTCCTGCAGCCTACCACACCCAGAAAGATTCAGCGTGCACAGCGCCGTCAGGGTTTCAATCTGTGCTGGTAGCAACTTTAGTGGGCAATCATATTGTAAACGATCCGCATCAAATACCCCGGTCACGCACAGCATCTTGAGGTTCACAACCTCGCCCAGCCAATGTGGTAGTGTGCAAAGCGCACCACTCGCCACCCTCAGATCCCACACGCGCTCAGCACACCCTTTCAAATCCTCAGGCAAACCAATTAGGCCTGGGTGCGTCGTGAGATCCACCTGGTCAGGCCGCATGCGTACAACCACCTCGCTCATTTCATCCATTTCAAGGGGAGACTCCCGATGGACGCCCGAAATCAAGGGACGTGTCCTCACATTCAGATGCAACTCTTCAAACGGCACCTGCAGGGACGGTAAGCGCATGATCCACGTGGGCACCTCTGTGAGTGCAGTGCACCCCATCAAAACTATGTCCTCTAGCGCTGCGAGGCTCTCAAACTCTGGCAGTTCTATCAGCTTGCAACAGCCTCGCAGATTGAGCGTGCGCAGCTTCGTGAGCGCTCCGAGCCCCACTGGTAACGCCGTGAGCTCTGAGCACTGGATCAGATACAGTTCCTCAAGATTTAAAAGCTCGCCAAACCACGATGGTAGTATTGTGAGCTTTCTACTGTAAACCCTCAGCCCCTTCACGCGCTCTGCACACTCCCGTAGCTTCAACGGCAGCTCCAGCAGGCCCGGGTGTGCCGAGAGGTCCACCATATCTAGCCGCACCCTCAAAACCACCTCACGTTTACCCACGCACAATTGCCATTCTTCATATGGCACCTGCAGCCTTGACAAGCCCATGACCCATGCTGGCACCTCCTTCAGTCCAGAGCACCCCACCAGATCCAGATTCTCGAGCGCCGTGAGGCCCCCGAGCTCCACAGGTAGAGATGTCAGCTGGGGACAGTGTCGCAGCTCAAGTGTGCGCAGTGCTGTGAGGTTCCCAAGCTCAGCAGGTAGCACCGTCAGCTTGTCGCAATTTTGCAGCTCGAGCGAGTGCAACATCCTTAGTTTTCCTATCTCCGCCGGCAGCGTCTGGAGCGGGCATGCTTGCGAAAATCCCCTGTCGTCTAGACCACCCAAGCGGAGCACCTTGAGATGGATGAGCTCACCCAGCCACATTGGCAACGTCCTGAGCGCCGAAATCACTACCCTCAGCTCTCGCATGCTGCCCTGCAGTTCCTGCACTAGGCGCTGGTGCGTAGTGAGGATCTGGGGCAAAAGCACCACACCCTCATCAGCACTTTCAAAAGTCTGCAGGCACAGCTCCAGCCTGTCGAAACAGAATTGCAGCTCTAGCTTCTGCACTGCAGTCATCTCTTGCGGGACAGTCATTTTTTCGCACGCCATCAGATCCAGCGTGAGTGCATTGAGTCCTGATGGCAGTGCAGTCAACCCTTTACACCCTGACAGATTCAAAATTGTCAGCGCAGTAAGCACCTTGAGTCCCTCTGGCAGAACCCGCAGCCCTTCGCACCCTGTAAGATTCAGCGTCCGCAGCGATGTCACAGCCCAGAACTCCAACGGCAGCGCTGTCAGCCCTTTACAACCTGATAAATTCAGCGTCTCCAGCGCCGCGAGCTCACCAATCGCTGCTGGCAGCGCCGTCAGTCCTTCGCAATCTGAAAAATCCAGTGCCTCCAGCGCCATGAGGGCCATGAGCGCCCCTATTTCCACAGGTAGCTCTGTCAGCGAGCCACACCGCGATAGATCCAGTAATGTCAGCGCTGTCAGCGCTCCGAGCTCAACCGGCAGGTCAGCCAGCATTTTACAGCCTAACAGGTCCAGTATTGTCAACGCAGTGAGATCCCCGAGCTCTGCCGGTAGTGCCGTCAGCAGTACACAAAATGATAGATTCAGACACATCAGCGCCATGAGCTCCCCTAGCTCTACAGGCAGCGCAGTCAGCCCTTCACACTCTGCAAGATTCAATGACGTTAGCGATTTCAGATCCCCAAGCTCCGCCGGTAGCGCGTTCAGCATTTCACAACCTGACAGATCCAATGTCGTCAGCGCCTTGAGCGCCCCAAGCTCCGCAGGTAGCACTGTCAATGTTCCACACTCTGACAGATCTAGCAATGTGAGCGCCGTGAGCGCCCCGAGCTCCGCCGGCAGCCCTATCAGTGATTCGCAGTATGACACTGTCAGATTCTGCAACATGATGAGCGCCGAGAGCCCAGTTGGCAGCGCCTTGAGCTCGTCACAATCCTCTACACACAGCGTCCGCAGTGCCGTCAGATACTTCAACTCCAATGGCAGAGCTTTCAGCGGGCATGACGGATAGTTTTGTGTGTCTGTGTCTGTGTCTGTGTCTGTGTCTGTGTCAGAATCTTCCTTCTCAGCCCCCATCAAACAAAGCATTTCTAGATTCACGAGCTTTTTCAGCCACCTCGGCAACCTCGTGAGTGCATGACTTGCCACCTTCAGACAACGCACGCGCACCGCACAATCCCGCAGCTCCGAGGGCAGCTCTAGCAGGCCCGGTTGCATCGTGAGGTCCACCCTGTCCGGTCGCACTCGTACCACCACCTCGCGTGACACTGAAACTTGCACCTCGATGCTGCTGTCGACGCTGCTGTTGCTGTCCTCCTGGCTGTTAACGCTGCTGCTGCTGTGCTCCTCGCTGTCGAAACTGTCGTTGCTCTCCTCCTCGCTATACTGGTTGTCCATGTTCTCAACACTGACTTGCAGGCTCCACTCTTCAAAAGGCACCCGCAGCCTCAGCAAGCCCATGACCCAAGTAGGCACCTCCCGCAGTCCAGTGCACCCCATTACATCTAGATCCTCGAGCGCCGTTAGGCATCCAATCTCTCCCGGCAACACCGTCAGCCCTGTGCAATCTGTCAGATTCAGCGTCCGCAGCGCAGTAAGCGACGCCAACCCTGCCGGCAGCCCCGTCAGCCCTGTGCATCCTGCTAGATTCAGCGTATCCAGTGCCACTAACGCCCCTAACACCTCCGCCGGTATCCAATTCAGATATTCACACCCTGACAGATCCAGCATCGTGAGCGTCGTCAGATTTTGAATCACTGGCACCTCCAGCAGGCCCGTATATTGCAAGAGGTGTCCACTGCTGGGGTTCAATGGCACCAGCATCACCTCCTGCTTCTCAGAAAATGTCTTTTGGACCCGCATGTGCAACTCCACACCAGAGTGACTCTCTTCTTCATCACCTTCGGTGTCTTTTTTCCCACCCTTCTCCTCCTCTTCCACGTCCCAGCCGAAACCTTCCCCTGCAGCATTGTGGCCATCAGATGCATCTCCCCCCTGGGGGGCCGCACCGCCCTCTCTGTCCATGTTCTTCGCAGTGGCAGCCTTTGCAGCTGCCACGAGCGCTCGTGCATCACGCTCTGCCATGAGCTTGATTTTTTCGATAGATGGATCCTGGGGCGACAAGTTTGTGGGAGGGAGAAAAGGAACATTTTGTCTTTCGAAAACTTCAGTATCAAGACGGTCCTTGAAATCCTCAATCCCTTTGTCCAGCTCTTCGACGTGCGCCAAGCTTTCCTTTTGAAATTTCTCGTGCGAGAAGGTGTCTTCATGGAGAAAATCCTGCAGCGAACCAACCAGCATATTTGGGCGCTCGATCTCCTCCTCCATCGCATTGTTGGCAAGGGACGGCAGCGCTGCCGTTGTGGTCAGTGCCGGTTTGAGGGACGCGCCAGTAGCCCGCGCAAGCGGGCGCGGCTCGTGGTCGCCGAGGCTCCTCCCAAGCTGCTCCTCGAGAGCAGCAACCTTGGCCTTAAGCGAGGCAATCTCCGTGGTGTCGCTATTCGACACTGCGTCTGCGCGATCCGCTTCTACATGTGGCAATGGATGCACCGCCCTCGCGGTGCTCATCGCAGCAAAGGGCCAGCCAGGTACCTGTAGGGCGATGTTTGGAACCTCTGTATCAGAGATGTCTGCAGTGCCCGCCACAAAGGCCGGTGAGCCCTCTGTTGTGGGGTTGCGTGCCCTTCTCAGCCTCAAAATGCCCAAACAGCAGAATCGCATTGAACTTATTCTATCTCAACTAACGCCGGTCGCAGGACTGATTTTTGAGACCAAAAATCGAGCGATTTTTCTGGAGAGATTTTTCTGGAGAGATTTTTCTGGAGCAGCATTACTGCCCGTAGAACTTTGTTCCCATTAAGTAGCTGTGGAGTGGATTCATTTTCCCCGAATTAGAACATTTGTAGAAAAACGTTTTCACGGCCTCTTTTCCAAAAAGAAGCGTTCGAAATCTG
>Ga0105051_10006135_pt1 | contig 13079 bp, 17 predicted proteins | sample FRY02_FD_78383 | JGI IMG/M metagenome (GOLD analysis project Ga0105051, IMG submission 78383) | Freshwater microbial communities from Lake Fryxell liftoff mats and glacier meltwater in Antarctica - FRY-02 (megahit assembly) | ecosystem: Environmental > Aquatic > Freshwater > Ice > Glacier...
CCGTAAGAGTCGGTCTCGTAAAAACTCTCGCCGTAAGAGTCGGTCTCGTAAAAACTCTCGCCGTAAGAGTCGGTCTCGTAAAAACTCTCGCCGTAAGAGTCGGTCTCGTAAAAACTCTCGCCGTAAGTAAATAATATATTTTGATTATAAAAAAGATAATCAAAATATAATGTTGTTTTAGTCACAAAAAATTCTACGTCTTAACCCATTCGTGTACCAGCATTTAGACCCATCGCTCCATATAATAGCTGGTAAAACTCTACCGTTTTCGTCTCTTTCATTCCTGTGAATAAATCCGTTCTTGTACCAAAACTGACTTCCATCGCTCCATATAGTAGCCGGTAAAACTCTACCGTTCTCATCAAGATCATCTCTATGTCCTGCTCCATTCTTGAACCAAGACTTATTTCCATTACTTATAATAGCTGGTAAAATTCTTCTATTTTCTCTTTCTTCTACATGACATTTATGATGTATCATGTAATGATCGTTTATTTTTATAGTCTGTAAAACAGAAATGTATCTTTTGTATTTGGTTGAAGCATGAATAGAAGATACATTGATAAAGCTTTTACTCTTAAAAGGTAGAAATCGTAACATTTGTATACAATTACGATTTTTAATTTTTTTCATTTTAATTTCTTTCTACTTCAATAGTTTCTTTATTATACCATATAATACGTGTTTTATATAAATTACCTTTATTATGCCATTTTCTTACTCCATTTAATCCTTCATAAGAAGGAAAATCTTTATATGAATGTAATTTTCCATTTTTAAATGTTGCAAAGAAATTTTCATCAACTATAGCAGGATGCAAGAATCTATGCACTTTATCGTTCTTGTACCATTCTTTTCTATTTTTTGAGCAATACGAAGGGAGACAATCTTCCCTGTGGAGTTTGGTATGTATTGTATAATAATGGCAATTTTCTATTTGGTATATTACAGTTTGTAAATATGAAGCACGCAATTGTATACGTTTATGAGTCTTAAAAAGTGCAATAGAAACTACAGAAATAAACGTTTTACTTTTAAACAAAACAAACTTATATAAATGCATTTATATAAGTTTTAATAATAAATTGAAAAACAATTTTTTATATTCTAAAAATAAATGGTTTATATTCCTTCTATACCTACAATAGATAAATTACTCGAAGCGGTGGACATCACTATTTTACACGAAAGAATTAAAATAGATAAAATTCCATATACTATTCCAAACTGTGTAAAAGATATTATGTTTGATAATTTAGATAATGTAAAAGAGATTGTTCTAACAATCAACGATTTATTTATTCGATCTTTCAACGTTGATGGTGTGAAAAACTTTACACTTCCTTTTTGGAAAGAAATCGTCTATTTTAGAAACAGTAATATAAATTGTAAGTTTACGCCAATATATGTCACAGATAACGGCTGTTCAATGACAATGAGTTATATACCTTGCAGCATAAGTTTTTATAATTTTCCTCTTATTTCTTACATAAATTATCTAATACCTCTCTATGGAGAAAGCGACAAGATTAAAGAATATTTATACGTAGGAAAAGGAATTGCAATTTTAAATGAAAAAACTCTAATATTTCTCAAGACCTGGAAACTGATTGTTTAATGAGAAATGAGCAACTATTATTAATAGAAAATTTAACCAAAATAAATGGGGGGAATTTCATGTGCTATATGTAATAGCAACGCTGACTATCAGCAAATTTTTATTATAGATATTACGTACGATGAGTATAGGAAAGGTACTTATATAAGAGAAATATACGATCCTTATATAAGGAATATAATGTTTTATTCACCGTTTAAAATGCACAGCTATCTATTTCTATGCAAACAACACATATTAAAACCTCCGTTCCCGTCAAAGGTTTTCCTTTACAAAGATAAAAAAAATTAAACAAATTCTACAGCTTTTATACATTCTTCAATTTCTTTATCAGTAACATATTTTATATTTTCTTCTTTGTCAACATTCAGATTAAATTCTTCAACCTTATTTTTATCCAACTCGTAAAGCGGTTGTATCAATTCTGGATGGGAAGAATCCAGAAATACTTGAAGGGTTGCATCGGTAAATTTTATCCACTCTCCATTTTTTATTAGTTTTTCCAGGTTATACAATTTTAATCCTTTCCTATAAAATTCTTCAGCGTATAAAACATTGTTATGTTTACACACCAAAATAAGTAAACGCATTCTTGCATTGTACATAAATTTGATTTCATGTAATGCTTTATTTTGAAAGATTAAATTACCGTTTCGCAGTCTCATACACTTTATTATATAATCTGGTTGGAAACTGGGCATACCGGTATGATATAAATCTCTTTGTAGATAGTCAAGTCGATCAGTATCGATCCCGCATTTCTTGTTTGCTACTAATTGAAATAAATACGGTTTTTCTTCGTTTTCATATTTACCTAGTATCATTTTTGAGATTATTTCAATCTCTGCTTGTGTAAAGATTTTTAATCGATCGTTTACTTTGTTTAGTAAAAAAATTGATCGATTTTCATGATGAGAAAGAAAATGATCTTTTATCGTTTCTTCCAAATACGTATCTGCAAGATGAGATAAAGCTATATGACCTATATCATGATATAGACCTGCCATTTGCACCAATAGTTTTTCTCTTTCAGATATATCTATATATTTTCTAAGATGATCTATTACTACTCCAGAAAGATGCATTACTCCTAGACAATGTTCATATCTGGTATGAACAGCCCCAGGATATGCATAATATGCTAATCCAAGCTGTTTAATTTGTCTAAGCCTCTGAAATTCTGTAGAAAATACAAATTTATATAAACTATCTGGTATTTCTATAAAGCGATAGATACAATCTTTGATTAACATAATGTGTTTGTATTATGTTAATAATCTATATTTTTAATTCAATTTTATTCTTATATAATCTGGCATTTTGCAGGATCTTTTAATTTCTTTCCATTCTTCCACCATTCTTTCCTTCCACTACTCCGTACAATAGCCGGTAAAACTCTACCGTTCTCATCAAGATCATCTCTATGTCGTTTACCATTCTTGTACCATTCTTGACTTCCATCATCATATATATAAGCAGGCAAAACTCTACCGTTTTCATCTAAATCATATCTATCAGCTTTTCCTTCTTTGTTACACCAAGATTTACAGTAATCATCGCATGCACAATGTAAAAATAGCCATTTTCATCTTTTTCATTCCTATAAAGGATACCGTCTGTGTACCATCTTTCTATCGGTATAAACTCGTTTCTAAATATATCGTTTGGCAAACTATAACCTTTTTCATCTTTATCATCCCTATAAAGTTTACCGTTTTTATACCATTTTTCTGTTCCAGAAGCTGATTGATGAGCCGCTAAAGTAATACCATTTTCATCTCTTTCATCTCTATGTTCTTTACCGTTCTTGTACCAATAATCGTATAAAATTGGAAAGTTAGTTTGGGGATTTTCACACGATGAATAAACAGCGGGTAAAGTATACTGTTTATCTGGGTCAGAGATTTTATCTTTAGCATCTCTATATTTTCTTCCATTTACGAACCATATTTTAGTTTTAGCATCGTAAATGCGATAACTTCCATTTTTATAACATATGGTATATTCCAAAAATATCTCCTTTTACATATCCTTTATCTTCTCTATGTATGATACCATGTATTTGATGTTCTTTAAATCTATTCACGATTTTTACAACGGTTTGATTTACACTAATTTTTCTTTGCAGTTGTCTTTGATTGTATTTGAAAGAATTCAAAGGTATAAAAGATTTGCTCTTAAAAGGTGTAAAGTGTACGATATCGTATATCATGTTTACTATTGAAAATTATAATTATAATTTTCAATTTACAATCAATTATTATTTGTAATTGAGATATGTATCTTCTCTTTTTGGTTTTTAAAGAAAAAAGAGAGATTAGCGACATAAATTCTTTACTTTTGAAAGGAGAAACGATAACATGTTTATATATATTATATATAAACATCAATTTAATATTTTTCTCATTTCTACACTGGTTTTAACCAATCCTTGTTTTTCATAAAAGCCTACGTTTTCTTCTTTGCAATACAACGATATACGATAACATTTTGCATTTTTTGCTTCTTTAATTAATTCTTGTACTATCTGAGCACCGTATCGTTTATTTCTATGTTCTTTATCAACAACTACACATTCTATATGTCCAATACAATCTCCAAATCTTTGTTCGATAAAGATATTACCGCTAGCAATTATTTTATTTTGGTGTTCAATTACGACAACCTTTGTATTTTGTAATTGAATATTAAAAAATCTTTCTCTAAATTCATCGTACGATAAAGATTTAATCGGTGAAAGTTGCTGTAGAAGCGGTATATATTCTTTGTAATAGTCTGAAAGAGATAATAATCGTAGCATTATATTATAATATATTAATTTATTGTTTAAGTCTCTTGAAATTTCGTTTACCCTCGTAATCGTTTTCTTCTTGTTTTATATCGTGAGAAATTTTATACCTTGGACATTTTCTAAATCCTAACCCTCCATCTACGTATCTCAATGCATTTCCTCCATCGATTGGAAGATCAAACGGTGATGAACAAAGAGCCCTACGTTTATCGTATGATAATATGGAACAGAGTAGATATGTTTCTTTCCATGTACTAGGAACAGATATTCTAAACGATTCAAACGTCAACAGAGGAACTACAATAAATCCTTTATTACACAACATACCAGAGAAATAGTTTGTATCAGAAATAATAGAATCAAAACGATTTCCGTTACTCATAACTCGAAACGTATCTCCGCTTTGCATTTGTGGAGAATAAACTCCTAGATATAAATCTGCGTTTTTAATAAGCATAAATTCATTTAAATTTTCTACCTTGAGGATATAATTTATTTCGTTACAAGTGACAAACTTGTGACGTCCATCAGCGTTACGTACATCCTGAGGTAAACAGATTAAAAGATACTTTGCTGGAACTTCCAATAGATTCTTAGCTTCTGTTAAAATTTCATTTAATACCATTTATATTAATAATAGCTATTCTTTAATTCTCTTTTTTCTCTACTTTTTCATCTTGCAAAGGCAATTGTTTATCGACTTGTTCTATAATTTTAGAAACAGGCAAGAAATTACCGTTCATACTTTCAAATAGTTTGATTAAATCTTTCAGATACGTATCGTTTTCACTTCCTTCATCGTTAAAATAAAACGGTTTGGCTGGAATACAGTTATTAGGCTGTGTTTTATATACTTCATCGTAATCGTCAAGTATAAATACATTATCTTTTCCATATTCACTCAGTTTAAACAGATCCCAAAAACAAGTTAGGTCCTTTGTACCGCTGGCTTTCTTTTCAGATATACCGCAATGATACGAAAAAAATATATATTCAAGCTGTCTGGATGGTTTATCGTTGAGAATAATCTTGTCGGTGACAAACGTTGCATACGATTGTGTAGCAGCTGTCCAAATTCCTACTCGAAAATTCTTAAAAATATAATCTAAAAATTCTTGTAAATACGGTCTTTCAAATACGATATAGTATCCTTCCATGTCGACATATCTGAATTTAGACATTTTATCTTTATTCTTTGTAAAATCAAATTCATTGGCGGGCTCAGCAGAGATTAAAGTTTGATCGATATCAAGTATAATAGTTGGTTTACTCATTTATATATTCGAAAGAATATTTAAAATGCTAATAATAAATGGAAACACACTTTATTATTACGTTGATAGCAGTTATAATTACAATTGGACTTTTAGTTTGGTACGTGTATACTCTTCAAAAAGAAGTAAATGATAAACCGTCTACTAAAAATCTATTGCTAGTTCCAACCGGAGACGTTCTTTATGAGAAGGGAGGCGATAGAAAACACTATATCTTTACATTTGATAAAGATGTTAAAATCAATAGTATAAAGATGCGAGTAAAAACTGATAAAAAAGATATAAAGCCTGTTTTTACAATTAGAGTCATGCATGCTCTAAGCAACAAGATGTTGGGAGTATTTACAGCGCAATCTTCTTTGAATAGCGACTTTAAATTTGGAGGAAAAAATATAACTATACCAGCCGGTGAAAGTATTTATTTTAATTATGTAGAAGGAATGACTGATAGATATAGTCAGAATTTGAAAGATTGTTTATACGATAGTAAATATCAATGCAAGTGCGAAGAAGGAAATGAAACATGTGATGTTAAAGTAAACGGTGAAAAACTAATTTCGTTAAACTATTCTAATTGATTAAAACATTAAACTAAACATTTAAATGTTATCCAATTTACTTGTTGTATCTTATATAACTCATGATACTTTGGAAAGCAGAAATTTAGAAAAATCTTTAAACATGTACGGTTATGAATATTTATTCATTGGAAGAAACGAGAAATGGAAAGGATTTATAGAAAGCAAGATAAATAGGTTGTATAACTTTTTATCACAAATTAAACATGATTTAATTTGTGTAATTGATGGTTATGATGTAATATGTTGCGGACCGAAAAACGAATTAATAGAAAAATACAATACGTTCAACTCTGATATCGTTTACGGCGGTGAAAAGTTTGGGTTTACTTATAATTGTACTCCATTGAGAAAATATAAGAATATATCTTTCTACAACGTTAGAAAATATCTCAACGGTGGGTTCTGTATAGGGAAAAGAAAAAAGATATTAAAATTATATAAATGGCTGCTTGATACGTATCATAAGACTGGAATAAACGATGATCAAAAGTTGATTGGTAAATATGCAAATATATTTGGGGATATCAAAGTAGATTTATATAGTAAATTAGTTTTCAATACAATTACAAACTTTACTTATTATCAATTAAAAGAAAAGAGGGTAGTAGCTCTTGACCAAACTCCTTGTTTTATTCACTTTCCTTCTAATAGTTCAGACAACTTTAAAAGATATAATATATTCTGTAGGTTAGTTGGAAACTTTTATCCAGTCATTAAACCCTATAAATTTTCTTTAAATCTATTCATGTACGCGAGATACATACTCTTGGTATTTCTTTGTCTATTTATATTTAAATTTAAATATTTTGTTATTGTACTATTTTTTTCTTTGATTATTCTATCACAAAAAATGCTAATATATGATTTAAAATTTATAGCGATATAAGAAATAATGGCTCCCAAACTTAAAAATAACAAAGAACTAGGCAAACCTTGGCATGAAGAATCTAATCTAGTCTTTCGTTCTAGAGAAGAACTAATTGTAGTAGGAAAATACGTTAATTCTCAAATTCAACTTTTGTCGGAAGAAGATGTCGAAACGTGTAAAGAACTAAAGTTTAAGTACGATTCTACGTGTGTAAAAACAGATGATGAAAGTGAAAAAGAAGAAGATAACGTAGATGAACAAGAGTCTGTTGAAGAAGAACCAAAAGTAACAATTGCTACAAATACGGTTCAAAATGTATCTTTATTTGATGGAGCTATGACTACTTTGCAAAATGTTTACAGAGAAGTAACTTCTGAAAGAGATTCGCTAAAACTTGACAACGAAAGTTTACAGAAAGAGCTCGCATCTCTAAAAGCTAAATTTGCGAAACTACGAGAAAGTCTAGACTTTTAATTTAAATTGATATATAAAATTATATATTAATAAATAAATGGAAAACCAACAGTCTGGTATAAAAGTTACCGTTAGAAACAATAGTTCTCGGCGTTCTATAAATACTGATAACAATCTTTTCGATTTTTTCTCAACGTTGGACGACGCGAAAGATTCATATATAAATCCATATTTTCTAGATTCCATCTTTGGTAGAAGCGAACGATTCAACAACGTTGCCAGCTTACTTCAATTCTTGGTAAGAAACGGAATAGAAATAGATGAAAATATTGTATTAGATGCTGAACCTTGTTTATATAAAGGAGAAAATAACGCAGATATATGCAGTATCTGCAGGTTATCGTTTGAAAGCGATCAGTCAGTTTATAATTTAAACTGTAATCATTTATTTCATGAGAATTGTCTAAAAGAATGGACTAAATATAAAATGGAATGTCCAATGTGTCGAAAAGAATTACCTACAAAGAAAAATGAATAATTATTTATTTAAAAATTTAAATAAATAGAGAAATGAAAAGGCTTGAACTATTTAATAGAATATTAAAATCTATGGAGAGATATTCTAGAGTTATTTCTGTAAAAGAAGAAAAGTCTTGTTTTGATACTATTTATCACGTTTACGAATGTGAAGACGCTACTGATGAATTTGGGTACACTTTGCCAAATATTAAAGTTGTATCTGATAATAATGATACTATAATTTCGTTAAGATGGCAGAAGGACGGCTTAGTTCATAGAGATGAAAGAGATCGACAGGACGGATGTGAAAACGACAAAACTTTACCGGCTGTTATAAATAGTAATGGAAGCCGAGAATGGTACAAGAAAGGTAAATTACACAGGAATGATAGAGACGAAAACGGTAGAGTTTTACCGGCTGCTGTAAATTATTCCAGAATCAATGATGAAAAATGCATTGAATCTCAGGAATGGTACAGAAACGGAAAAAAACATAGAGATGACAGAGATGAAAACGGTAGAGTTTTGCCGGCCCATATATGGGGTGTCTCGACACGAGAATGGTGGATAAACGGTAAATTGCACAGGGATGATCGTGATGAAAACGGTACACTTTTACCAGCTATAATGGATAATTATGGAGATAAAACTATCTTTATCGACGACGATACTTTTTCTGATAGTGCAAAAGAAACAGGTTATTATGGAAACGTAAACTGGTATTTGAACGGAGTTGAACTAAGTTCTTCTGTCTCAAAAAATGGTACGTGGACGATTGGCGAATCTACGATTTGTCCTACTTGATTATAATTCATATTTACTTTTTATAGGATACATGTCCTCTAAAAAGTTGTTTAATTTATTAATAGTTTCATCGCTTACGTTATCCTCCACATCGTTTATACAATAAGTTTTTGGTTCAACTTTTTTAATTCTTTTGAGACCTTTGCTTATTTTATCGTTTACTCTAATATAGAGATTAGAAATTTTATCTTCTCTACCAAAACTATTATATTGACACCAGTATGAATTGAACAACGATAAATCGTACAATAAATTATCTTTTCTAAACTTTGCATTCTTAGTTTTATCGTATTCTTCGATAAACTGTTCTTGTTTATATTCTGCTGCTTTTTTGGAAAGAGCATACGGTGCATGAATAGACATTCTCCTATTGTTTTCAAACTGAACATAATTTAATAAATCGTTTGTTTGTTTCAATAATTTTGTAAAAGGAGTAGCTTCAAAGTTTATAGGATTCTTTTCTCTAAAAAATTTACACATAATCTTATTATTCTGATCCACGTAAAAGAAATCGGAAGGATAAACTTCACGGCCTAATAGTACGTCATCATTAAAGTAAATAAAATGCTCCGATAAATTAGGTATCTTATGTAGACAAGCTTCTATACATAACGATTGAAATGTAGGGAGATACTTACTTTCTATTATTTCATCATGATCAATCACAGTCACTTTTTTAGTATCTAACCAATCAGGTATTTGCCCGCGACAAGTTACAAGATATATATTCCTTATCCAAGGTGCATATTTTTGTAAACTTCTAATTGAATATTTTAATGTATTTAAATCTCTCCATCTTGCAGCTGAATTATTACTACTTAATCCTCGTTGAACATATTTCCCTCTGCTTACTTTCCAGTTAATATCACTACCATCTACCCATGTATATACTGCATCAATAGGAAATTTAGGCAAGTTTACTTTTTTAGCGTTGTACGATATGTAATGTTCTTGGTAATCAACTTTAAAAAAATAGTACAATAATACTCCTATTATAACAAAAACAGTACAAATATATAAACGTTTCATTTATATATTATGAGATTTTAATCGCATCGTCGATATCATATATATTCCCTTTTTTTAATCTATCAAAATATCTACTATCGTTGTATTTTTCTTTGATTTTTTCTGGTACTACTACTAATACAAGTTCATTGAGTGTATAGCTTGGAAATTTACAATTCTTTTGTAAAAGTTTAATTTCTAATTCTGTTACATCGATATTCTTGTAAATATATACTCTGTCTATTTCTTTTGAATTAATAATCGTAATCATTTTATCTATATACGGAATTACTTCAAGTTGTTCATCCTTGTAGAATAAAAGTTCCTGTTGAAATCTATCTTCTATAGATTCTTCCAAATACTCGTAAAAGAATTGAATATCAGTATCTGGTTTAGTATCACCATCCCAACAATCAGCTTTAAACAAATGAGGAGTGCAATAATATACGTTCATAAAATCTGCAGCTTTTTGTTGAACAGTATCAATTCCGTTGGTCATACCGTATTTATTAATAAATTCCAGCAATTTTGAAGCTCCTGATTTGGAAATAAGATATCCTCCTGTTCCTCCAAGAGATTCTCTAAGAGATCTTTCAGTCGTCCATTTCTCAATAATTGGATCGATAGAAGAATATTCTTTATCAGTTCCTTTTCTATATTCTTTTCTATAATGATGCCCTAGATAAACTATATCCCAATCTTTATCATAAAGCTGAGAAATAACTTTTGTAAATCGCTGATAAAAATTCGGAAGCGGTTCTATATCATCTTCTAGAATGCAATAGAAATTATCATCGTTGTTATAATAGAGATGAATTGTTAAATAAATGTGAGAAAGAGCACATCCAACCATTCCTCTACGCATTCGATAATCGTTTCCATCAAAAATTCTTTGTAGCTGTGGAGTAGATATAAGCTCTTTACCGTCGACAGCTGAAAATTTAGCGCATTTAAATCCTAAATCGTACTGAGAGAATTTTTCCATTCTATCTGCTCTCCTATCCAAATTTACTACAAACGCTTTAAAAGATGATTCTTTCCGAACTTGATCTTGATTCCGTTCTTGATCTTGATTCTTGGTTTCTTTAACCAAATCTGATTCAATCTTTTCTTTGTCCATAAATTGCTTTTCATTATTAAGTATATAAGCATTAAGCTTTGCGGAGTCGTTAATTTGGGATGTTAGTCTACCAATATGCAGACAATGAATATTGTCCAAAAAGGTGGTAATATAATTATTTTTTATATATCGAAAACTATACTCTTTCTCAAAATGAGAAACTTTTTCGTCGAAAAGTCCAGTTTTCGTAAACATACTTTTTCTATTTAAACCTGGCCTGAGTGAAAAATGAGCCCAATACGCACTATTTGCTTTCCTTGTATGTTTTTCATAAAATTTAGTCAACTTTTCTGATGTGTCGCAAAATTCATGTTCAAGATACGATATGTTGTTAATTTTTTTGGGAATTCCTCCTACTATATTAAAAATATCATTAGGAATTTCTATATAATTTTTGTTTAGTAAGCATTGTCCGTATTGACTATTTTCATTTATAACAATCAAACAGTTTGAAATATAATCTTTCTTTGCAAAAAACTTCCAATCGTCCTCCAAATGGAAAATATAGGGAGATTTTATTTTGTTTAAAATGATATTTAAACTCTGAGGGTGTCCTTTCTCTTCTGGAGATTTAAAATAAAATGTAAAGAACGGATATAATTGTTTCATTTTATTTCTATCTTCTTCTGAAGAATTATCATCTATACAAAACCATTCATCGATAATAGTTAGATCTGTACAACAGTTGAGAAAAGAATTCATTGTTTGTTCGAATAGAGAAAATCGTTTGCAAGTCGTAATTGTAAGAGTTACCATTGGACTAGATTTCTTTTTACGAGTTTCAATAGACTTTACAATTTCTTTATTGTAGAAAGTATATCTATTTTCAATATGCGAGATACAGTGAGCCATGTTTACCAGGGTTAGATTGTAAAACGTATCTTCAATGTATAACGAGAATATTTGATCAAAACATTCGTATGCTTTATCATATTGTTTTAGATAAAAATAACAAATTCCTAGTTCGTTTAAAATTGCATAATTTTTCTTAAACAGTAATCGAAATTCTTCTCCGAATTTTACTCCAAAATTAAATAGTTCATTACACCTACAGTATCTCATTATCTCCTCCGCGTCGTTCTTAGTCCCTTCGCTTAAAAATCGTTTTATGTATATTTCCAACATTTGATAGTGCCAGTAATTCTTAAAGTAAAGAGTTAAAAAAAATTGAATTTTTATTTTATCAGTTTATTAATAACAATCATGAATAGTCTTATCACTTCAATTAATGCTGCAATTGAAAGTTACAAGGATCGAGTATTTGACGTAATCGTAAGCGAATACCCAGAAATTGATCGAACAAAACTTGAAGAAATTTGGAACAAAAAGAAATCTGTTGATTCTGTAAAAATTGGATGTAAATATGTATTTACACGAGGTCCAAATACTGGAAACACTTGTGATGCACCAGCCAAAGAAGGTTTGTGTACAAAACATAACAAGAGTGGTAAAACCACTCCTCAAAAAGTACCTAAATCTTCTTCGTCCGAAGAAGCCAAACCGGTAACAATTACTCTATCTAAATACAAACCTCTTGATTGTTATCTGCACAAAGAAACTAATCTTTTGATCAAGTCCGCAGAAAGCAAACAAGTAATTGGAAAGCTCGATGGGGATAAAAAGGTTGAGCTAACAAAGAAAGATTTTGAAAATGCAAAACGATACGGTTTTGATATTGCAAGTAGCGAAAAGAAACCTTCTTTGAAGGAAAAGGCTGATTCTTCAGACGATGAAGAGGAAGAAAAGCCTGTAAAGAAATCAAAGAAGGCTAAGGAAGAAAAGCCTGTAAAGAAACCTTCTCCTCCAAAGAAGCCTGATTCGTCAGACGATGAAGAGGAAGAAAAGCCTGTAAAGAAACCTTCTCCTCCAAAGAAGCCTGATTCGTCAGACGATGAAGAGGAAGAAAAGCCTGTAAAGAAACCAGTAGAAAAAAAGGTAGAAAAAGTCTCTCCTCCAAAGAAGCCTGATTCGTCGGACGATGAAGAGGAAGAAAAGCCTGTAAAGAAACCTTCTCCTCCAAAGAAGCCTGATTCGTCAGACGATGAAGAGGAAGAAAAGCCTGTAAAGAAACCAGTAGAAAAA
>Ga0105051_10006136_pt1 | contig 13078 bp, 7 predicted proteins | sample FRY02_FD_78383 | JGI IMG/M metagenome (GOLD analysis project Ga0105051, IMG submission 78383) | Freshwater microbial communities from Lake Fryxell liftoff mats and glacier meltwater in Antarctica - FRY-02 (megahit assembly) | ecosystem: Environmental > Aquatic > Freshwater > Ice > Glacier...
ATGATGTCGGTACCGCCGCCGGCATTGGCCCCCACCATGATGCGCACCGGCTTGGACGGGTAGGCCTGCGCCATGGCCAGCAGCGGTGCGATCAAAACGCCGGCGCACAGGATTTGCTTGAACTTCATCACACGGTCTCCTTCAGGTTGATTGTGTTAACACGTCGGTGTCGATACGCCTTGCCCATACGCACGGCCAGATCAAAAGCATTGCGCATGGCTTGCGGGTTGGCAATGCCCTGGCCGACGATGTCGTAGGCGGTTCCATGTGCCGGCGTCGTGATCGGCATCGGCAGGCCGCCGTGCACCGTGACGCCCTGCTCGAAGCCGAGCAGCTTCATCGCGATCTGACCCTGGTCGTGGTACATCGTCACGACGCCGTCGAATCCGCCCTGCGCCCGGATGGCGCGCACGAACACGGTGTCGGCCGGGAACGGACCTTCGGCCGGGTAACCCATCTGCTGTGCCATTGCCACACCGGGCGCGATGACGCGGCCCTCATCGTCGCCGTAATTGCCGCCGTCACCGTTGTGCGGGTTCAGGCCACATACTGCGATACGCGGTTCAGCGACGCCGGACGCTCGCAACGCGTCGGTGATCATCCGGATCGCGTCGGCCACCTTGCGCGAAGTCAACAACGCACTGACGTCGCGCAGCGCCACGTGCGAGGTGACGCGCGAGGTCCAGAGGTTTTTCAGCACATTGAGTTCGCCACATTCACCGCTGAACGCCAGCTGGTCCGAGAACCAGCGCAACTCGTCTTCCTGGTGCATGCCGCCCAGGCGCAGCGCGCCCTTGTTCAGTGGCGCAAAACAGAACGCATCGGCCCGGCCGCTGCGCACCAGATCGACGCCCTGCGCCAGCCCAGCGACCATGAAACGTCCGTTGTCGGCCTGCGCGCTGCCCGGCTTGAACGCGCCAGCATCCAGGCCGGACCATTCGTGCCACCGTACCGGGGCATCGACGACGGGACGGCCACGCTGTCCGATCAACACGATATTGGCTATTTCCGGCACAGCCCCATCCTGCAACAGTTTGCCCACCAGTTCCGGCCCAATACCGGCCGGGTCTCCGGTGAAAAGGGCGATGGTGGGTCGTTGAACTGAACTCATGGTTTTGAAATTCGACAATGGCAGATGGGGCAAAACGGAACGCGTAATCTGTAATTACGGATAATTTATCTTGGATACACGGGGCTGTCAAGCGGTTTTTTCAACCATACTTGCGACCATGAACAGCCCAGAGCCGATAGAACAAATCGCACGTATACCGCTGCACGAGGAGGTGACGAACCGCCTACGCGGGATGATCGTCGAGTCCAAACTCACCCCTGGCGAACGTATTCAGGAGATGCAGATCGCGCAGCAGCTCGGCGTCTCGCGCACGCCGATTCGCGAGGCGCTCAAGGTACTGGCGTCCGAAGGCCTGGTCGAACTGCTGCCGCTGCGCGGCGCCGTGGTCAAGGTGTTCACCGACAGGGACGCGCGCGACATGCTGGACGTGATCGCGCTGCTGGAGGCCTATGCCGGCGAACGCGCCTGCAAGGCCGATCAGGCGCGTATCGACGCCATCCTGGACCTGCACCAGCGCATGAAGAACCTGTACGCCCAGGGCCAGCGACTGGCGTATTTCAACCTGAACCAGCAGATCCACGAGGAACTGATCGCGTTGGCGGACAATGAGACGCTGAGCATGACACACGCCATCCTGAGCAAGCGCATGCGCAGCCTGCGCTACAGCGGCAATTCGGGTGCCGAGAACTGGGCTGCGGCAATGGGCGAGCACGAACAGATGATGGTCGCACTGGCCGCACGCGACGGCATTGCGCTGGCCCGCGCGATGCGCGAACACATCCAGAACACCTGGCCCCGCGTCCGATCGCAGACGACGCCGGGATAACCGTGCGCCGCTGCCACGCGCCGCGCGCCGATTCGGGGTTCAATCGCCTTGCGAAGACCCGACCAGCGCGACCGGAAACGCCACCTGCTTCATAATGCCAGCGACTCACTGGCGACCAACCTCGCTGAACCCGAAGCGCTGATGGAAACGCAGCGAGTCGGGATTGGGCGGCTCGATATCGACTTCGCAGACCACCGACGGCAGCTGGTTGGCAGCAGCAAACTGGAACAACTTCCGGTACAGCTGGCTAGCGGCACCACGCGCCTTGCTGGCCCTGGCCACGACGATCCTGTCCACATACAGGAAGCGCTGGTAATGCCGGGCGAACCAGCCGTAATTGACACTGTCGTACGCGGCGCCTACGCGCAACGCCAGCACAAAAGCGATGACCTGGCCATGTCGTCCTCGACGACGCGATGACCTACGGCCTGGCCATGCAACATGGTCAGGCGATGGGCATCGAGCAAGCTCAAGAAGGCAACCGATTCGTGGTTGAGCGCCTGTTTATGCGGCTTGGCTCATTGCTTGGCTACGCAAGCCTAATAATTTCTTCAGGTTGATGTCACTGGGTTTGTTGATGACCAGGCCAAGCGCGCCGCGCTCGGAATGTTCACACATGTAAATCACACTTTTGGAGAACATCGCGTCTTGCAAACCCGGCATAGCGATCAAAAAGTGGTGTGTGAGGTTGATCGGATCTGATTCCATGCGCATGCCCTGATTTTACGCGACTGCGGGTTTTGTAGATTGCAAGCATGGTCTGCGCGCTGAATTCGATACCATCAAAGCCATGCAAAAAAAATACCCTGCTGGCCTGATGTGGTTTCGCCGTGACCTGCGGGCTTTTGACAACGCGGCGCTGCACCACGCCCTGACGTCGTGCGACCAGGTGCATTGCGTTTTTGTGTTTGACCGCGACATTCTGGACAGCCTGCCCAGGCAGGACAGGCGCGTGGAGTTCATCTGGGAAGCCGTTATCGAGCTGAACGAACAACTGGCGTTGCTGGCCATCCAGCACAACATCAAGGGCGCGGGCTTGATCGTGCAGCATGCAGTAGCCAGTGATGCCATACCGCTGCTGTGCCAGCAACTGACAGCCAATGCGGTGTTCACCAACCACGACTACGAACCCCAGGCGTTGATGCGGGATGCCAGGGTACAAGCCCTGCTGGAGGCACAAGGCGCAGCTTTTCACAGCTTCAAAGACCAGGTGATTTTTGAGCGCACTGAAGTACTGACACTGGCCAGCAAGCCGTACAGCGTGTTCACCCCGTACAAAAATGCATGGCTTAAAAAGGTCGATGCGTTTTATTTAAAGCCCTACCCGATTGACAGCCATGCAGCCACATTGGCAGCGTTACCATCAAAGTTCCGGCAAGGCGTGCCCAGCCTGGAGGCCATCGATTTTGAAAAAACCAATCTGCACAGCTTGAAAATACCAACCGGCGCAACCGGTGGCGCACAATTGTTTGATGAATTTTTAAGCCGTATGGATGGGTATGGGGAGACGCGCAACTTTCCAGCCGTCAAAGGGCCGAGCTATCTGGGCGTGCATTTGCGTTATGGGACGGTGTCGATACGGCAGCTGGCGAGTGCTGCACTTGATCAACAACGTGCCGGCAGCGAAGGCGCTGCGGTGTGGCTGAACGAGCTGATCTGGCGTGATTTTTATGCGCAGATTCTGGCCAACTTTCCGCATGCAGCCAATGATGCTTTCAAAGCCGAATACGACAAAATACAGTGGGAGCAAGGCGATGAGGCCCAAGCCTTGTTTGCTGCCTGGTGTGAAGGCCGCACCGGTTACCCGCTGGTCGATGCCGCCATGGCGCAAATCAACCAGACCGGCTATATGCACAACCGCTTGAGGATGGTGGTGGCCAGCTTTTTAATTAAAGACCTGGGGCTGGACTGGCGCTGGGGCGAGCGCTTCTTTGCTGAAAAGCTCAACGACTTTGACCTGTCGGCCAACAACGGCGGCTGGCAGTGGGCGGCCAGCAGCGGCTGTGATGCGCAGCCGTACTTCAGAATCTTCAACCCGACCAGCCAGAGCGAGAAGTTTGACGCCAATGGCAAATTCATCCGCAGGTATGTGCCTGAGCTGGCCAAGCTGGGGGGCAAAGCCATCCATGCGCCTTGGCTGGCTGCACCGCTGGAACTGATGGCTGCTGATGTGGAATTGGGCAAGACCTATCCTTATCCAGTCGTGAAACATGTCGAGGCACGTGCCAAGACGTTGCAGCGCTATGCAGTGGTGAAAAAAGTGTGACCTTCGGCAGCTGACAGATGCTATTATATCTATAGCTTATCGCGCCTTATTTTATTGGGCTAGAGGTCTTTTCGGCGTCTAAAAAGCATCAAAAAATGCCCGAAGTCAACTAAGCCACTGCCTCAACGCTACAGTAGTGCCGTATCAGGCTCATCAGCTCTTCTTCAGCGTACGGTTTGCCCAGGTAATGATCTACGCCAAGTTCTTTGGCGTGTTCACGGTGCTTTTCAGCGATGCGCGAGGTGATCATGACAATTGTCAAGTCCTTCAGCCGGACATCACCACGGATGTTGCGAGCCAGATCAAAGCCATCCATGCGCGGCATTTCGATGTCTGACAGCACAACAGCCGGCCGCTCAACTTGTAAGCGCTCCAGTGCCTCTAGGCCATCAGCAGCCAGCACAACACGGTAACCTTCGCGCTGCAACAAGCGCTGCGTCACGCGGCGCACAGTGATGGAGTCATCAACCACCATGATCAGCGGAATTTGCGCTGCAGCTGCTGGCAGCACAGGTGCAGCCACACCGCCAGATGCTTCGAGCATGTGCGGCTCGGCACTGTCGCCGCTTAAGGCGCGGGCCTGAAGACCATAAACAGAAGCCAGGGCCACCGGGTTGTAAATCAGTATCACTGCGCCCGATGCCAGTACTGACATGCCCGCCAGGCCCGGCAGACGTGACAGTTGCGGCCCGAGGTTTTTAACCACCACCTCCTGGTTACCCAGCACCTCGTCAACGTGCAGAGCGACACGCTGTGCAGCGCTTCGGAACACCACCACAGACGCGGTCTTGCCTTGGACTTTGGCGCTTTGGGTAGACGCTTGCAACAAGGCGCCCGACCAGAAGAAGGGAACAGCCTCGCCGCCCACTTCCAGTGTTCCCGTGTTGTAAGCCTGCTGCAGATCTTTTGCGGTTGTACGGCGAACCGTTTCAACCACGTTGGCAGGCACCCCAACCGACAGGCCGCCACTGCGAATCATCACCACCTGCGTCACAGCGGTTGTCAACGGCAGCACCAACTTGAACTGCGTACCCTGACCAAAAGTAGTGGCGGTTTCAATTCTGCCGCCCACGCCGTTGACTTCAGAGCGGACCACATCCATACCAATACCGCGCCCCGACAGCTCGGTGACTTGCGAGGCGGTGGTGAAACCGGGCATGAAAATCAGGTTGGCGACCTGTTGATCATCAAGTTGCTGGTCGCCAGTGATCAAGCCCGAGCTGATGGCTTTTTCCCGAATTCGCTTCAAATCAAGGCCAGCGCCGTCGTCGCGGAATTCTACCGACAGGTCATTGCCTTCCTGGCGTAATTCAACCGTGATCAAGCCTGCCGATTCTTTGCCAGCAGCACTGCGAACCGCCGGGCTTTCAATGCCGTGCGCGACGCAGTTGCGCAGCAAGTGCTCGAACGCGGGCGTCATTCTGTCCAACATGCCGCGGTCCATCTCAATCGTGGCACCCAGCAAGTCCAGTTTGACCTGCTTGCCAGTTTCTTTGGAAGCCAGACGCACCACGCGGTACAGGCGGTCAGCAATACCTTCAAACTCCACCATACGGGTTTTTAACAGGTCGCGCTGCAGCTCACGGGTTTGCCGTGCCTGGGCGACCAAATCGTCTTCGGTCGCCTCAACCGTGCGCTGCAAGGTGCGCTGCACAGTCGCCACGTCGTTCACTGACTCGGCCATCATGCGGGTGAGTTCCTGCACTCGGGTGAAACGGTCAAATTCCAGTGGGTCAAAACCGGCTTGCAATTCCTTGGCCTGAGCCAGGCGCGATTGCATCTGGGTTTCTGCCTGTAGTTCAATATCACGCAGGTGCTGTCGCAAGCGGTTCAAGTTATCGCTCATGTCGCCCAGCGAGCCCCGAAGCTGGTTGAGTTCAACCTCCAGGCGTGAGCGGGTAATCATGACCTCACCGGCCTGGTTGAGCATGCGATCGAGCAACTGCGAACGCACCCGAATCGAGGCTGTTGCAGCTTGCCGCAATGGCTGCATGACCATCATTTGCGGCGCGGGAACCATCGATTTGCCAATTGCCGCACGGGCAGCGAGTGGCTCGGTAGCAACGCCCGTGGCTGACGTTACTGCAACTGGCGATTCATTAAGCGGCACATCTGGCAGCACATCGGCTGAGGCGTCTCCCGTGGCTGGAGCCGACACGGCGGGGCTTGCTGGCGCAGCAGACGAAACCGGTGATTCATGCACAGCATCAGCCTTGCGCAACCCATCCAGCGCCTGCTGCATCGCGTCGAAGCGGTTGAGCAAGGGCTCAAAGTCCTGGCTTGCGGCAGCGTCAGTGCCCAGAAATTCAATTTCAGATTCAATCTTGTGCGCCATTTCACCCAGGCGCAGCGCGCCAGCCAGCCGTGCGCTGCCTTTCAGGGTGTGCAGGGCGCGCAAGACCTCCATGCGCGCGCCGAGGTTCTCGGGTCGAGCCGACCATTGCCGCAGCGCGCCACCCAATTGGGGCATCAGCTCTGTGGCTTCTTCATCGAAAATCGGAAATAGTTCAGCATCAATCGCGTCAACCGCGTCAATATCGTCTTCCTCACCATCATCGCTGGCAAGCCGGAGAGCCGAAACCGTGCTGGACGCGGGAGCATGGTACGCAGCCATCACAGGAAGTGCCGACAGGCTAGCAACCGGCGCAACTGTCGCCGCTACTGCGCCTATGGCTGCAAAATTAAAGGCGATGGGTTGCGCTATGGCTCGCTCGGCGGGAGCTTCAATTCGTACGTCTTGTGCAGCCTGCACAGGTTTCCCCCGCGTCACGTCCACCAGTGTGACCAGCGCATCTTTCGCAGAAAGTATCTCTTCGGCTGCTACAACCGGGCTGACAACCTCAAAAGCTTGCGGTTGCACTCTGGCCAGGTCGAAGTCCATTTCCAAGTCCGCAGCCTCAGAAGCAGACGCGAACTCTGGCTCCGCATCAGGAAACTCCAGCGCGCGAAGCTGTGACAACAAAGCAGGGTCAGACTGTTTAAGGAAACCGGCTGCAAACTGGTGCAACAAGCGCCTGATGTCCTCAGCGGCGTTGACGAATACATCTGCATACCGCGCAGCAGCCGTATCAGAATAATGTGCCTGCGAAAGTTGAAGCGCATTTTCCAGTGCCCGGGCAATTTCTGACAGCGACTTAAAACCTACGGTGGCAGAGCTGCCTGCCAGTGAGTGCGCAAAAGAAACCGCAGAGTCACTGACGGGAAAGCTGCGCTCCATCGCCCATTCAGAGACCTCAGCCAGCAACCGGCGTGACCACTCATCGGCCTCATTCAGGTAAACGTTGTACAGAGGAATACCAATGCGCAAGTCGCCAATCACCTTGATTTGCTCATCGTCAGCAGCGGCTGTACTGTCAAACAACTCCAAACCCTCAGCGGGAAATGACTCAAAGTCTGGCGCTATCTCTGGTCTTATGGCAGCTGATTCAATTTCGAGCTCAGGCAATTCAAAATCAGTGACGACTTCAGCCGACGCTTCCGGCGCTGCAACCAGCGTCAAAAACTGGGAGTCAAAGTCTGCAGCCGACATATCTACAACATCGACGGCGTCTGAAGGCAGTTCCGCTGGATCAAATGCTTCAGCCGCCCCACCTGGGTTCGCCAGTGACTGAGCCTCAAATTCTTCAAGCTGTTTTTGCAAAGCTTCCATTTCCAGAAGCTCGGTGGTCGCAGCAGCTACGGGAACTGTGGGCGCATCCTGCATACCCGAAATTGCCGACAGGCTGTCAAAGTCAATACCCTCAATATTGAGCATGTCGGGCTCAGTCGAGGGCATGGCTGCTGACAACGATACGGGTGGGGCCACCACCTGCACAGGTGCATCGCCAAGGGCAAAAAAGTCAAAATCTATTTCAGAGTCACTTGAGGCGCTGGCAGGTTTAGCCTGAATAGCTTGATCTAAAGCAACTGGCTCCGGAGCAACTGACGGAACGACCGGCTCAACGTCAGCAACCGCCAAGGACGGCGCTTGCGGCAAGACAAGCCGGCTGAGCCTACCCTCGGTACGCATGGCCTCAGCGCTGGTGCAAAACGCCGAAGCTGCCCACGCACCATCACTGCTGGCAGCAATGTCTTCAACCCAGCGTGAAAAACCAGCCAGGCTGTCGCCAGACAAGGACAGCAAATCATTGCTGGCTGGTTTTTGGTCAGCCAGCCAACCGTTCAACAATTGCTCCATGGCCCAGGCTGCTTCGCCAAACTCATTGAGGCCGACCATGCGCGAGCTGCCCTTGAGGGTGTGGAAAACACGCCGCAAAATGGTCAGCTGGCTGATGTCGCCCGGGTCTGAGCCCAGCAGGCGCACAGCCTCCAGCCCATTGCCCGCCACCTCCCTGGCTTCTTCGAGAAAAATGTCGCGCAAGTCGTCTTCTTTAAAGTCAACTTCTTCAACCTGACTGGCCGGGCTGCCTGCAACTGGCGCAACTGCGGTGGCAAGCGTGCTCAGCGCGCTTGCGGTTGCCTGGGCATCGTGACCCGACACCGCGACGGATGCGTCATGCGCAGCCTGCGCCAGCACTGGCTGGTCAGCCAAAGCAGCGTGTGTTGCCAAAGTACTGAGCTTGATGCCAAGCGCATCATCCGAAGCGCCCGAACCAGCATCTTGCACCAGTGAGGTCACTTCCTGCGAGATGGTCTGGCCTGGTGCTTCATTGGCCGGACCGGCCTTAAAAGTTTTCTCAGTCCGGCCCATCAGCGGCCTTAGCTCGCCTTTGACATCGTCGTATACAAAGAGTTTTTTCGCCAGCACAGGCTGGTAATTGAGCATGTCGATCAGAAAGCTCAAGGCACCCAGGTTGTTGCCCAGCTGGTCGAAAGTACCGGCTGCGCGGGCGCGCTCTTCGTCGATTTCGGTTTCCAGCATTTTCTCAACGCTATCCAGCATGCGCATCACAGCATGTGACGCCTGGTCCAGACCGAGCACCGACAGCACACCGCGCATTTGCGCCAGCTGGCCTGGTACTCTGGTTAAGGCGATTTTGTCTTTGGGATTACGAAAGAAAATGTCCAGCGATTTTTCAAGCTCGCCAAGTGATACCCGCAACTCACCCACCACACTGCCCATGGTTTGTTTGTCACTGACGCGCCGATAGAGATCTTCCATCCACGATTCCAGCGGCTGGGCAGCGCCGCCCTTTTTCACGTTTTCGAGGCGTTCAGCCAAATGCTGGGTGCGTGCTGCGAGCTGCCCATCGCTGCGATCCAGGTCGTCGAATGCGGCTTCCAGATACAGCACAGACGTCGCCACTTCCATCGCCAGTTCAATGGTTGGCGGCTGACCGGAACGCGAAGTCGCCTCAATAGCGCGGGTCAATGCCTGAGCCAAGGGCGCGCTGGGCGGGTGAAGCTTGACCAGCGAGTCTGTCACCAGACTGAACTGGTCAACTAACACCTTGAATTTGTTGGTATCCCCTGCCGACAGAGCGGACCAGGTTTCTTTGGCGGAAACAATACGCTTGCGGGCCTGTGCAAACAAGGCAGGATCAAACCGGCCAAACAGCACCGCTTCGTAGTCCACAGCTTTAAAACGCGCCAGGCCATAAGCCGAACGCACGGCAGACAACACGGGCGTAGCCGCTGCAGACGCTGAGGCCTGAGAGCAAAAGAAAAGCAGATCCTGCGCCAGCCGATGAGAAATACCTGTATCGCCCTTGCTCAAACCGGCGTACTGCAACAGCACCCGGGAAGAAGCGCGGCGCACATAAACGTCGGACGGCAACAAACCATGCTCCAGCGCCTCAAAATAGGCGGCTGCAAGTTTCCAGAAAATCCTCGGTTGACGCTCATCCTGACGGGCAGAAAATCCAAGACTTAAATCTTTCAAGTCTGCCGCAGCCAGTGGTGCCTGACCTTTCATGACCTGCAAAACCGACTGGTCAAAAGTCGTGCGGGATTGCGTATCGTAATTGCGCGGCTCAGACCTGGAGCTCAATTCAGGCTCCAGCCAGCGCCATTCCACAGGCCACAAGTCAGCGGGATGAATTCGGTCTGCTTTCACCAGTTCCTGCACTTGGCGGTACTGAGGAAATAACGACACGGGCGAGACCGGTTTGTCGGCCAGTACGCCTTCCAGGTATTCGGTCAACGCAAAACTGGCCTGCTCAATCTTGGTGGCAGCATCCTGGCTGCATTGTTCTGGCTGCTGAACAAACTTTTGTACTGCGGCTTCCATCGCCCTGAGCACCAGCGCCGGGCCTGGCAGACCCACCATCTCCAGTGCCCCCACCGCCTGATGCAGTTGCTGGCGTGCAATACGCAACTGGCTGGCATCCAGAGTGGCAAGGTCAGAGCCCTTGGCGGCCTCAGCTTCCCTGACGAAACGCTTTAACGCTTTTGCAGAACCATCCAGCGATTTGCGCAGTTCGTCAAGTACCCAGGCCAGCGGCCCCAGATCGTTGACGGCCATATCAATGTCAGCAGCGGCTGAATTCAGGTCATTGACTTGCATAAATGATGGGCCGATTCAGGATGCTATTTTACGCAAAAATGAGAGTCAAGGCGCTCAAGCAATCTTGAACCGGGAAACTGACTGACGCAGCTCTTCAGCCATACGGGACAGCTCGCGCACCTGGGTTGCCGTGGAACGCGTACCTTCGCCGGTTTGCTCAGTCACTGCAAAAATGTGCTTGATGTTGTCTGCCACCACGTTGGCTGAAGCCGCCTCACGGATTGCAGATTTTGAAATTTGCTCAATCAGTTCGGCCAGTCGGCGTGACACAGAGTCAATCTCTGACAGTGCTGTACCGGCGCTGTCAGACAGCTTGGCTCCTTCGACCACACCCTGCGTGGAGCGTTCCATAGCGGCTACGGCATCCTGAGTGTCGGTTTGAATCGCCTTCACCAGTGCAGAAATCTGCCGGGTTGCATCGCCTGACCGCTCAGCCAGTCGCTGTACCTCCTCGGCGACCACCGAGAAGCCTCGCCCGGCTTCACCTGCCGATGCGGCCTGAATGGCAGCGTTCAGTGCCAGCACGTTGGTCTGTTCGGTAATGTCGGAGATCAGCTCCGTGATCTCGCCAATCTCCTGCGAAGATTCACCCAGCCGCTTGATGCGTTTGGACGTTTCCTGAATCTGGTCGCGGATGGAGTTCATACCGCCGATGGCGTTTTGCACCGCCTGCAGGCCAGACTCGGCAGCCGTCAGTGACTGCCGCGCCACTTGAGAAGATTCCTGGGCCTGGGCAGACACATCGTTAATTCGGGACGCCATGTCCAGCACGGACTGGCCAGTTTCGCGAATCTCACGCAACTGTTCGGTTGATGCGGCCAACAACTCGGTTGACGTGTTTTCAACCTGCGCCGTGGTTTGTGCAACCCGTGTCGCCGTGGTTTGTACGTTACCGACCAGCTGGCGCAACTCTTCTACCGTGTAGTTCACCGAGTCAGCAATAGCGCCGGTAATGTCTTCTGTCACCGTCGCTTCTTGCGTCAAATCACCCTCAGCCACCGTTTGCAACTCATTCATCAATCGCAAAATGGCGGCCTGATTGGCATCATTCACGCGCTTGGCGTCCTGCTCCAATCCACGCGCTTCAAGCTGCTGCTTTTCAGCAATAGCCTGGCGCTGACGGCTGTCTTGCAGCTGAATACGCGCAATACCGACCGCGCAAAGCAAACCGAACAAGGCAGCACCGATCAGTGCCGCCACTGAGCCCGGGCCCAAACCAGATTGCGCTGACAGTTTTCCTTGCAGTTCTTCTAGGCTACGACGAAGTGGTTCACTGTCAGAAATGATGGTGGCTTGCGCTTCGCGGGCTGACACCAGACCCTGCAAGTTACCCAGAATAGCGCCGGCCTGAACCCGCGTCTGCTCATACAAGGCCATCAGCGCTTCAAGGCGCTCGCGGGTTTGCGGATCTTTGGAACCCGCCAGCCGCAGTTCAGGGCTGCCTTCCTGCAAGCCCTGGACGATTTCCTTGAAGGAATTCAAATCCCTGCCCAGCAAAAACACGGCCTCAGGGCTCACACCTTCAAGCGTCAAAAACTCGTTGGCAGATTTACCAATACGCTGGGTCAACATCACCAGCTGGCCGGATGCAGAAATCTCCGAAGGCGCCGCATTTTGCTGAAGTTTCAGTGACGAGACTGTTTCAGCAATTTCCAGCAAATCAGATGACTGGCGGTTAATCGTGCGCAGCGCAGCTCCGACCTGGGTCAAAATCGCCTGCTGGCTCATGATGGTCGCAGCATTTTTCTCGGCGCGCTCCATTAGCGGCATGACTTTGTCTGCATCAGATTGCAATTCATCACCTACCGCTGCCACCCGTGAGCTGTCATCGCCAGATTTCAAGCTGCGGACGGATTTAGCCAGCACTGCGGCGCTTTCCTTGACCTCAGAGAAAGCCTGGGGACTGCCCACCAAGGCCTGTGACACAGATTTGGCCAGCCGCTGCGACTGCATCAAAGACTCGCCAGTTGCAGTAATTTGGCGTGTCACTGTGTCAGTCTGAATGAGTACGCGGTAAGCCACCACAGCCAGTATCAGCACCGCCAGGCCCAGAAGCATCAGCAATGTTCGCTGGTGTTGGGCAATGGTTTTACTGCCCAGAATCGGCAATTTGAGCAGCTCTGGATTAACCTCCTCAGCGGGCGCATCTTCAGTAAACATCTTGCTGGGCGCGGAAGGCTCTCTTTCAGTGTCGACTTGTCTGGCCATCATGTTGGTAGTCGCGTCTGGCGACGCGCCATCGCGCACTGCATCCATCGCTCCAGTCGCAGAAGGGTCAGCCGGCATTCCGACGGATGTCATGTCCATGCTGTCTTCCGGCAGCTTGTTTTGTGGTTTGAATAGGTTTTGAATTTTTTCAATAAACGACATGATGGGCCCTCTGGAAATACTTGTGCGCTATGCGCTGATGGTCAAAAAATGCGCTTGCTGAGCCAGCAACTGGAGATTGATTTCCTGCCACGACTGGCC
>Ga0105051_10006141_pt1 | contig 13072 bp, 6 predicted proteins | sample FRY02_FD_78383 | JGI IMG/M metagenome (GOLD analysis project Ga0105051, IMG submission 78383) | Freshwater microbial communities from Lake Fryxell liftoff mats and glacier meltwater in Antarctica - FRY-02 (megahit assembly) | ecosystem: Environmental > Aquatic > Freshwater > Ice > Glacier...
AGAAGGCTCTTTAAAAAATAGATATTCGGGTAGCATTACAACTTCTAAAGTGTCAGAATAAATAACAATAAGAAGTATTTTAATTAAGAAGTTAAGATAATGTAAATTTAGCGATCTAATCGTCTGCTTCTTGAAAAAATAAAAAGAATATCTCAGAGATCCAAGCCTCGAGCTATTTTATAAAGAGCAAGAACATAAGCCTTATAAAATGATATTTCTACTTAAAGATCTCAAACATAATATCAATTAAAGAAAAACAGAGAACTTACTCTAAAGAAGCAACGGTATCAATCCGTTGAGAGTGTCTTATAAAAGACCGGGCCTAGAAATGAAGACAATTAAAAAGACTCAAGGAGGATCGAGAAGCAATAATAGAAAAGTTAGAAAATAATAATTCATAGGGGTGGAAATATGATATAAGGTGTCAGTTTTTCATTTACAATTTACATACAGAAATAGCTTTACAAGATGGTATGCTAGACTGCTTTGAGTCAGCAGAGAATATAAATTCCGCTGTAGAATTACAGATTTCTGCTTAAATAATAACTGAAGAATGATCACAAAAACATATTCAATCTGTTGAAACTACGCTAAAACAACAGACTGTAGCTAAAAGGTTCTAAAAGATTTTAAGTTTCCATCACGGAAAAGTCATAAATATAGCTTCCCCTAATAAAGCGTCGCAAAAATCAACATTCTGACTGATAGCCTAATAATTCACACATATTTTTCTCTTTCTTTATATGCGATATCAATATTTACATAACAATCAATATTTACCTACAAAATTAATAAAATAAAAAAGCTCAAATATTCCTGTCCATTCTGATTTCAATCCACGGTACTTAAACCTATCTATTCAATGGAAATTGATACTCAGAACATTTTATCGATAAAAAATATTTTTTTCCCAATACACAATTTTCATGTATTTATAGCTTGTATTTCAGATCGTAAAAACAATAAAGTTGTATTCGATTTCATGTAATAGTAACTCAAATTACTAATATTTAATTTATTTATGTATATGGAATATTTCGGATATAACTAAACAGATCTTTCCGATTATTAATGGCTTGAAGCACTAAAAAATCTTAATTTATATCGGAAATAATATGCTCACTTCACCCTATGTAAGGCTAAAAAATATCGAGTATCTTGCAGAAGCCGAACAGTAACAGATGTAATAATTAGGTCAAAGCGAAAGATTTGCCAGAATGGGGAGTGTTGTAGGAGGGTTGCTTTTTGTAGCGTTCTCAAAGTTTCCTTTGATCAGAATTCAGCCTAGATTCAGAAGAGTGGGACTCAGCGGGAAATTTGCATATCCTTTCTACTCGTATATGCATTAATTAGCCACTAAGCTCAAAATATAAAGAAGTAATTTTATAATAAAGCAATTAAATTCGCATATCGAAAACAGACCGTCCAGCACAAAGGTATAAAAGAGTCACAATTTGATTACTTTAAACAAAATATAAATAATCCTCATTTCACTAAATTACTTTTTGAAAATCAACATTAAACTAAATAAAAAAAAGAATTGATCAATCTGATCAAAATTATTTAAATATGAAATGATTTAAATAATGTAACCAATTTTCCTCTTGATTTTGAGTTTTTTACTAAAGACTTAATTTTCAAAATAATAAAATATCTCAATTCATTGTCTAATTATTTAATTGCCAATTTATTTAGTGTTATGTTAACATTGATTGAAAAGTTTTACTATAAATACGCAGTTAACAGGTTTAAAATTATGCTGGGATTCTATATTTATAGAGTAGTATAAAAACATCTTTTTGATCAAATGACTTTCACAATTATAAATAAAGTCTTAAAAATCGAATAAAAACTAAAAGCTAGATTATAGACCGAATAAAGTATGAAAGAATTGTTTATAATATAAAGTATTTGATTATTTAATCTGTTGATTAGCTTAACTCTATATGTAATTTATTTGAATAAAAATTACATCAACATTCAATAAATCAGGAACAGTTTTTAATAATAAATGATCTAAATATCAGAAAATGAAATAGAATCGATTAAAAATGAGAAATATATTTAATCATAGTAAATAATAGAATGTAAATCAAAAAAGTGTTATCAAAGTGTGTCTTATCCATTTCCTTTGCTGCCAACCATCGATAAAAAGGCTGGAGATATATCTATTTTAGTTTTTGAGGAAATATCTATTCCATTGAAATATTGGGTTCTTAGACTTTGGTTAATACCGATCTCAATTGAAAATTGACCGATCGGCTCCCTTCCGAAATCGATTTCAATCGAGAAAATGTAAGACGTAGTTGGAATGTATCTGGCAGTAATTGATTTGGCCCCACTGAATCCACTTACAATTGATGCGATTAAAACTGATCTGCAATCGTCTCTACAGTCGTTGGCTGAATTAAGAAGAGCTACAGGGATGAAATTTACTCTTACGTTAAGAACTACTCTTCCGAACAATCTTGTCTGACCTCTATTTTCGATTGCAATTGCAGTCGGGTTCTTTTGAGTGCATGTATCTCTTGAACTTGGAGAACCTCCGATACAAGTGAATCCTACTTAAACTTGACAATCCATACTGCATCCATCACCGTTGATGTTATTTCCATCGTCACAGGCAAATGTGTATCTTTTTCCATCACCACAATTTTCAACACAGAGAGATGTTCTTGGATCAAGTGTGTAGTCAGGTCTGCATTGGGTACAATCGTAACAATCTTTACAACTCAAGCATCCATCAGCACATGGTAAACATTTTTGAAGTTGCGAATCAAAGAAAGTTCCAACATTACAAGAAACTGAAATCGTAGTTCTCAATGAACAAATTCCATTAACTTCAGCAAATCCAGTGTTACATTGACATATTCCATTTTTCCATGCAGAGTTTGGTTTTGCTGAACATTTTTCACAATAATCGCCTATGACGACTCCTTAACAGAAGCATCTATCGTTGGTATTACTGAATCCAGGGAAGCAGACACATTTTTTTCCATCCCAGTTTGAGTTTGGAGTAGCGATGCATCTTGTAATCGAAATGCTGGCACATTAGGATCCATTAAAGAAAGTTCCATCTGGACAGAAACATCCATTATTTGCAAAAACTTGACCAGGAGAGCATCCGATACATTAAACTGCATTCCAAAAACTTCCACTTGGACAGACACATTGGGAAAGTCGGTCATTCCAGACTCTTCCTTTATCACATGATTGATATGGGATACACTTTACTCCGTTATAATAGGATCCGGTTGGGCATATATTTGATGTTGGGAGGCATCCTCCAGTAGAATTCTAGACCAATCCAGATGGACATTTTGTTGATAATGGAATACAAGCTCCATTGAATTCGTATGAATCTCCTGTGCACCTTGATGAGTTACTTTTGCAGAAGAAGTTTTACCAAATCATGCCTGCTGGACAGAAGTTAGTAACGAAAACACATCTGTTTCCATCCCAATGGGCACCTGCGGGGCAAGCGAAAACAGGAGCTTGGCAACATCCGCAACCTGAATTGAAAGAGTTTCCCGGCCTACAAGAAACTCCGACACAATTTTTGCCATCCCAAGAGAAACCTATTTAGCATGCTGGCATGTTAAAGCATTTTCCGTTTTATTAAAATTGGCCAGCTGGACATTTACAAAGACCGTTTTCAAGGATCTTTCCACTCGAACAGGTTTTAATACAAGCAATTCCATCCCACTGAGTTTATTCTGGGCATTGACAAACAAAATCCATAGGGTTCCAAACTCTTCCCGATGTACAGGAAACACATGCTCTGCCATTCCAATTGTTATTTGTTGGGCAGACAATACAAGCAGTTCCATTCCAGTTTCCAGTTCTACATGCACAATCATTGACTTGGAAACTCCAAATTCTAGAACCAGTACATGTTCGGCATTATAGTCCATTCCAAAAAGTCGATGCAGGACATGAACACGATAAAGAAACAGAGTTCCATGCCTGTCCAGTTGCACAAGCGATACATGAAAATCCATTCCAGTTTCCAGATGTACAAGCGCATTGATTTAATGCTGCATTCCATTGACGACCTCCGAAACAGTTGATACAGGCTACTCTATTCCAATTGGATCCTATGGGACATCCACAAATTCTTGATGCAGCATTCCAATTTTGAGCTGCTGGGCAAGCAATACAAGTAACTCCATTCCAATTAAGTCCACTTGGGCATCCACATGTTAAAGTTGCTGGATACCATACTTGATTAGCACTGCAAGTAATGCAAGTTTTTCCATTAAAATTGCCAGTAGGACAGACACAATTCAATCTGGAAGTACTCCAAATCTGAGAATCGGAACAGATCACGCATGATCCTCCATTCCAATTTCCGGATGGGCAAATACATTGATTACTAATCGCGTCCAAGATCCTCCCCCCACTGCAAGGGTCAATACATGAGAATCCATTCCAGATCAATCCACCTGCACAGATACATGTATTCAATGTAGAGTTCCATCTTTGTCCCCCAAAGCAGAACACACAAATATTTTTATTCCAGTTTTGACCAGAAGGACAGGCACAGGCTTTTAAAGTTTAGTTGTAGAATTGACCAGCCGGACAGTTCACTGCACAAATGAATCCATTAAAAGTTTGACCGGATGGACATACGCATTGATTCGTTGTGTTGCTATAAACTCTGCCTCCGGTGCATATCACACAAGTGACTCCATTCCAAGTTGATGAAACTGGACATTGGCAAGACTGTGTATTGGTATTCCAAGTTCTTCCGTTCGGGCAGATTATGCAAGCGAATCCATTCCAGAATTGTCCAGTTGAGCAGACGCATGTCTGAGATGAAACATTCCAAATTCTTCCATTGGAGCATCTGTCAAGACATTAAGTTCCATTCCATCTTTGTGAGGCAACACAAGTGACACAGGTTTTACCGTTATAATTGGCTGTCGTTGGGCAGTAAGCAACACAATTGTTTTCGAAGAAAATTGGATATCCTTTACAATCTGAGCATGAGCCTCCCAAAATAAAGACGTAGTTAAAGCTCAAATATCTGTAGTTGCTGTTGGTTTCAAATTTGAATGAGTTTCCACTCCAAGAAGATGATATTTTAAAGTTGGCTCCATTATTATTGAGGATAAATCCATTGAGTCCGTAAAAATCAACCATATTTGAGGTTAAATTGGCAGCTGGGGTGTGAATCAAGCTGGCCGAAGAGATATAAGTATCAAACAGATAGTTTCCTGCATTTATATCGCTGTATTAACTTCCGTAGGCAATATAGCTAATGAAAAGTGCTTGAACTTGAGTTACAGTTGTTACTGATATGGTAACAGCAATTCCAGTTGCGTTAATTTCTGTGTTGATAATTTGAACTTCAAAGGGTGAGTTACTTCCAAAAACTTTATTGGAAGTGATTTAAAAGCCATGAATAAAAGTTAAGGCTTTGATGGTTCTATTGAAATTCGACCTGAAGGGCAGTAAGACATGGATATCCTTTCCTGCAACACATCCGGACAATGATCCAGAATCTACCTGATAGTAACCGGCTTCCAAATTACTTTTGTCCTCAGCGAACCAGTTGAAAGTAATTATAGTCCATGAAGTATATTTCCAGAGGGTTCTGATGGCGAATGGGATGACACTATGACTGTCAGACCTGATTGGCTTGATTGAGAAGAATTGATCTGGACTGTATTCGCTTTGAAGATCAGATACGGCTGAAATAATTTTAAATTTTACATAAAGCAATTCCTGGTCTGTTTTTGAATACTTGTGGAAGGGTGTGATTATAGCAGAGTGTGTCTACTCCTGTAGTTAGGTTCAAGACTCCCGCAAGAGATACTGTGAGGTGCCCTGAATTATTATGAAATAATACCATGTTGGACCAATCCTCTATAATCTGGACAACCCCCAGTTGGTTAATGGGGATGAGCCAAGCATGCCAGTATTATAACGCTAATGACAATAAGGTTCTTTAACATAGCTGGTAAGGTTATTTAATATTAATAATGCTATTGTTATAATGAAGCTTTGAAATAAATCGAGGAAAAAATAATTCAGCGGCAACTTAATTTAAGTATTCTTAGAATTTTCTCTGTTATTTTATTAAACTTGCGATCTGAGCCTGATCCGATACCTAAATTTGATTCTAGAAGTCATTTAATTTTCTTCTTTAATAACTACAAAAATTACCAAAACTATAAGGGAACTTAAAACTCAATTGGAAAAAATTCAGAAAATTATTCTTTTTCTAGACACCGATAAAGCTCCTTTAGTTGGAACTTTCAAATTAACTTTCAATTGATCAATTAAACTTGAAACTTAAAGAATAAATAGGTAGATTGATTTTTTCATTTATTGATTAATGCCAATAATGTGAAAATTTTCTTCTATTTAATTATCTTTATTCTTCTGTTTGAAATTTAACTCAGCTTATTAATCTTTATTATTGCAAATCTTTTAAATTATTTTATTAATGTTTAAGAGCCCTGGCAAATTAAAAAACTTGCACCTTTTCTGCATTAATTTTATTTTAATGCTGAAAGAGAAATATTATTGTAAAAATCTTTACTATGATAAAATTTATTAAAAAATTTAAGATTAAATCTCTAAGGCTTCTAAGTAATTTGGTTAATTAAAAATATCTGAATCAATTTAAAGCCTCAAAAGACTTTGAAGGGTTAAATAAAATAAGAATATCTATATTGTATTCTATTTTATCGTATTTCAATGATTAGTGCTACATTTTGACTGATTATTAAATCGGTTTAATTTCTTTAAGTTTTATATAATTAGATAAATAATTTAAGTTATCAAAGAATTATGTATTTAGAACTTTACTATCTTAACGAAATATCAAGGAATTTTTTGTTAAAGAAAGTAAATTAAGTAAAGAAGGTAAATTTTTGTCTATTCTCTGTAGGAATAACTGAAAACATGTTCAACTAAATTATTAACAAATTGACAAATCTACGAGATATTAAAATTTTTCAGACTTTAATGATAAAATTTGAATCTTGATTAATTAAAATTTACAACTTATATTGATTAATGGCTGGAAAAAGTACTCCCTTGTCCAAGGCATTATCTTTATGGTAAGAAAAAAGTGGAAAGCCTTCTTCATAGGCTGAATAAATAAAGCTGGTATTTTTGGTAATATTTTGTTGTTATTTAGATTCCCCCGATCGATAAATTATAAACATCTGTACTGAGTACCTTGATTCGTGTTGAGAAGCTTTCAATCTCATCAAACTGCATTGATAAAATGGTGAACTTCCCTCCTTTAAAGTATCTGACACGACTTTCTCTTGCCCGAAACAACATAAAAAAAATATCAGGGTTGTAGTAAGTTGCAGGAACTCTGAAATAGTTATGGCTGAGCTACAACAACGTATAAAAACTCGACGGACTTTCGATGTGTACAAAACTGACGACTCTTTATATTGGAAGTAAGATATTCTTTTAAAATTAGACAATAAGATAAAGGGCTGGTAATAATTAGACAAGCTGAGAGAACTACCGTAATTTTAAAACACCCTCATGGTCGGAAATCCCTTCTACGAGTTACTGAAGGATGACGCTAAGTATTACGCATTGAAGAAAGTGCCTAATCTCAAGAACATCGATGGATTCATCGTGTAGGCTAAATTCACAGCTAAAAGTAACGAGTTCCCGGATAACTTTCCACCAACCATTAAGTGATTTTTATTATTCCTACATTGTGAGAGTAAATCGGTTAATTTTTAGAGGAAAATACTAAAAGACCTATAAGATAAATATTTGTTTCAAACTTATATCAGTCCAGATATCTTTAATGAAATAAGAGAAGTATGAATAATTATCAATCTTGCTCGTCTTTGGTGAGCTTAACTTTTGTGACTGCCTTCCTTTATTTTTAAAGTTACTGTCTTTTCTTGAGATCCCTTTTTCTCATTTGTTTGAGATACTACTCGAATAGTACTTCTCTTTATTGTCCGTCTTCTGTTTTTTCCCTCTACTAAAATATATCCTTGATATGCTCTTCAAGCTGCTAGGGATGTCTTACATAAATAAGCTCCAACGTGTCCTCAACGGTAATTCTGCCTCTTGCTGTCAAGTCGTACATCAGAAACTGGACGAGATTGAATAGATTTCTGGGTTACAGCCATGTTTTGTCGAATATGCATCTTTTGTACATGAGTGTAAATTAATATTCATTGATGGAACTATCAAGATCTTAATCTACTTCCCAGATCCATTGATCAATTTAAGGTTTACTGTATGCAAAATTTAGTTCTGTCAGAATTCTGATAACATCCTTTTTATCAAACTTCTCTTTGGGCCTAAAAATTAATTAAACAATTACTGAGTTCGATTTGCTGTTTATTACTTTTCCACTTTGAAATTTACATTCATTCCTTCGAATTTATCACCGCAAATCCTGCGGAATATTTTTCTCAGACGCTCGGCTTCAATGTTTTGAATTTACATTTAATATACTTGTTCTTATAACGATTTTTATTGGACTTTCTTTTTGCCCTAAGTCAATGAAGTCAAATTTGATTGTTTAAGTTTTGACATTTCCGTCAAATAATTTTAAACGAATCAAAGCTATTAAAAGTTGTATTTTTATATATTAAATTAAAATATTCTTGATTAAAATTATTTCTATCTTAGACACTTTAAAGAGTTCTTGACCCTGTTGAAAATATTTTAAGTAGAATATGGAGAAATACAGAAAAGTTATCGATCATTAATTTGAAATTTACTTCTTAATTTTAAACATACTACTTAAACTTTACTTTGTGTATTTTTTAATTAAATAAAATCTCTTAAATTGAATATTTCTTATATTAAATATAAATTTATCATAATCCATAAATTTCAATGGCTCAAGGAAAGAATAAAAAAAACTTCGGAAAGAAAGGTCAGAAAAAGAAAGTTGTTGACCCGATGTCAAGAAAAGAGTGGTTCGAATTGAAAGCTCCCGCTCCTTTCCAGTCTGAATCATTCGGATTCACTTGCGCTAACAGAACTCAAGGTTTAAGTAAATATTTAAATAAATTAAGAAAAGGTTGAAGATAGTATCAAAGGTAGAGTTGTATCACAAATGCAATCTGATCTTGCTCACAACCAAGACACTTTCCATTGGAGAAAAATTAAACTTATTGTCGACCAAACTGAAGGAAGACAAGCTGTCACTTCATTCTACGGTGTTGACATGACCAGAGATGAACTCAGCTCATTGATCAAAAAGAGAAAAACTCTCATCGAGGCCATTCAAGATACTAAAACAGCTGATGGATATGTTATTAGAGTGTTCGCTATTGCCTTCACCAGAGAGTCACCAAATCAAAAGAGCAAAACCAATTATGCCCAATCATCCCAACAAAAGGCCATCAGAAAAAAAATGAACGAAATCATTGCTAAGGAAATCTCCAAGGCCAATGCTACTGATGTCTTGAAGCTCTTTACCTCAGAAATTGTTGAGAAGAAAATAACCAAGGAAGTTTCACACATTTATCCAGTCAAGAACGTCAAGGTCAGAAAGATTAAAGTCATCCAAAGACCGAAAATTGATGCCAACAAGCTTTCGGAAATGCATGATCCATAAAAGAGAATTTTAACTCAAAATGTTCAAAAAGTCACCAGAAAAGGAAAAGTTGAAAAAGTCATCGACACTGAGGCTGTTAACCTTTTAAACAGATAATGAATAAAATTTGATTGATAACTTCTTAAAAATATATTTAACTTCCGAACATGTGCTCGTTAACTCATGAAGCATTATTCTTTATTTTTATTTTTAAAAAAATTCAAAATCAAAATATAGAATTTATCAGCTTAATTAATAAAAAAAATTATAAGATCCTCAAGCTAACTGCTTTTTGTTACTTTTAAACAGATATTTTATTTTAAAAAAAGAAAATATAATCGTCAATTTGATAAATAAATAAATACTATATCAATATTTGAATGTAGTACCAAAATATCAGTCAATAAAATCGTTTTTATTGGCGCTATGACAATTTCAACGAAGCTCTTCTTTTATGTAAACATTTTAATAATAAAGCTTAAAAAAAGTTGTCAGATTTCAACTTGTAATAAATGACTAAATTCTAATGGCCGAACATCAAAGTTCTGGATCTGAGTAACAAATTAATTTAAACTGTATCTAAAAACAAGATTACTGATACTGGGATAAAAAATCTTTTATAAAGAAATTGGAGCACTATTGAAGAACTTTATCTGAGTAAGTATTTGTTTATTTAAGCTGATAATTGGATAAGCGACGTGGGTATCGAGTATCTGGTCAAGTATGACTGGCCATAGTTAAGAATTCTTTCATTAAGTATTGTTTACTTATATCAAGCGCATAACAAGTTAACTGACCGAGCATTGCAAACCCTTGTAAGTGCTTCTTGGAAGAAACTGAAGTCCTTATGGCTCAGCTTTAATTCAATAGGACCTAACGGAGTCGAGTACTTGTCTGAACATTAATGACCATAACTAATATCTCTTCATCTCGGAGGAAATCCCTTGAAATGTGAAGAAATATAGCATTTTATCCAGCATGAACGGAGAAAGCTGAAGAAACTTCATTTACGTAAGTCTTACATAATTTTTAGTTGACAAAAAAATAACTGATTAAGGAGCTTTTCATTTCGGAAGAATTTAGTTTCCTTCACTTTTAGAGCTGTATTTAGGCTAGAATTTAATTACAGGAAAAGGATTAAAAAACTTATGTGATCGATAGTGGCTTCATTTAAAAACCCTTTAACTTCATCATAATCATATCAGAGACGAGGGAGGATAAGCGATTCTTTCATTAAAATGGCACAATTTTTAAGTGCTGAATCTCTATAAATAATTTAATGAAAATAGAACATAAATTTATGTCTTAATAAATGAAAGAAAATATTAGGGATTATTTTCACATCATGGGTACTAAAATAATCTTTTGAGAGTATTAAAAGAAAAATTTGTATCTATCAATAAAACTCTAACTTTTTAAAAATGAATATTTTTTAAAGCTTGACTCCATTAAAGGCAACTATTGAAAATTTAATTTATAAGTGAGATGCTGGTATTTATCGTTATAAATAATCAAGGCAATAGTTTTAAATAATATAATCCCTCCAAAAAGATTTTACTTTTTTTCAGTTTAAACATGGAATATTAAGGACACATTTGCTTAATCTACGGCCCGATGTTTTCGGGAAAATCTTCAGAACTTTTGAGGAAGATTAGAAGGTATCAGCATGCTAAAAAGAACTGCCTAATCGTTAATTATCTCCACGATAACAGATACTCATCTGAAAGCGTAATGGCTACCCACGACAGGTAATTTTGAATAAAAATCTTAGGATCACTCACAAGGCGCTTAAAGCCTCAACCCTCAAAGAGATTAAAAATCAAGCCATCAAGTACGATGTTGTCGGAATTGATGAAGGGCAATTCTTTTAAGACATCGTAGAAGTTGCAGAATAATTGGCTAATCGAGGAATTGTTGTCATTATCGCTGCTCTTGATAGCACTTTCCAAAGAAAACCCTTTGGAAATATCATAAATTTAGTTCCTTTGGCTTAAAAAGTTTACAAATTGACAGCTGTCTGTGTTTACTGCTCTTAGTCAGCAGCGTTCACACAAAGAACAGTATAATCTTAAGAAATTGAGCTCGTTGGAGGTGAAGAATCCTATAAACCAGTTTGCCGCCAATGTTTTAATAACCCTCCATTAAAAAACAGCAAAAAATCCTCAGAAATTTCATCAGCTTAATCGAACGAATAAAAGTTTGAAATCATAGATGAATAAAAAATCGAAAAGTCTTTCCAAACTGTTACTGTATGATGATTTTTACTGAGTTTATTTTTTTACACATTTTAAATTTCAGGTATCAAAATTTAAAAATCAAATTTCAGATTATAGTGTAAAACATATTTTATTTTTTACTTAATATTAGAACTTCTGTAATAAATGAAAACAAAGCAGTTAATAAATAATAACTTGTTAGAAATATAATGCTTCAGCACGTTAAGAAACTGTTCTTATCAATTATCGCGATAACTTGCTTCACCTGTTTCCAAAGAGCCGATTACAATCTGCCTTTGTTTGCCTTCGCATATTTTCTATGGGAGTATAAGCATCCGATAGTAACTGATTTGTAATAGGATAGTCACAAAAACCACGTCTTTTTTATCTCTTCATTGCAACTTGGGTTGTAGATTTTATCTGGCTTGTTTATTGGGGAGCAACTTGGAGTTCTGATGAGTATCAAAATAATGGCTCAGCGGGTAGTTCTACTTTTGTCTTGACGCTTTCAATCATCTCCTTTGTCGTAAAAGTAACTATTTATTAATTCAAGCTTGGAGTGATCGTTATTCTTTACATTTTTGACAATTAATGCAAACTTGCTATCAAAAACTTTATACCGAATTTCAAAAGTATCTTTTCAGCTTCAGGACAAGAATTATCTGCTGTTTGATATTAATTCGATTTTTTATATTATTTAACAAACAACTTGATATGAAATTAGAAGCTATTAAAACCACCTTTAAAAGAAAACTAATCTTTTAACTTTATGCCAAATGATTTTTCTGGCATAACATGTAATTTGAGTAGGTAATTATAAACATACAAATAAAATCATACCTTTGCTTTTTAGTAACTAGGTTTTGATTATTTTTCAAAACTGAGAAGGACCTCCCATTCCCATTTTGGCAAGATCAGCATCAATTTACAAAAAGGCTTTGATTTTATCTTCGAAATACCCAATGGCCAAAACAGCGCCTGCAAAAATCGCTAAGTCTTTATATTGATTCATTCTTTGTTGGCGTAAAGTTGTTATTGGTGGGTATACCCAGTCTTTTAATGATAAATACCCTCTTGTTACTGGATTTGATGTCTTTTTTACTGTTTTTGATTTTACACTGCTCGTTGGTGCCTTGAACTGACTTAAATCCATTATTTCAATATTCCTAAGTTTTTATCTTAAATTATATTTTATACTCGAATTATATTTTAATTGTGTTTTTGTAAAAAAAATGATTTATAAAAGGTGTATATTATCAAACATAAAACAAAAACTTAAAAATTACAAAAGCAGGAAAAATAAATA
>Ga0105051_10006143_pt1 | contig 13068 bp, 10 predicted proteins | sample FRY02_FD_78383 | JGI IMG/M metagenome (GOLD analysis project Ga0105051, IMG submission 78383) | Freshwater microbial communities from Lake Fryxell liftoff mats and glacier meltwater in Antarctica - FRY-02 (megahit assembly) | ecosystem: Environmental > Aquatic > Freshwater > Ice > Glacier...
GTATGTATATTACTAAGTATTTAATCAATTAACTATAAATTTGGAGAACTGCACATGGCGCAGACATTAGGTAGTCCGGGTGTATATACCAAAGAAACAGACCAAACTTTCGTACAGCCAGCTGTATCAGAAGCAGGTCCTCTTGTAATCGGTGAAACAGAAAAAGGTCCAGCATTTGTACCGACTGAAGTTTCGTCATTTACAGAATTCGAAAAAAAATTCGGTATACACACCGATGATAACTTTGTCCCATATTATGCGTCAAGCACACTTCGTCACAGTGATAAACTAACTATCGTTAGAACACTTGGCCTTGGCTATGGCGCAAATGGTGCATTATTAATTCAATCGGCTTCTTATGGTGCAAAAGGTAGCGAATTAATAATTGGTGTTATTCGACCAACAGCTAACGGAGCAGCAGCTGGTGATTGGAAAGCATATATTTTTCAAGGTTCATCAGGTTCTAATTGCCATTTATCAATGAGTGGTAATGGAACTGCTGCACTTTATTCAAGCATGTCTCTTGGCAAAGATGATAATAATTATATTGGCAATATTATTGGTTTTAATCCGCGTGGAACAACGCTCGGATATATTGATAAAATTTTTAATTACGCATATACTACCAGCACAATAGCACTCGAGTCGTCCGCCGATACTGCTTTTCCAATATCTATGGCGATAACTGAAGGTGATAATTTTACATATGAATACTCAGATGCTGAAACACCAGCAATTCAAAGTCAGTATTATGGTGATACTAAGTATAACCTATTTAAGGTTCATACACGTTCACACGGTAATAATGCAAATACTGAAATAAAGATTGAAATTAAAGATATTCGTCCTTCAGTAGCACCATCAGTAAATCCATATGGTACATTTACTATTATAATACGCGACTTCGGCGATTCAAATAAAAGACCAATTGTTTTTGATGCATACCCTAACTTAACATTAGACCCAGATTCACCAAATTACATTGCACGTCGTCTTGGTAATCGTCGCCCATCATATAATGTAGCTCAAAGGAAACTTGATTGGATTGGTGAATTTACTAATAAATCAGACTTTATTTGGGTCGAAATGTATGACCAAGCTGGAATTCCGGGCACAGCAGTTCCTTGGGGATTTGCTGCATATTCTGTTTGGCCATCAAATTCAGCAGCTATGCCATTTAGTACTGGTTATAGTATTAATGCACAATATTCTGTTAAAGGTGTTCCGGGAATTGATTATGACCAATATGGTATAGAAAATTTATTCGTAGCAAACCCAGAAAATAAAGCTGGTTCTACTTCACAATCTGCATTTACTCTTGCAAGCGCTTCAGCAATAGCTGCGCAAAATCCAGGAACTCCATATGATAGTTCAGTTATTGACTTAACATCAAATACACCAGTTGCTCTTCGTAAATTTGTTGTTGCTCCTGCTGGTGGTTTTGATGGACTTAAACCTACTGGCCGTTCTTATGGATATGGAAATGATGGTAAAATGGATTGTACTTCAGGAAATTCATCTGGAACTCTCGCATTTAAGCGTGGTCTTGATGTTATAGCTAATTCTGAAGAATATGATTTTGATATTATGTCAATCGCAGGATTGAATTACAGTGACCATGCAGCAGTCTTCAATTATGCTGAAAATATTCTTGAAGACCGTGGCAATGATGCTATGTTGATATTTGACCCATATCCAAGTGGAACTTATTCAACTGAAACAATCACGGATGCTATTTCTGGTATTGATAATAGCTATATGGCAACTTATTGGCCATGGATTTATGTCAGTAATCCACAAAGAAACAAGCACGTTTTGAAACCACCAACGACAGAAGTAATGGGTGCAATTAAATTCAGTGATGCTGTAAGCCATCCGTGGTTTGCTCCCGCTGGTTTGAATCGAGCATCTCTAACTCGAGTTCGTGAAGCTGAAATTCGTTTATCATCTGCCGACCGTAAATCACTTTATGATGGTCGTGTAAATCCATTAGCTACTTTCAAAGATGAAGGTGTTGTTGTATGGGGTCAAAAGAATCTTCAGGTTGCTGAATCACTTCTTGACCGTATCAATGTTCGTCGTCTTTTGATTACTGCTAAGAAACTTATTGTATTTGTTGCTCGTTACCGTCTATTCGACCCAAATGATGCTACAAATCGGAACACGCTTCTCGATGAAATTAATCCAATTCTCGATGAAATACGTCAGAATCGTGGTTTGCATGACTTCAAAGTTATATTAGATGAAAGTAATAATACACCTGATGTTGTTGACCGTAATATTATGTATGGACAAATATTCTTGGCACCGATAGCAGCAACAGAATATGTTGTGCTTGACTTCAATATTTCGAAATCAGGAGTCAATTTTTCTGACATTTAATAAATAATAATTTACAAATAAATACTCACTCTTAAAATTAAACAACTCACTTTGAGGAAATAAAAATGCCTGAAATTCTTGACGTAAATTCGCTTTTGGCGAACCAATATGAGCCAAAAAGGCAATATCGTTGGATTATCGAAATCAATGGTATTGATGCTTTTACAGCTCGTACCGCAAGCCGACCAAAAGGAAGTTTTGGTGAAACTGTGATTGATTTTATCAATGCAAAGTGGTTCCTTGCTGGAAAATATACACCAGACCCAATTGATATTACATTCAATGACCCGATTGCTCCATCAGCTGCTCAAAAAGTTCGTGATTGGATTAATTTGTGTTATGAAGCTGAAACTGGACGTGCTGGATATGCTTCATTCTACAAAAAAGACATCAAGCTTAAGTTACTTGACGGTCCCGGCGCTGTCGTAGAACAATGGACTATGAAAGGTGCTTGGCTTCAAAACATTGACTTTGGTCCGCTTGATTATTCTGTAGAAGACCCAGTACAAATTAATTGTACAATGAGATATGACCGTAGCTTCTTAGAATTTTAATTTTTTATTAACATTAACAACATCAATTAAAAGGAATCAATCATGGGAATTACTCTTGATAAATATTTCAAAGAAAGTGCTGGTATAACTGATAATGACCTTAAAGCTCCATCATTAACATCTAATAACACAGAAGCATATAAAATATATGAAAATTCTATATCTCAAATTTCACAAAGTATAAGACAACATGCAGAAATGGTATCTGAATCAATAGCTGAAACAAATTTATTCAGAACTGCTTCGTTAACTTTCAACATTGTAATACCAAGTGGTGCTATGTTTGTGCATTCACCCTTCCCGCTACGATATAACAGCATGGCGCAAATACACATTGATGGTATATCACTGATGAGTTCGGGTGCCGATGCATCACGATTAGATTTGACAATGGGTTATGCATCCGGAAATCCAGCATATGGTGTAACTTCACAATCGCTAATTTCACAAAGTTCCGGTCCTGGCTATGTTGGACTTTATGGCCCAAACAGTTGGAGTTTGTATTTACAAGATGCTGACCTTCAGAATGAATGGATTACTTCGGGAAACTGGATTCTTGCTACGCCGACAAATATTGTAGGAAGTATAAGTTATCTTAGTGTTACTATTGACTATACAGCTTATCTACGCACTTCTTAATACTAACCCAATATTTTTTAATTCAAGACCATTCATCTTTATTTTGGTGAATGGTCTTTTTTAATGGATTTTTTTTATACATTTGTACTTATTAGTAGTGGTGTATATAAACCAAAAGTAAAATGAAAAGAAAAGAGGAAAAAGATTATGAGTGAACCAATAACTCCAAATCCACAAACAAAAGTAAATCCGCATGCCGAAACTATAAAGCTTCCTTCATTAGGTAAGCTTTATCCAAAAAGTCATCCGTTATTTGGACGCGAATCCATACAAATTAAACCAATGACAACGTATGAAGAAGATATTCTTACTTCAAAAAATTTGGTTAAACGCGGAGAAGTAGTAAAAACGCTTATTCAAAGTTGTATGTTAGACAAAGGCATCAATCCTGATGACATGTATATTTTTGATAGAAATACTATCTTAATTGCTATTAGGTCAATTAGTTATGGCGCTGATTATGGTGTAAAAGTAAAATGTTCTAATTGCGATACGAAGTTCAATTATATATTTGACCTTTCAAAGCTTCCAATAACTTACTTAGAAGATATACCAGAACCAAGTGAACAACACGCAGTTTTCAAGTATACTTTACCAAAGTCAAAAGAAGAAATTCACTTTAGATTTTTAACAGCGCAAGATGAACGTGAAATGTTAGAACAAAGTCAAGCTTCAAACAAATTACAAATTGGTTCTGGAATTACAAATCAAATTAGCATGCGATGGATTAAATCTATTGTAAATTTTGATGGTACTAAAGAAAAATCTGAAATTGCTTCAAAAGTTCGTAATATGCTTGCAATCGATTCGCGAGCTTTAAGCAAATATGTTGAAAGTATTTCACCAACAATTGCTATGTCAGTACAAGCTATTTGCCCAAATCCAGATTGCGGTGAAGAATTTGAGCTGCCGATGCCAATAGAAAAAGAATTTTTTTGGCCTGACGCCTAATGACAAGGCGGCTATTCTTGAATCAGTTTTTATTTGCGTGTACCACTTGAAGATGTCATATCAAGAGGCCTATGAGCTACCCCTACCAATTCGTAAATGGTTGATTACTCGCTTCGAAAAACAAAAAGAAGATGAGTTTGAACAAACAAAAAAGGATAAAAATAAACATGCCAAGCATTAAAGATATAGCCTATGGTATTATGTTAAATAAAATTGCTTCCGACCCAAAAAGGCAAGCAGATTTAGACCAATTACGAAAAGATGCAGAGGAAGCTAAGAAACATGCAATAGCTGCCGAAAAAAATTATCGGAAACCAATTTCCGGTAGTGAAAAATTTGGTGGTATTACAACAAAAATGATTTTACAATTTGTCCTTGATAAAGATTCATTAACGGCTGATGAATTAGAACGTATAAGTAAATTCTTAAAAAGTAAGAAGAAATAAATGGCTGAATTCGATATTGGTAATATTCTTGACAAACTTGTTAGAGATGAACAAGGTTCATTCACCAAAGATGTCAGCGAAAAATTATTTGAGCGCTTAACGACACTTGCTTCAAGTGGACCGGGTGCTTCCGCATACTCAAAAAATGCTGGAATGTTTAATGAAGCTATCCGTATGATGAGTGAAGGACTAATTATGTCTTCAAATGAACTCAATAAAGCAATTGATGAATATTCTAAAACAACAGGTATTTTTGGATTAATCTCAGATAATATAGGACAGTTTCAAGATGTTATTGCAAATATTGTTGATAATCTTGGTTTTCAAGGTGAACAAGCAGAAGAAATTAAACAATCATTTAACAAAGTTGGAGAAAGTGCTTCTGAGCTTGCCAGTACTCTTGAGCGTGTCAATGCGATGGCGACAGAAACAGTTAATGATATGTTTCAACCCTTAGAAGGAATGTTATCAAAAATACCTATTATTGGAAAACTTAGTGATAAATTATTAGAACCTATCAAAGGTAAATTTACTGATACATTTAGAGAAAAAATATTTTCACCTCTTGAAAGTCAAGCTGGAGCAGTTGGACAAAAAGCAGCTATGCTTTTAACTAACCCATGGGTGCTTGCTGCAGCTGCTTTAGTAGCTGCTACTATTGGTGCATTTATTTTTATCGGTCTTAAATTTACTAAAACTGCTGCTGAAATATCAAAAGAACTTGGTATTACTTTTTCTCATGCTGGTGAAATATCAGAACGAATTGTTGCAACAAGTTTTAGTACACAGCGATTCGGTATTGAACTTGAAGAAATACAACAAACAGCCATTGGGCTTATTGATGAACTAAATCAAATGGATATACCAGCAGATACACTTCGCAATATTGTTATGATGGGTCGAGCTCTCGGATTAAGTGCAGAAGAAAACGTAGCTCTTCAATCAACATTGACAAATGCACTTGGTATTCAATTTGATGACCTTCAAGGACAGCGTGATATTTACAATGCAATAGTTATGGAATCTGGTAAACTTAATATGTCAACGGCAGATATAGCTAAGGGTATCGCAGCATCCAAAAAAGGTGCTTCAATTTTATTATCTGTTACAAGAGAACAACGTCAAGAATTTGTTCATCAAGTTGCTGCTGCAGAAAAGCTCGGCAAAAGTTTTGATGAAATGATTGATACGTTTGCTATTTTCGAAGACCCTATTGAAGCATTTTCAAAATTAACACAACTCGCTCAAGTCAGTGGTATTAATATCGACGTTGCTCGCCAAGCTCATCTTAGATGGGCTGGTGACTTCGCTACAGCTAATGAAGAAGTTATTAGTGCATTGGCAAGTGAACTTAATATGATTGATGACCAAGTACAGCGTACTCTTGTTTTGAAAGCTGCTTCGGAGGCGCTCGGTGTTAGTCGAGAAGAAATAGTCAATCTCATTGAAAGGCAAGCAAAAGCTGATATTCAAGCTTCTCAACGTGCTGCAGGTATATTGTCGTTTCAAGAACAAATTAATTCAGCGTTATCAGAAACTATGGGTCTTGAAGATAGGCGAGGACCTTTCGCTCAAATGTGGTCTGATATTAAAGAATCTTTAATGCCTGCTATCAAAGAATTACAACCGATGACTATAAAATTTATTGAGATGTTTGGCCGGTCATGGAAACTCGTTCTACCAGTATTTCGATTAATTGGTACCATTTTAAGTTGGATTGCTAAAATAATTAATTTTATATTAACACCAATAGTATTTATGATTGATAAAGTTCAAAATGCTGCAGGTTTTATTCAAAAAATTTTAGGAATTAGTCCTTCAATGGAATCCAATATTAAGAAAGGAATCAATCCTTTAGTTGAAACAGACTATGCGAGTGGTAATACAGAAAGTTCAAAAATAACAGAAAATACTGTAGGACGTTCAAAAGCTGAACGCCAATATCTTGTTGATGATTTGGGTGAAGCAATTAAAAATGTTGAAAAAGAAAGAAAAGGGTCTACTACTACAGTTAACGAAAATATACAAGTTGACTTTATACTTGACGGTAAGAAGATGGATAGACAACAAATTAAGCGAATCAAAAATTACTAATGGCTATAGATAAAACACTCGAAACTACTGATAATTTGATTGGACAGGCATTTCCTGATACACTCCAAAGAATCAATAGATATTCGCCTAAAAATCCATACGGACATCCACCATTTTTGAATGCATATTACAATTCATTGCGTCAAACTGCTGAATTTTTAGTTACTGGGCAAGGTATACGCTTTGTGATTAAGCAAACTGTTTTACATGCTTTGAATAATCGTAATGCTCTTTTTTGGAATCCAGCATCATTAGCATCAAGTATGGTTTTACACATACCACATTCATTGGATGTTCTTTTTGGTCGTACATTTACCGATACTCTTGCAAGAAATCCCGGTGATGCAAAACCGGTTGCTTCAATGTTTTCTGGTGGTAGATGGGGCAATGTTGAACAAATACTTGGACCTGCAGGAGCAGTATCACCGCGAATTCAAGGTGGACAAAGAAGAAATCCTGTTGAAGGTATAATTGGAGCAGCTCTTGGTATGACTGATAGTCCATCACAACCAAGAATTGCTGTTGATAAAGCTTCAGAACAACTAAATGTCAATACAAAAGATGAGCGCTATCCAGCATATTCAAAAAATTATCTTATTGCCATCAACAGAGATAAAGTTGTTCTCGGAGACCGAGCTTTCTATGGTGAAAATCCAAGTGCACAAAATGTTTGCAAACGTAAAATAGTTAGAAGACGTAAAATTCAAAAGCTTGCTGAACAAGAAGACAATAATAGAAATATTATTGAAATTCATTCTCGACTGCGTCATGCCGACCCCATTAGAGTAAAAGGTCCATATACTGTTGAACCTAATGCTGAAAATCAAGAAGAAATAAACATTGAATCACAACAATTAGTTAATTTTTTCTTAACGACTATTGAACCCGGTGATAATAGTGTTTATTCACGATGCGATTTTCGTGCATATATTAAAGAACTTAGTGAATCAATAAATCCGTCTTGGAATGAAATTGAAGCTTATGGACGTTCTGAAAAACCGAGTACATATTCAAATACTGCTCGTTCCGTTGGATTATCTTTTATGATGGTAGCAGAACATCCAGATGAATTATTACCAATGTATCAGCGTCTTAATTGGTTGGTACAACGTTGTTATCCGGGTTATTCTGTATTTGAACAAGGTATGTTTATGAATCGTCCTCCGTTATTTAGAATAACTATAGGCAATTTGTATCGTAGTGTTGTTGCTCGATTTGATAGTTTATCATTTAATTTTCTTGAAAATGAATTATGGGAAGTTGAAAAAGGGAAAGCAGTACCAAGAGTTATTACTATCAATGCACCATTTACTATTCTTCACACTGAAGTACCCAACCGCGATACTAATTTCTATGCTGGTATGATTTCGAGTATGGAGGTATCATAATGGGATTACGCGAAAACAAATTACTTGTAATTAAAGATAACAACAAAATTGAAAGACTTGAGTCTCCTGACAAAATCAAATTTAATAAATCTTCTCGCGATATATTTGTCACACCAAAAGCAGATGAAACACTTCATAAATTAGCAAATCGTTACTACGGTGATTCTGCTCTATGGTGGGTTATTGCTTCTGCTAATAATCTACGCTTACCTTTTAATATTCCACGAGATATTATTTTAAGAATACCACCAAAAAACGGCATCCGAAACTAATGGCACTCCAAAACTTACCTAAAGAAGTATTATTTTCTGCATTAGAATATGCTACAAGCGAACGAGCTCAAAATGTTTTTGCTATTTTAAGTTCTCTGGGTGCACAGGAATTGTCGCAACTCATTTCTTATGTTTCTATCGTTCCTGCATACGAAATGAAATCTGCGCATGCTTCTGATGATGAGGGAGCAATCGTAGAGGCAAATGTGGTTGAATTTAACAATAATGTCAATGCTGACCTTTACAATCGTACAATTTTTGATTATTCAAACACAGAATACAAATATCGTGGACTTGTTTTATTAGATTCAGTTAACATAAATGTTAAGCCGGGAACAACACAAATTTATGGTGGGGTAACAACAGGTAAAATAAGCTTAAAATTAATGTCTGTCGAAGCATTCGACCGTATTGAACATTTGATGTCATATGGAAGTGAATTTATATTAAGCTGTGGTTGGATTGACGGAATACCAAATACATTGAGTCCATATGATATTCGTGATGGAAAATCATTTGATTGGTGGTGCACAGTAGCGGGTTATGATGTCAGTGAAAATGGTGATGGAACTTGGAGCATAACAATTTCATTCGCTTGCGCTATGGCTAATGCTTTACTGAATATTAATCCAGCAGCTTATGGAGTTCCGAATTACGGACAATTAACGAATGTATATTTCATACCAAAAAGTTATCGACCACTTGTATATTTAGGCATAGTTGATTCTAATTTGCTTGTCGAAAATCCTTTAGATGACAATGTTGAAAATTCAAATCCAGATGAATTATTAACTGCACAGTTACCTGATGCTACCAGCGTTTATATTCCCGATTTTTCTGATTTATCAAAAATTAATTATTTATCGCTTGGTTATGAAGATGATTATTATATTCAGCTCGTTGAAGTTTTAAGTTATTATCAAGATTTGATTAATCGTAATTTTATCAAAAATAAAGAAACAATTAAAATCCGTTATATTACTGCTACAACCACACAAAAAGATGGTGCATATTATAATGAAGGTTCGAAACTTCGTTCATTGATTTTACATGAAGGTTTCCCGAATGAATCATTAGGAGATGATAAACCAGTCGAAAGAATTCCCGGTGGTGAAGATAAAATTAGTGTATCAAAATTTACACAAATATATATTCCACTGAAATTTGCTTCATCGCTTTGGATTACATCTAATTCATTGATGGATTTTTTCAATAAACTATTTGGGTGGATTAATAACAGATATGATATTACATTATTAATTCAAGTTACTGGCGAAGGTAACGAATTATCTGTTGTTAATATCACAGAAGATTTACTTCGTAGCTCGATGAGTATTCCAAGATTTTTTATTGGAGCTGGTCGTTCTACAGTTCTTAATCATTCATTTAGTTTTAATGATGAATCAGCTGGTAAAGATTTCGCCATTGCGCAAAACATAGATGCTTTGCGAACTGGAAGAAATGAAGAAATTTATATTTATGATATATCAACGATAATAGATAATATTGATATTATGTCAGCTAATACTTTTTTACCAGAACCAACAGCTGCTTCGCCAGAACAAGTTAATTTTGTTAACAAAATACGTTCAATTGTGGCAACATATGCTGAATCTGATTCTGAAACAAAAAAAACATTAAAATCTCAACTCAATCAATTAGCTGAAGAAAACCAAGATAAATTATTGTATTTTAAGTCAGAACCAAAACTCAATGTACTCAGTAATAGTTATATTAATGTAGAAGACTCTACAAAGCTTGTTCAATCAGATATTGATAGATTAAAAACTCGAGGAATTATTCAATTACAAACTCAACTTCGTCCATTGACAGGACAAATAACAGTGTATGGTTTGTCATTTTTTAATCCTCGTGGAATTGTTCATTTAACTTTCAGCGATAAAGTAAGGTATTATTCTGCAAATTATATCATTGAAGAAGTCAATCATGTATTTTCAAACAATATTTGGAAAACTGAAATGACATTGACTGTTGATGTTCTTAGTGCAAAAAGAGCTGCGAATCGTGTTGCTTATGGTGAAGGAAATAATACTTCTGAATCTGTTATTAAATTTGACCCCATTGTAATTAAGGATTCATTTCCTTCACTTGTTGTTTTCAATCCTATTCCAGCCTCTTCAACTGCTGTCTATCAAGGACAACCTGAAATAACACCATCTGATTGGGCTAATTGGAATGAGTCTTTAATAACTGAAGGTTTCTAAGTTTGGTTGATTAAATTCTTAATTTATCTTTTATAGATTTCACTGGAGAAAAGTTTCGTATGACCTATTTTGATTTCATATATGACAGTTCAAATAATCCACTACATTGTGTGATTTTGGATTCACAAAACAAAATTGAACACATTCAAATTCAAAAGTTTAACCGTGTACTAAATGAAAAGATAGAATTAGTACGCGAAAAGCTTTCTAAACTTGGATGTGATGGACCCATAGTTAGCTCTGATGCTCAACATTTAGTTGGAATATTTGGAGCTTCTTTATTTAGAAATATAGATTTAATAGATATTAAATATTTAGTATATTTAATAGTTAAATTAAGTAAAGAAGAATTAAATAATTCTTCCTTCTATATAGATATTCTTATATATAAGGGAAATAAACTAACTAAAAGTAAAATTCAAATCATTCAACAAGTAGAAAATATTAGGAAGACTCGAATAATTCAAAATGATAATTGTATTCCAAATTTTTTAAGAGCTAAATTTCTTGAACAAAGAGTAAACTTAATGAAACAAGTTTATGAATCTTTCAATATTGAAAAAAGAAATCTTGCTGAAAATTATTACAAGTCTGTTATTAAACCAACCATAATTCCAATTAAAGAATTATCTCAAACTTTGAAATTTAAGCAAGCAGATATTGAATTTCAAAAAAAGAATGCTGATAGCTTACATAAAACAAAAATACTACAAGCAATAATAGATACAAATTACAAAACAAAAACACAATATAACGAATATGCTACAGAAACTGGAAGATTAATTTCCAATGTTTCAAATCTTCCCAAATATGTACGCAAAATTATTCAACCAAATAATGATTTCATTTATGAATTGGATTATCATGCTATTGATTTTATAGTTGCATCAAATCTTGCAGGGTATTATTTCAATGTTAATTTTGACATTTACAACCATATTCAACAAATGGTAGAAAAAGATGAATTAGGTATGTCAAGCCGAGATATAGTTAAGCAATATGTTTTCAATATTCTTTATTCTGCAAAGTATAGTAAAGAATCTGAAATCATTAGTAGTGGTAAATTACCATTCAATAAAATTGAAAAACTTAAAACAAGTTTGTTTCATGAATTCAATAAAAATGGTTATGTATTAAATCCATTCGGCAGAATTATTATGCCAAATATAAAAGATGAAGACCGTGGAATGAAAAGCCTTGTTTTTAGTCATTACATTCAATCGACATCAAATGACATTATGTTACAAGCGATGAGTAAGGTTAGTGAATACATACAAAGAAAAACACTACTGACTAAAGCTATCATGTATAATTACGATTCGCTCTTATTTGATGCTAAGGAAAGTGAATTAAATGAAGTGGTTCCATTAATGAACTGCATGAAATGTGAAAAGTTTCCCGATTTAAGACTAAATTGTTCTATCGTAAGCACAAGTTAATACTTATTCTTAGAGGAAATTCCTAAAAGCTTGGTATAAAATATGAAAATTAATATAAACAATATAATCTCTGAAGTTGTTGAAGGAGTGGAAGGTGATTTGTCATTCGAATCAATAGGTTTATCAGTTTGTGATACACTACCCAAATTTGGATATACTATCATTGATATTGTTAGCTTACTTGAATCTCTCGAATTATTGATGGAGAAGCCTAAACAATCATCACAACTTGGTAGCACAGTAACTGCTCCCGGAAAAAATATTACAGCAAAAGCAGCACCAAGCAAAACTAAAAGTTCTCCAACAAGAGCAGCTGCTGAATCACCTAAACAAGAAGATAAAGTTCCGTTATTTAATATATCGGCTAATCGAGTAGTTTATATCAATAAAGATAACATGAGTGATGCACTAAGTGGTAAGGGCAAACAACAATATCGAAAACTTACAGGCGCGGAAACGCAAAAACTTGATGCACTTTCAAGAGCTACAATGCAATCTCAGCCGTCGAAATCCAAAAGCAAATTAGCAAAACCAACAGAGCCAACAAGTTCAGTAAGCCAAACAAACAATTTGCAACGGCCAGATAAACCAACACCTGTCAAAAAAGATTCGATAAAAAAACAAGAACCAAAACAAGAACCAAAACAAGAACCAAAACAAGAACCAAAACAAGAACCA
>Ga0105051_10006160_pt1 | contig 13041 bp, 9 predicted proteins | sample FRY02_FD_78383 | JGI IMG/M metagenome (GOLD analysis project Ga0105051, IMG submission 78383) | Freshwater microbial communities from Lake Fryxell liftoff mats and glacier meltwater in Antarctica - FRY-02 (megahit assembly) | ecosystem: Environmental > Aquatic > Freshwater > Ice > Glacier...
GTCAAGAAAAGACAAAACACGCACCATGGTGAGTGGTACGTGTTTCCATAATTCATTTTGCGAATCGCACGCTTTTCGATCGACGTCGAATTCGATCAACTTCCCGTCTGAATTTGACAAACACGAGACTTCCAGCGCGTGGGGCAAGATAAATTCGCGATTGCTTCAGCCCGATCCACTACGTGCGAACGCGTTCTACGTACTCGCCAGTCCGAGTATCCACCTTGATCACATCGCCCTGATTAACAAACGCAGGTGCTAAGATTTCCGCCCCGCTTTCAACCTTTACAGGCTTTGTCACGTTGGTTGCGGTATCGCCTTTGGCACTTGGAGCACATTCGATTACCTCCAACTCGACGTGATTAGGCGGGCTTAGAGTGATTGGACGACCTTCAAACAAGACCATCGAACAAACCATGCCGTCCTTCAGATACTTCCAAGCGTCGTCAACTTGAGCTTCGGTCAGCTCATACTGTTCAAACGATTCGCTATCCATGAATACGAACGTCTCGCCCTGACGATACAAGAATGAACAATCAACATCGGTTACATCGGCGGCTTCCAATGAATCGCCGCCCTTGTAGGTACGCGACAAAGACGAACCGGTCATCAAATTTTTCATCTTGCATTTGTACATTGCATTTCCCTTACCTGGTTTGACGAAAGTCATCTCAGTCATCAAATAAGGTTGACCGTCAATTTGGATCTTTAATCCCTTACGGAAATCACTTGTCTTATAAGTTGCCACGCTTTTTTTCCTTGTTGCGATTAACGCGAAAAATCAAGTTGAAATGGGCTTCGTCTGTCCAAAAAAAAAAATTCCGGTTCGGATTCCCCATTCAGTCCCACAAACCCCTTTTGCAATTCACATTGCAGTAGTTTACCCGTTACAATCCAGTAGCGGCGGAAGCCTGTGGTTGCCCACGCCAGTTTTTCCATACCCGCACATGGCCACAATCAGCCATGACTTGAATTACAAAATGGACATCCCCCAAAAATCCCGGACCTATGATCCCGGACCAAAATCCCGGCCGCATGATCCCGGACCCATGATCCCGGACCCATGGACGATTCCGGCGAAATGAACCTAGCATGATTCGCTTGCTGGGATTAGTGTAACGACCTTGTGGTACAAATTCCACTCGGTATTTTCCAACATTGGACCGCTTCGGAAGCCTCAGATTCTAATGAAAAAAAACGTTTTGCTTAGCCCCCTTCCGCCCGCCGACTTAGGTTCGCCTCGACCACCGGCGAAACCACGTTCGTGGCAGCAAGAGATGAAACAGGCGATTCGAGATCCACAAACGCTGTGCAGGCAACTAGAGATCCCGTTGGAATTGGGGGACACCGAGGCTGCAAAATCCTTCCCAATTTTCGCTCCAGCCTCCTTTATCCAGCGAATCCAGCCGGGAAATTCCGACGACCCTTTGCTACGTCAAATATTGTCCTTGCCCGAAGAGAACGACTTGGTTCTAAACCAAGGATACCAGCAAGATCCGCTACAGGAATTTTCCCTCGTGCCGGCGGTGTCAGAAGCGGCCGACCATGCCAACAGCTTCAAGGCTTCACTTCCTGACCGGCAATTGATACAAAAATACAAGAATCGAGTCCTGTTGATTACGACCGGGGCGTGCGGTGTGCACTGTCGTTATTGCTTCCGGCGCCATTACCCTTATCAATCTTTGCCTCAAGACCGTACCGATTGGCAGCAGTGGCTAGACCCCATCGCGAACGATCCAAGCATTATGGAGGTGATCTTAAGCGGCGGAGATCCCTTGGTGCTGAACGACGTAAGCTTGGCCAGACTGACCGATAGATTGCGGCAAATTCCGCACGTCCGCTGGCTTAGAATCCACACTCGGATGCCAATTGTTATTCCCGCACGAGTGACATCGGAACTCACTGAATTGTTGCAAGGGTTCGCGGCGACCACCTGCGTTGTCCACTGTAATCATGCCAATGAAATTGACGTCCCAGTTGAACATGCGATCAAGAGATTGAAGTCCGCGGGCATCCAAGTGTTGAACCAGGCAGTGCTGCTACGTGGCGTCAACGACAATGTAAAAGCGATGACTGATTTAAGTTTGAAATTGATCGAATGTGGCGTTGTCCCTTACTACTTGCACCAACTAGATAAGGTGCACGGTGCAGCTCATTTTCATGTGCCACTCAGCCAAGGCCAAGCCATCATGAAGTCGCTGCACGAATCATTACCTGGTTTCGCCGTCCCCAAATATGTTAAGGAAATTCCCGGCCGCGGTTACAAAACGCTCGTCGAAATGCCCGAAGATTTTGACGCTACCCAACTCTAGTCAGCGACAAAAAATCGGTCGGCAAGAAAGCGGTCTACGCGGAGAATTCTCCGCACGGCCCTGACTCTACCAGCCCTGACTCTACCAGCCTTAAACTTACAGGCTTAACCGATCGGCGATGAATTCAAACCGTCAAACAGTTGCAGCGACTTTACTCGTAGTTGGCCATGTTCATTTAGCCGATTTTGCCTCGCGAAGACTCCTGGCATCCAACTTCGCCTGTTAAACTGGACTACCATTTTTTTCTTAACTCAACTCGGAAACCCTGCAAGTCAGGTTCCGATTCATTGAATCCGTACATGGCATCGGTTCGCAAAATGACAGAATTGCTGATTGGCAATTGGTAACGCATCCCGACACCGAATTGTTCGCCGTCGACATTGGTTGGCTTGCCTTCAAACGGAGCCACCATCGCCGCCTCTAGAATCAATTGCTGGCTCAAATCCTTCGCAAGAATATTCAAACCAATGGCGCCGCCCATCGCATTGTTTGCGGTATCGTCCAACAACGGATACCCTGTCAGACCGTCGGTCTCGAATAAGATACCGGTGTTGCGCAACACCCCGCCGGACAAGGGGTCTCGGGCAGCCGATTGCGGCCGATCAAATCCTACAAAACCATTGAAGTACGGAACGAATGTTAAGGGGTTACTGGTGATTAACGAATTCTCGAATAGCAGCAAGGTTCCATCCGCAGTTTGATCGATCCCGTTGGGGGTTTGCCCTGCGTTATTGATCAAACGAAAAGAATTCGAAAGGAAGCGTCCGTAGCGACGCGTGTAAGCCAAACTTGTGTTGTGGTAACTCCGATCCACTGCTCGGCGGTCTTCTAAATAGGCGTAGTCGAGTTCAATGTAACCGCCCAACGCTTCAATAAAGGCCGCCATACCATACAACTTGGCGGCATTGTCATCGCCTTGAAACGCTGGACTATTGATCTTGTCAAATCCTGCCATGAACGTGATGTCCATGTTCGAAATATCCAAAGTTGGGCTATTCTTGGCTGGTAACGTCACCGCAACGCCCAAGAAAGCATCTTCTAGCCAAACGCCATTCTGAAACAGCAAAGGCATCACGCCCATCGCGAAGGGAAGATCAAAGGGTAACGTCTTGTTTGACATTCCACCCCAAATCGCACCCGCATCACCTTCGAAATATCCGAAATCGATATCAGGATCAACTTCGGGAATGAACTGGGTGTCACCATCATCATGAACCACTCGAGTAAACTGGCCTCCTCGATCCAGAGGTCCCATAAACCAATGGAAACGTTCCGTCGAAGTAATTCGCAGATCAAAATCCAAATTCCAACGATTGGCGAAGATCGTTTGCTGGTTGCCGCCTTGAGTGTTCGACGCAACTGCGGAACGAAAATCGCCAAACACAAGGAACTGAGGAATCAGAGGGTTGTGACGTCCGAACCAGGTATTACCTGGAGCAATCTGCCCCATTTGGTACCAGGGCTTACCCAGTTCGACCAATGGACGCTGATTGGCATACAGTGTCTTGCCACTGTAGATATCTTGTTCAACAGCAGGATCGTAGGGCACAAGGCCATCAGGATCGGGCGCGAAATCGTAGGGCGAATAGGGAACCAAGTCTGCTTGGTTGGACGTCAACGGCTCACGATCTTCAGAATTCGCATCGGCCGCTGGCTGTTCTGCCAATAAGTAGTCGGTTGCACCAAGCGTGCCACCAATTCCACCTAGCCCACCATCGACCGTTGGCGTTAAGGTTGCCGAAGCGTTCAACGCTGGAATTTTAAGATCCTGATTCTGTTGCCAGGCTGGCAAGATCGCAGCATTGGACGATCCGACGCCTCGGTTCGGGGCAGACTTACCCGGTTGCTGCAACCACAACTTCGCCCGCCTTTCTTCTTGGACACCAATCGCTTCTTCGCCTTTGCGTTCTTCGATTAAACGCTCTTTCCTGCGATGCTGGCTTCGACTCAGTTTTTCGAAGCCAGCTTGATTACCTTGATTTACCGCGTCTTGTTCAACCGACCTTAGCTCGCCTGAACCTTCCCAAAGATTTGCCAAATACTCACCAGACACTTGCCTGGCACCCTTTTCATTCAAGGGATCAAAGGTCCGACGATTTGGCAGGCCAGGAAGATCGGCCGAATATTCGTTCGCAACCAGAACTTGCCCCAGTAATTGCGATTGGCTTTCCAGGTTCTTAAAACGTTGATCGGAACGACTTGCCCAGTCGCTGCGCCCAGCAAGTTCAATTTCTGGATTCTCCTGAACACTGGGCAGTTCGCTACTGTGCAGATCACTACTGTGATCCACGATACCGGGTAATGCAAACCCTGGACCCACAGTAGACTCGTGCTCCAACGATCCAAAGGTGGGAATTGCCGACGCTGCGGAAAAGAATGGGTTCACAATCGCTTGGCCACCGCCAGAAGTGACCGCAGCAGGTTGTGCTCCATTGACTATTTGTGGAACGACCGGCACTGACGCGGTTGGGTTACTCACTTGCTCAACAGAATGATCCATAAAATGATCCGTCTGGCTGGAACGGACGATCGGGGTGACTATTTTTCGTGGCGGTTTAGACATTGTCATAACAAAATCGCCGTCACTGACAACACTTGCCACTGGGGCACCTTCCAATCTAGGATCGGAATTGCTGGCAGAACGCCGTGCAGTTTCTTGGGCAGTGATCGCAACCTGGGTTTGATCGACCCTTAGTGAAAAATTAGCAAACTTTTGCCTGGGGGCTGCCTCTGCCACACCATCGACACCTAATTTATCTGGCGAATTCTGGTGAACTTCAGCTGACAGCTTTCCCCAGTTCAATGAGGGCATGCCGGGCAAGGTCGCTCGTTGAATCAGCACGATCAGCAACACGATTACGCAAATACCCACCAGCAAACGTCTTCCCAGACGCTTGGTTGCGTATCGTCGCATCGCTTGATTTTGATGGATCATCTTAACATTCCATTCCCTGTGAGATTCAGCCGGCTTACTAAAGACGTTGAAGTGCTTTAAGGACAGTTACCTGACATCAAAGGTAACGGTATGCGGATGCACGTCCACGATCCACTGGTTCATCGAACGAATCATTTCCGGCGTAGCCCCCACAAATTTCATAAAGTAAATAGGTTCCGCGCGGCTTCGCATCCGGACCGACAAACGATAGGTTCCAGGTTGCTGAACCAAGTCGGACGGAATCCGGTACTTTGCTTTGCGGGAACCTAAGGCGGGTATCGAATGTCCTTCCATGCGAATAAACGGCGGGTGGTTCAACACCGTGACCGGCTGGGCCGCTGGGCGAAGGAACGGCAATTGGTCAATGTCAAAATTGACCGGCAGATACATTTCACGATCGGTACCTTTGACATTCGTAGTCAAAAATTTTGTTTGCAGATTGAATAACTGCTTATCGATTGGTATTTTTCGATCCAGCACATCCAAGGAGTGCCAGTCTGCTAAATCACCGTTGGAATCCAGATAACCCGATTCCCAAAGCCGTTGACCATCGGGCCCAGTCAGTACCGTATTCAACCACAATTGCGGCTGGGCACCCAAAGAACCACTAGGCATATTGTGCCCAGTGCTTTTGTTGATCACACAATAATGGAAGGCAATGGCTTTGCCAACGGTTGGCTGTGAAACAAAAAATGGCCCATCGATGTGCGAACCATTTTCAAGGACTTGGCGGCGAATCTGCCGTTTGTATTCAAGTTTTTTCAAGTTCTTATCAACAATGTCTCGTGCATCATATCGGTCATCCGCATTCGCCCAAACCTGGGGAAATTGGAAGGTCATGACCCCATCGGCGATCTTATCTTCGAACTCATCGGTTCCCCAACCACCTCGCCAATTGAAGTCCAACCATTGATCAATCGTCCAACGATCTTGGGCTGGATCGTGTGGGAACGTCCCTGGATGGGCAATAGAATAACCCGGTCCATAGAACATGTGATTGGAATGCTTGCGAAGTGGATTAATGACTCGGCCATCAACCACCGCTGCCGGCCCCAACGAATAACCTTCGGCAACGCCTGGCACTTTTCCCATGTGACAATCTTGGCAAGTCACGCCTTCACGACAAGCTGGCGAGGCACGGTACTGATCCCACACCACTTCCAATTTGATACCAGGTTGCACTGCGACTTGATGGCAAGACACGCAAAAAGACGACTCTGCAATTTCCTGAAACTTGTAGATACGTTTGTGGATCAACTGCCCGAGACTCTTGTCGTCTGGGTCAGTCTTGACCTTAAAGTGATCTTTGTACTTGATAGCCGCTTCGATCCCCTCACCACTTCCAGCACCTGTCACGGGATCTGTGATTGGGCCCGGCTCAATCCGCCGCTCGCCATTGGTCTTCACCGTCACCTCTTGAATATGATGGCAGGCGATACACGTGACACCTTCACGAAACACTCGCGGACCATCCCAAATCGGCTGATCACGGCGCAAGCCAACTGTGGTAGCAACCGGTGCATGACACCTTAAGCAGAAATAGCCAATGGTGCCTTGTGACAAACGATTGATTGCATCTTCAAACTTATGAAACATCGGCGAGATCGAGGCGTACGCATGGGAACTGCTGGCCCATTCGTCAAAAATCTGCTGGTGGCACTTGGCACATTGGATCGCCGAAGGGAACAGACTGGCCGAGAAGACCTCTTCGTGCGGGTCAAACTGGAGTGCATTCTCGGTACTGCCTGGCACGTTAGACGTTCCGTCTGGCCCAACGGCCATTGCGGCACTAGCCTCGGCATGCGGATTGTAACCGCCCGAAATACTAGCCCGAACCGTACGGTAGCCACTCCCCGGCTGTGGGTAGCCCGACTGTGGGTAAGCCACCGTTTGATATTCGCTGGCGCGACTGGGTGTTTTCCGCACAACATTGGGCATGCGGGCCCGTTCGGCTTCGACTTCGGCTGGATCTTGCACTAACTGCCGAAAGGCGGCGCGCATTTGAGCCCGGGATTGCCAAGCTTGTGCCGAGTCAGAATTTTGTCCGGCGCTGCCAAATGCCTGCGGTTTGCTTGCACTAGGACTGCTCGTGCTTGACCTGCCTGGATTTCCGTTGGCACCCATCTGCAATTCGGGCGCCAGCCCTGTTGCTTGCCCCGGAGCGTTGGCAAAACCTGGAAGGTCCGACGTACATACCGCAGGCAATTGCATCGGCTGCCCAGCTTGATCCAAGATCGTACGCTGACCGGGCAGCGGCGGCAATGAATTGACCGCTGGTCGGAATTCCTGACGGTTCAACACCTCTAAGTAAGAAGCCGATTGGTTTTCAGATGCTCGTCCAGCATTGGCTTGCTGTTGCACAATTTGCGGTGCCCCAAGCACGCAATCCTGCTTCCCAATTAGCAGCACAGATAGTAGTAGAAGATACCAACGCATCACTCAAGCCTCAAAGTTAACGCAGTTTGACTGACCGGACGAATCGTTACTTTCGGCATAATCTGACGGTGACTTTTAAGGGTTGTCCGTCACTCCAGACAATTGACTTCGACTTTCTGCTGCCAATAGCTAGCAAGGTTCACAACCTGGGTCGATTAGGGCAACTTGGTCAAAAATTCGTCTTGAGTCCAATTCGCGATAGCTTCTATACTCGGCTTCGTGGCAAAAGCAGGATCCCGAGGTGCCTTTGCCCGTGCACCACAATTTCGTCCGCATCGACGAAAATTTTAACCCACAGTCTCCCGCTGCATTTTTGGCGAATCAACCATGTTCTTAATCGCAACTAATTGTTTTCATCTGACGATCGCCCTAACCTACGCTTTATTAGGTTGCACTAACCATTCGATCGCCACCGCCATGCCAACCGCCATGCCAACCGCCATGCCAACCGCCATGCCAACCGCCATGCCAACCGCCATGCCACTGGTAGCCAACAGTGCACAACAAGAACCTAGTAATTCCGGGGCAGGGCAATTCCGTAGCAGCAATAACCCGGGGGCGGCAACGCAACAACCTGATCCATCAACGGCCCCAACCCAGAATGACTCGAACGATTCGACGCTGCCCAAAGTCGCCAGGCTTCTGCAGCCGCCAACTTCGTTGCCCAATGATGCTGGCCAAATCTGGAGAAGTTACGACCTAAGCCCGTACACTCGGCGCATCACATCGGTCAAGCAACCCGAACAAGCCGTGATCGATTGGATTCTAAGAGACACCGGAACCGATCTTTGGTTTCGCCAACCGATGGGAATCTTGACGGTCACTGCTGATCGGTTGCACGTCTACCACACGCTAGAAGTTCAGCGGCAAATTGCCCAAATGGTCGATCGCCTTGTGGCATCCAAAGGACAAAACGTAACGATGGGAATTCGTATGGTGACCGTGGGACGTCCCGACTGGCGTTCGTCTGCATTTCCCTACATCGTACCGTTCGACGTGCAAACCCCCGGTGTCGAAGGCTGGCTGATTAGCAAAGAAAACGCGGCAATCCTTGTCAATCAACTGGGCCTTCGATCCGACTTTCGTCCGCTGGAAGTGGGTGACCTGGTACTGCCCGAGGGGCAAAGCCATTCATTCAAACGTTTGTCACCACAATCGTATATTCGCTCACTTCAATTCCGGCCCAACAATCCAAACTTGCCAGCTGCGGGTGGGCAGTATGAACCACTGACTTCGCGTTTTGAAGAAGGGTACACGCTGGATGTTAGCCCGTTAAAGATGCTGGACAATCAAATGATGGAGGTCGTCGTCAAATGCCAGATTGATCAATTAGAAAAATTGCAATCGGTGACGATCCCAGTGCCAACATTGGGCGGACAGAGTCAAAACCTTTCAACTTCGGTGCCACAAGTTGTATCTTGGCGTTTGCATGAGCGATTTCGCTGGCCTAAAGATCAGGTATTACTTCTGTCTTGCGGCGTCATTGCAACGCCCTCGGCGAAAAATGGGGCCCCTTCACTGCTCAATCTCGGTCCGTTGCTGGGTCAACAACGCGGACGCGGCGACGCGTTATTGTTTATTGAATACAAGGGCGAACAATCAAATTTACAACCTACGCAGTCCAATCAAGCCGGGGTCTTTAGTCCCACCGCATTTGGTGCCAACGCCCCAGCATTCAACGCTGGATTTTCAAGTCAAAACTATGGAAACCCGGGCAATGGCTGGCAGACCCAGGGCGGAAACGGTGGGAACGGTGGGAACAACAATCAAAACCAACCCGGTCCGTTCCAACCAACGGACAACCAAAATACAAGCAACGGATTCCGACCCTCGATCGCGATTCCCAACGGACCCGCTCAGGAGCCTCCTAGAACAGCGAACCAAGGCGGTCTGTATCCAATTCCCCGATAAGCCAAAAGACACCAGCAAGACTTTCACCCATCAGCGATCGCTTCTCGCAATTTGCTTAATCTGTTTTTTGCATTTCCAAGCAAACACCACTTGCAAAGCACTGCAGTCTTCTTTGCAGTGAAGGCTGCGCACAGGCAATCTTCGGCAACCCAATTCAATGACCGACTATCGCGCGATCTAAAACGACCTTAATCTCAAAAAAAGAAAACTACAAACGGGCTCAAAATTCACCCGGATTCAAGACGTGCATTGCCGCACAGAACACGTTACGATTTCTGGCGAGGCGATCACTAGACGTCGGCCGCGGTGTTGGCTTTGTCTGCGAATATCTTTCACAAACTCCGTTCAAATTCGCTGGACACGGAGTAGACGTCAGCGACGAAGCAATCGAACGAACCAAGGGAAGACTTGCTGCAATCGACAAACAAGCTAGCTCCCGTTTCCAACGTATCGAAAACTGCAGACTGCCGTTCGAAGATGCCTATTTCAATTGAGTGGCCTTCTTTGATGCAATGAAACATCTTGACATTCCAGACATTCAAACACTTGTGGCAGAAATCCAACGAGTCTTAAAGCCTGGGGGAATCTTCTTCCCCTCGAACTCTTGCCGAGCCGCCGGTTCGGTCGATAGCAACTGCGAAAATCTGCATCGTTCCATTCAAGCTGTCGATTGGTGGGTCAACGCCGTCCAACCTGAAGAAGCCACGTTTACCGCAGTCCGTTAACGATGCGGCGGCAGCAACCCTTCGAAAAAGGCAAAACTCGGTCTACGTGAGGCAAAACTCGGACTACGTGAGGCAAAACCGGCTTTCACGGTGGCTACGCTTTATGGCGGTTTCCGCCAACTTCTAACCAAGAGTTAAACTTATCCTTCAGTCGATCACGAATCACGGAGCCAGTTTTTTCAACTTTCGCTGGAGTGTGCGCCGAGGAATATCTAACTGACGAGCGGCGTGTGAGATGTTTCCGTTGCAATCTGCCAATACACGTTGGATGTGCTCCCACTGTGCCTCGGCTAGACTTTGAGGAGTGTAGGAATCAGCCTCTACTTCTTCGGCCTCTGAAGTTTCACTTACCGTCTCCAGCCCTAACGAACGGCAAATGTCTTCGGCGTCCGCTGGCTTGGTCATATAATTTACAGCACCCAGCTTTACCGCTTCAACAGCGTTGGCAATACTTCCGTAACCGGTCAGCATCACCGCTCGTAAACTGGGCAATGCTTGCTTCATATCACGTAGCAATTCTATGCCGCCTCGACCTGGCATCTTCAAATCTAAAACTGCATAGTCCGGCTTGTACTCGTGCGTGATTTCCATTGCCGTTTCGTAGCAATCACCTTCGAAAACAATGAATCCACGACGCTGCATCGCTCGTTTGAGTCGACTGCGCAAAATTTCGTCGTCGTCCACGACCAGTAGTTTCTTGCCTTCAACCATTACCTTGATCCAATCCAATAGGACGAAGTCACAATGCGATGATTTGCCTAGGCTAACGAATTAAAATCATCACTACAAAAACGCCAGCTGCTTAAATACCTACCGCATATCCTTAAAACCCACGACACGCCCGGTAAATCGATCCCTCCCGGGCGTCTCGCGACCCGCAGAATTTCACCCACCGGTTCGGCCAAGGTTTCATTGGGAAAACCGCACGTCGCGGTGAAAAATCAACTCTTCTTTTACCCGACACTCTTAATTATACCGCATTTCTTTTCAGGATCGACCGCGAGAATCCTAACGCCCGTCGCAAATCGACCCAATTGCTAAACAACTTTTCGTGTTGGGCACCCCCAGATGGCCCACCAAATAGACGTTACGAAACGGAAACCGGCCCCGCATCGCACACCACTTCGAACGATCCACAATCCATTTTGCGGTACCTAATCTCCAGCAAACACTGCAGCGGCAAACATTGACCAACAAACATTGCAGCGGCAACTGCAGAACCGCGGTTCTGCAGTTGCCCACGTCAATCAAACTCGTTGAACCTTAGGCAGGCGAACCGTCACCACCGTACCTACGCCGTCGGTCGATTGAATGTCCAACTGCCCACCCAATCGTTCAATCACACTGCGTGCCAAGAAGACCCCCAACCCCATGCCGCGTCCAGGATCCTTGGTCGTAAAAAATGGCTCACTTACTCTTTCCAGAATGTCTTTTGACATGCCTGGCCCCTCATCTCGAATTTCCATCACCCATTGCTCGCCCATTTGACTAATCACTCGAACAGGTCCTTTTGCTGGAACCGCATCGGTGGCGTTCTTCACCAAACCGCGGATTGCCTGAGCCATCGCAATAGGCGGAACTTCCAGCAGTTGATCATAACTGGGTTTGTCGAAATTGATCCGTATTTCGGCCCCGACCGTCGGCCCCAATTCACTGAGCACCTCGTCCAACAATCGCTTGGGCGTCACTTGGCTAAACGATTCCCCAATGACCTGGCCGGCACCCACTGCCATTCGATCTAAGATACGACGACAACGATCCACTTCGCTGCGAATCAATGACAGGTCTTCCGCCAAATCCGGCGGCAGGTTCGCTTCCTTGCCCATCGCCTCGGCTTCCTTGGCGACCACCGCTATCGTGGATAGCGGTGTTGCCAATTCATGAGCCGCGCCGGCGGCCAAAGTTCCCAATGCCTGGTACTTCTCTGATCGACTTTGCCGACTTTCGGCGTCACGAAGGTTCACCTCCTGTTGCCGAAGTTCGCCGGTCAATCGAGTCAAAAAGTAAACAATGACACTGCTGCAAGTCAAGAACGCAATAAACAAACCAAAGTGCAGCAATTCGGGCTGCCGAGAATTTTGGATCGGAGCCAAGCCGCCTGGCACAATTAAACCTTGCAATGGCTGGTGCATTAAGATCAAAGTGCCAAAACAAATCGCGCTGCAAAAGTGGAACCCAATCGCGCTGATCCTGGGCAGCAAAACCCCGGCCAAACTAAGATTCACAAAAAAGAAGAGTGCGAAAGGATTGTTGGGACCGCCCGTCCAATACAACAGTACCGTCAACGAAATCAAATCCAAAACCATAATGGCCGCGACCACACTGTTGGCACGATTCTGAACATTGGCCACGGGCAGGGCCGGGGCCCCCAAACCCACATACCAGCCAGTCAAGGCTAGATTGGTCACGGCGGTCAACGCGATCACCATAATCAACGGCCAGAAGGGCAAGGCGATCTTCAATCCAAACATGACGACCGAAATCACGACCATCTGACCAAGGCATGCCACCCACCTTAACTTGATTAACCAAGTCAAATTGACCACCACCCGCTGGTTAGTGCCTGGGACATCCTCACGGACCGGATATGTGACGGTTCTATTGATTTCCATGGATCTCAATTCAATGCAACGGATCAACTACCACTTGATACCTAGACGCCGAATTTAAGGTGCCGAATTTAAGGTGCCGAATTTAAGGTGCCGAATTTAAGGTGCGTCCA
>Ga0105051_10006164_pt1 | contig 13032 bp, 22 predicted proteins | sample FRY02_FD_78383 | JGI IMG/M metagenome (GOLD analysis project Ga0105051, IMG submission 78383) | Freshwater microbial communities from Lake Fryxell liftoff mats and glacier meltwater in Antarctica - FRY-02 (megahit assembly) | ecosystem: Environmental > Aquatic > Freshwater > Ice > Glacier...
GCCAGTTTTAGGGCGTTACCAAATTCCGTTACACGTGGAGACGGAATGCAAGTTGAACTGACAGAAGAATCTAAGCAGAAAGCGTACGACCTTTATGCCAAAGTGGCACGAAGTAACAGACTAAGAAAAGAACAGTGAATAAAATGGGATACACAAATCGGGTATCCGCATAAAGACGAAACTCCCCTTCGGGGGAGTCCGTAGGTGAACGCCTACGCTGATGAGTCAGAATAAGAAAGGGTACCATGTCCAGCAATATAGAGAAGTTTGAAGATGGGACTTCCGCGTTCTTCTCGGCGCGTGAAGTCGCTTGGCACAAACTAGGCACGATAACTCCTGACGCACTCAACGCACAAGACGCGTTGAAAACTGCCCAGTTAGATTCAATAGTTAAAGTAAGTGAGAGTCCAGTCTCGACAGTTATTGATGGCAAAACTATAACTGTTCCTAAGAAGTTCATCACTTACCGCGACCACCCAAAGAAAGGTATCACAGGATTAGGTGTAGTCGGTACTCGGTATACACCAATTCAGAACATAGAAGCATTTGAGTTCTTGAACTTAATTGCAGACGAAACAGGTGCAGTCTTTGAGACTGCTGGTTCGCTCGGTAATGGCGAGCGGGTATTTATGACTATGAAGTTTCCTGCTTCAATGAAGTTTGGTGACGCTGACCTCGTTGATAATTACATTATGGCTGTCAATAGCCACGATGGGACTTCTGCTTTCACAGTAGCGGTCACTCCAGTTCGAGCAGTATGCACTAATACGGTTCGCCTCGCACTCTCCTCGGCTAAGTCTAGGATTTCATTGAAGCACACAAGTGGTGCTACTGCGAAAGTCCAACAAGCACGCGAGACACTCGGTATTGTGTTTGCCTATAATGCCGCATTTGAGGAAGAAGTGAATTTACTGCTTTCTCAGAAGTTCACCGACAACCAGTACAAGACGTTCGTTGAGAAACTTGTACCAATGCCGAAAAAGCAAGACGTTACGCAACGTCAGGTAAGCATCGTTGAGAATAAACGAGCCGACCTTATGGGATTGTGGAAGGCACCTACTCAAATGAGTATTGCTAATACCAAATGGTCTGCTTACAACGCTGTGGCAGAGTATGCCGATTGGGTAAAGTCCATACGAGGTGGCGAAGAAAAGAGTAAGGTGCGTGCCGAACGCACTATTCTTGGTAGCGGTGAGTCAATGAAGCAAAAGGCTCAGTTGTTGCTTGCGTAAACTGGTAGTAGAAATCCTGTTAGAGCCTTCAATAATTCGGGGTGAACCCTTTACCTACCCTTAATATATAGAAGGCTCTAACGGGCTGCTGCGCCCGTATTCTAGGCGCGATTTAACGCCTCGCGCCTGACTTATGTGGGCAGGCTTAAACTGTAAGATGAACTGGAATCAACAAACCACTAACGGAAGGCATCAAATGCGTAAAGTAAGAATCAATGTAACAGTTGAATATCCAGAAACAAATAAACTCGTTCCCGCTAAGGCAAACGAAATCAAAGAAGAAATCACAGAAGAACTTGGAGGCATAGCACTAGACGCTTTCTCATCTATGAATCCTACTGATTTGAAAGTGCGTTTCTTAAGAAATAAATAACTACTAACGAAGGGTAATTAAATGTTATATCTGACAGCAATGTTTATGCTTAGCGGATTTCTAGGTACAATCCTAGCACTCCGTCTTATGGCATTAGAAGCAGAAGAATATAAATCTACACTAACAAAGCGTGGCAAAATTGTAATCAGTATCGCCATTGGTATCGCTATGGCTTTATTAGTTACTTTCATAAGTGGCATGTGGTGGGACTGTGATTTAACAAAGCAGTCTCGCCCTTGCCGCATTTTTTGGGGCTACTAATGCAGACGTTTATGACTGACGCAAATTATGCCTTAGTGTCTTATCAGTTAGACAATAAACGATTAGGCAAGCAAAGAGTTGAAGCATATCAAATACTGCGTGCTTTAACTGGCGTGACTATCGGCTGGATTCATCACCCTGCTACTAAGATGTGGCGTGGCTATGAATCTTCTTTAGCAGAATATGGCATGCAAATGTGTGAAGAATGGATTTCAAGAGGATTCAAAGACACACTTCACGACAAGTTTATTGAGTATCACGATTCGTTGCCTATCACTCTTAGCCCTTGGTGGGTAGATAATCATTTACTACAATTAACTCACCAGTCTAACTTGTTGTCTAAAGACAAAAATCATTACTCTCAACACTTTGACGTGGCTAATGATTTACCTTATCTATGGCCAATGCTTGATGAGCAAGCGTTCCTAGCAGGAAACATAAAAGAAAGGAGAAATTTTACTTTGTTAAAAAACGGAAATGCTTATTTGACTTCTAAGCAAATTGCCGATTTATTGGGTGTTTCGCCTAAGACTATAAGTGCATATAAAGCACGCGGTCAAATGCCAAAACCTGATAAGCAATACGGTCGCACACCTTTGTGGCTCTACGAAACAATTACTAAATGGCGTGGCGAAATTCGCCCACCAGTAATACCGAAATAAATAAGGGGGAAGGCGCATGAGCGAAGAACTAAACACAACACTACGCGCTATGGAAAAAGCGGCACAAGAGGTGCTAGATGAAATACTAAATGAGATAAACAAAATAGAAGAAACAATAACTAGAATGGAAGGCAAATAAATGGTAATCAAGGATACCGAAATAAGTAAGTTACCCATAGTGCAAGCACTCATTGAGGTAATGAAAGAGGTAGGGGCAGTAGGTAAAGATGACCGTAATAGCGCACAGAACTTTGCGTTTCGCGGGATTGATGCGGTCGTTAATGCAGTATCGCCAGCACTACAAAGATATGGAGTCATAGTCGTACCCAGCGTTGATACTTATGAGTATTCAACAATTACTATCGGAAAGAATAGAACCGAAATGGGTCATGTTAAAGTGAGAGTGACTTACACTTTTATTGGCTCACTAGGCGACAAGATTGAAACTAGCGTAGCCGCAGAAGCGATGGACTCGGGAGATAAGGCAACCGCTAAGGCTATGTCTGTTGCTTTCCGTACCGCATTATTACAGTCGTTATGTCTGCCGACTAACGATGCCTACCCTGACGCTAGTAGTTATGAGCGAGCAGAGAAAATAAAGCCACAAAAGGCTGATTTCAAACCAGCACATATACAACCGCCCGAGGGTAGTAGTGTGGATTGGGAACTATTACTTGCGGCAGTAGATAATCTAAAAGATACAGAAGAAGCCAAGAAAATGTGGGTAGCCCGCAAAGAAATACTTGACTGGGAAATCCCTAATATCAGTTCCACACTTCGGGAAGTTCTGATACAGAAGGTAGCGATATTGCCTGCCGTGAGTATTGGTAATGAAACTGATTGAAGACCAATGCTTTTGGTGTGCTGAATTTATCAGCCGACCTAGCATAAATCTGTTGTGGCTGGACGATTACGAGTCGGCAGACTGCGTAGCACACCCAAGCCAATTAGTGGGTGCGCCTCATCAAACACTAAGTTGGATTCGCTGCTTAGTCGCACAGATTTACAAAGATAAAGTCACTCCACTACAAGCCGTAGATAGAAATGTAGTTTCTATTGCTCGCAATGCTTCTAGGACTAGCCGTAGTGTGGGGAAGTCCGTACTGCCTCATACAGGTTCTATCCGAAGGAGAGTGTATGACTTAGTAGTACTAGCCAAACATAACGGACACACAGACGCAGAGTTGGAAGTAATGCTTAACGGGAAACACCAAACTATTTCAGCGAGTCGGCGTTCTTTAGTGCGTGATGGTTGGCTAGTTGATTCGGGCAAGGTGCGCAGAAATAACCAAGCCAACGAATGTATTGTGTGGATAAGTAAAAGCCAAAGTCACAATATAGGACTATTTGATATAAAAGAAAATGCGTAACGAATACAGTTGGCGAGATGGGTGGGCTTTAACTTATCCCCACCCATTATCGCCAAAACCTGAGACATTATTCAATGAAGGCATCTATTGGTGCCAATGTGGCAATCAGGTACATATAGAAATGTCATGCACTATCTGTCCAATTATGAAGGGAAGCAAATGATTACACCAGTAGCGGTAGAAGAAAGACTGCTTGGATTAAGTTACCAAATTGATATATCACAGGAACAACTGTCGGAAGCGGAGATGATTTATCACCGCCGTAAAATATCTTTCGAGATTGCAATAGCGCGGTCAAGATTGGCTTTCGGATTAGGCAAAATGAAATTGCGTGTAGGAGAAATCGCAGATATGGCACTAATTGATTGCGAAGCAGAATATGTAAGTTTGCAAACAGCAGAAGCGATAGTGAAAGCAGCAAGAGCGAATGCAAATCGTTTGCGAACCCAAGTAGATATCGTTCGTTCTATTGGAACAAGCGTTCGCGCTTCTATGGAAGCATTATGATACGCGAATGTAAGATGACCGACAACGGAATGCGTTGCAATGATGTGTAAATCAGATGCGGAAGCATACGAAATCAGACTTTACAATCAGCAAGTCATGCGCGAACAGATAGCCCAAGACATCGAAAAACTCTTAGAACATCGAGAGGATTTCTGTGATGAGTACGACGAAGCAATTATGAAGGCGGCTGAGTGCGTGAGGTTTCCTGATGAGGTGAAGGAATGAGTAACAAAAAATCTATTAAAGAGTTAAAAGTTTTACAATGTAACGGATAGCCATATATAGCCAAAACAACAATGAAGGGGTAAATCATGACAATAGCAGAAGAACTAATCAAGGCAGTAAATGCTTTCAGTAAAGGAAGCGCACGAAGTATGCAAAAGAAGATTGGACCTAGTGGAATCGGCGGGTGCCGCAGAAGTACTTGGCACGCACTCAACGGAAAAGCAAAAACAAATCCTGACACATTACGGCTATCTGCCGCAATGGGGACGGCGATACATACTTACATACAAGAAGCGTTCCTAAGACAAGACCCATTTGGTGAGCAGTACATACTAGAAGGAGAGTACGAGGCAGAAGGCTTAATGGGTCACGTTGATTTATACGACAAGATTAACTATGAAGTAGTAGATTGGAAAACTACCACTAAAAAAAATACTGCTTACTTCCCAAGCAAGCAGCAACGCTGGCAAGTCCAGTTGTACGGATGGTTATTAGAAATGAACGGATTACAAGTTAATAATGTAACGCTAGTCGCTATATCACGAGACGGTGACGAGCGAGACATTGTGTTTCATACCGAACCATTTGACGCTGCCATTGCTAGAGAAGCATTGGACTGGCTAAGAGATGTTGAGTCTTCAAAAACAATCCCCGATTGCAATAAAAATGAGTTCTTCGGGAAAAATTACTGTGGTTATTACGACCCTATTAGTTTCGAAGGTTGTGGTGGCGTGGGAAAAGCACCAGCGGGGGACGTGCTAATAGAGGACGTTGAAGCAATCTCCGCAGCCCATAGATACTTAGCAGTAAATATCATTATTGATGAATACGAAAAAGAGAAAGAGTCAATAAAGGCTCGCCTAGAAGACGTAAACGGAGTCACGCCCGAAGGTGTAACGGTAAGGTGGAAGCAAATCGCTGGAAGGCAGACGATTGACGAAGCCGAAGTAGAAAAATGCCTCGGTTTTGTTCCTAAAAAACAAGGAAGGGAAACAATGCGATTAACGGTGAAAGAGTAATGGGGTGGGTTAGATTGGACGATAACTTCGCAGACCACCTGAAGGTAATTGCTTTAAGTGACTCGGCATTTAGGTTATTCATAACTGGACTCTGTTATTCAAATAGGCAACTGACAGATGGCTTTCTGTCTTATCAGATTGTCGCTACATGGGTTGGTGATAATCCCACAAAACCAAGTGACGAGTTAGAGGAAAACAACTTATGGCGAAGAGCCGATAAAGGATTTTTTATTCGTTCTTATGACGAGTATCAGCCTAGTCGGGAGCAGGTTACCGAGAAACGAAATCAGGGGAAAGCGCGATTAGAAAGATTTAGGCAGAAAAGAAGCGCAGATGAAACGGAAATGAAACGCGTTTCAGGTGCGTTTCAAGAGCGTTTCGGAAACGGTAATGAAACGGTAACCCCAACCCAACCCAACCCAACCCAACCCAATAAAGATATAAGTACTACGCCGAGCGAGTTTAGTGCCTTTTGGGATATATACCCACGCAAGGTAGGGAAGGCTAATGCTAGTAAGGCATTTACGAAAGCACTTGGCAAGGTACCAGCGAGCACAATACTTGAAGGTGCTGAAAGATTAGCAAATGACCCAAACTTAGACTTGGCTTATTGTCCCCACCCTACAACATGGCTCAATGGAGAACGGTGGACTGATGAAGAGTTGCCGTCTAAGAGTAAAAAACCAGCAGGGCTGGCAATACTTCAAGGTATGCGAAACGAAAGGATAGAACTGGCATGATAAGACAGGCAGACTTAATAGATTGCTTATCCATAGCGGTAGCAGTCTTTCCTCAGTATCCACTTACCGAAGCGCAAGTAATCGCCTATTATGAACTTCTTGGAGACTTAGACATATCCAAAGCAGACTTATACTCGGCTATCAAAGAGGTTATCAAGACTTCTAGTTTCTTTCCTAGCGTTGCTGATATACGGAACGAGTTACTTGCGAAACTACCGACTGGTATTCCTTGTCGTGCTCAGTTTGTTAGAGGCGAGTTAGAAACACCTAATGCGGTACCAATGCCTGATTGGATTAGACCATCACTAGGGTATCCTGATAAGACTACTGAAGTTCAATACTCACAAGTAACGGAAGATGAGTAACGGAATAGAATCCGTGCTCTATGAGGTATCTTGATGAAACATAGAAAACCCGCAGAAAGCCCCCAAATAAACCAAAAAAAGAGGAGGGTAAGGTTTTACGCGGTGGTTTACTTAACGGCTCTAATGACCCTCTCAGCCCCTTTGACGAGCGTTGAAAATCCGAGGGTAAAGCCTTTACAGGTGGTAATTGTGAAAACGGATTTCAAAGCATTTGCTAGACAGTTTGCAGGGGAGAAGCATGGCTGGGATAAATCCCAATTTATTTGCTTAGGTAAATTATGGGGAAAAGAGTCAGCATGGAAACCAACAGCCAAATCGCCAACACATGATTATGGAATCCCACAACGCCACATGAAAGGCAAAAGCGAAGCACAGATTTCTGCATTCTTGTCTAACCCAAAAGGACAGATTGAATGGGGAGTGGGTTACATCGTGCATCGTTATGAAACTGCGTGTAATGCTTTGTCGTTCCACAAGCGCAATAACTGGTACTGAGTGTTCTCTGTCGAGGGAGTACCTGTCCCACAAGGAAGCCTAAAACACATAGGTAACGGTTTCATTATTCATAATAAATCAAAAGAGTTAAAGATTTGGCGTGAGCAGATAGGCTGGCAAGCAAAGGAGTCGGGAGTAGAAAAGTTAGAGGGCGCAGTCGGTATGGTGCTTTTGTTCACTTTGCCTAAACCAAAGTCTGTCAAACGGGATATTCCCTATGTCAGACCCGACTTAGATAAGTTGGTTCGGGCGGTACTTGACGCTTTAACTGGGATTGCTTATTCAGATGACGGTCAAGTAGTAGAGATATTTACTAGAAAAGAATATGGTTCTCAGGTAGGACTGTCGGTTACGATTAACCAATTTAACCCACTACCAAAAGAATCCAATTCTACGAGGGCATAGATGGCAAAAGAAAAGTTGCGCTTAGTTGTGTGGACACGCCAGCAGGGAGTCTGTTATTGGTGCGGATTCAAATTGCCCGAAATGTGGGCTTTGCACCATCGCAAATTACTTAGTCGTGGCGGGAACTGGGAGACAGAAAATCTGCTCGCCCTGCACCACGAATGTCACAATTTATCAACAGACTCGGTTCACTCAAATCCCAAGAAAGCCAAAGAACTTGGGTTTATGGTCAGTAGTTGGGATAATCCTTCGGCGTGTCTTGTAACTCTTATTGACGGCACTACCGTTACACTAACTAATGTAAGTGACTTATCTTAGAGAAAGAAGGCGTAAAATGGCAGGAGAAGGCGTAGTTACAGTTCGTGGCGTTCTTGGAAAAGATGCAGAACTGAAATTAACTCCCAACGGAGTACAGGTGACCAGTTTCAGTATTGCCAACACGCCGAGTATAAAGAAAGGTGAAAGTTGGGAAGATGGCGAAACTATGTGGTTGTCTTGTAATGTGTGGAATAAGAATGCGCTAGGCGCAAGCACACTATTGAAAGGACAGGTAGTTGTTGTGACTGGTCGGCTATCCCAAAGAACTTGGCAAGACAAGGAAGGTGCAAATCGCGTTCAACTTGTAGTTGATGTTGATAATTACGGGATTACGCCAAAGAATAATGCGGGAGTCTCTGTCGGAAATAAAGTTTCAGATAGTGAACCACCTTGGTCTTAATATGACAGAAGCCATTATAGACTCAGAAGTAGCAGCGACTTTATTAGGTGTTAGTAAAAACAATCTTCGCCAGTTAGTACACCGAAAAGATTTAATGCCACTAGGAAGATACAAGCGAAGGAGTCGTTTTCTCCTCTCCGATGTATTGGCATTAAAGACGTGTCGAGATACGAAGACTAGCCGTATCTCGATGTGTTACACTTCCAACCAATGAGCAGGGCTACCGAGATGCGTTTCTTACCCTTCCGTGCCAAGGTAGCCTTGCTTATTCAAATAAAGGAGTATCGTGAAGGCTATTAAAACCGAAATTAATTCTTTATTAGAATTTGTCGGTAATCCGCGCAAAGGTAATGTAAAAGCATTAGTAGAATCGTTACAAACCAACGGACAATACCGACCTATTATTGTGCAAAAATCAACACGCCAAATACTGGCAGGCAATCATTTATGGAAAGCCGCCAAAGAGATTGGCTGGACAGAGATTGATATTATTGAGGTAGACGTAGACGATAAACAGGCAAAGAGAATTGTCGCAACAGATAATCGTTTATCTGATATGGGAACTTATGACGAACAAGCGTTGCTGGACTTATTAAAAGATATTGATTTGCATGGTACGGGATATATTACACAGGACATAGATGATTTATTAGTTATGATTGAGGAACGAAGCGCACCTGATTGGCGTATAGGCAACGATGCAACGCACCAAGAAGGTGTGAGCCTTAAGCCCACTTTGGCAGAACGTGCGCAAAGATATCAAGAAAGAACCATAAGATTACTTATGCTGGAATTGCCAAATATGCACTATGTCTGGGCGATAGAGCATTTAACTCAATTACGAGAAGAATTCAATGTCGATAGTAACGCAGACGCTATACTTAGAGTATTGGCAGAGTATACGGGGACGGAGATACCGACATGATTGATTTAGAAGTTATCCCACTTAAAAGAGTAGTTGAAAAGAAAGCCGCAAGAGAGTTCAAGGGAGACGTGGTTCCTGACTTAGAGGCTAACGTAACTAAAGCAGGTATTTATGTAGACGAGGATACTTTAGAGCCATTCTTAATTTATATGCCAATGCCAGAAGATATGATTCCCGAATTAAGGGCAGCAGTCCGTAATGTGAAATATAGCGGTTCGGGCGTAACGCGACAAGGCTTGGGAGTGGAAAACCATTCTCGTACTTTTGGTATGGCTCCGCGCAAACCATTCCAAACAAGGGAAGCATGCAGACCCACCTCGTTATCTTATGAGCAACCAGTCGAGCACGATGTACTGGTCAGGACTGCCGATAAACTTTCTAAGTTACTGCGAGACATTGCCCCCGAAGTTTATGCAAGAGATATAGAAGCAACAAAAGAGGTAGATAAAGAGTGGCGTATTAGCGAAGACTCTTTATGGACGAGCGGAGTCATAAACAAAACCTCTACACTTCCGTATCATTATGATGGCAACAACTTTGATATGTGGTCTGCTATGCCTGTTCTTAGGCGAGGAACACGCGGAGGTTATCTGCACATAAAAGAGTACGATGCTGTTCTTGATTGCCGTGATGGTTGGGTCGTTATATTTCCTGGTTTCAAGTATTTGCACGGAGTGACGCCGATAGCCCATGTCGCGGCAGATGCCTACCGTTACAGCGTTGTGTATTATTGTTTGCGTGGCATGAAAGACTGCTTCACTTATGCGGTAGAGCAGTCTGAAGCACGAAAGAAAAGAACTCTACGAGAAGTAAATCTAGCGTCGGCGGTCAAGGGGGACATTCCTTTTAAGATAGGCAATAAATAGTGGATTATGTTATAGCGGTTGCTACGTATAAGCGTTACGAAGTACTAAAGACGCAGACATTAGTAACACTAGACAATCTAAAAGCCGACAAGAGGAACATTTATATCTTTGTAGCCACAGAAGAAGAACTACGGAAGTATCAAGAAGTATGTGGACAGGACTACACCTATATAGTCGGAGTGGCTGGCATTGGTGGTCAGCGTAAGTTCATTAACAATTACTTTCCTGCCGAGACTAAAATCTTTTGCGTTGATGACGATATAAGAGAAGTAATGCAGAAAGGTGAGAAGAAACTTCAACCTGTTGATTTAACACTTGATGAGATTGTTGAGATGGGCTACTACTGGGCAGAGAAGTTCGGCTCGCGCATTTGGGGGATAAATCATACTTTCAATAATTTTTACCTTAAAGACGAGATATGCGTAGGACTTAAGTACATACTGGGAACCTTTATGGGCACATACGCGAAAGACTGGATTTGGCAAGATGCTGATAGACCCATTGTAAATACGGGCGAAGACCATAACACTTCGCTGAGAGCATTCGTTAGATACGGAAGCATTATCAGATTTGAGTATCTTTGCCTCAACACAGATACCTTCACCGATGGCGGAAATGCTACCGCTACGCTAGAGCGAGATGGCGTGCCGCGAATGGTCAAGCACCACGAAAACTTACAAGCGGTAGCCGAGCGTTATCCTGATTTGGCAAAAGTTAGATTCATGAAAGATACTGGAAATGCAACAATGCGCTTTAAGTCGGTCAAGATAAGCGTTATATCTAGAAGTGAGGCACGTTCGTGGATTATCAAATAGCCATACCCTCTTATGCTAGGGCGAACTTACTAAGAGATAAGACTTTGGCATTTCTAGAGAACCAAAATGTTAATCCTGAAATCGTTACAATATTCGTAGCGAACGAGGCAGAAAGAGAAAGATACGCTGAAGTATTAGACAGTAAATGGCAAATTGTCGTGGGTGTTATCAATAAATTAGAGCAGCAAAAGTTCTATCACTCTTATTATCCTAAGAATACTGCCTTATTGAACATTGATGATGATGTAGCGGGGCTGAAACAAAGAACGCCCGAAGGCAAATTAGAGGATTTCACAGGCACTATTGACGCGCTATGCGAACAGATGTTTGGTTTATGCCAAAGTACTGGTGCTAGATTATGGGGAATTAACCCAGTAGAAAACGGATTCTTTCTTTCGGACTTCATAACCGTAGGGCTGCGCTTCGTCTGTGGCACCTTTTACGGCAATTACGCAGGTGATGTGGCTATAACAAAAAGGGACAAGCAGTCTTCGTGTGAAGACTTCGAGACAACACTTCGCTCATTTATTGAAAATGGTTCAATACTTAGAGTTGAATATCTATGTCCTAAAACAAAGTATTGGGCTGACGGCGGCATGGACGCTTCATTGAAAGATACTGGTTATGATGTCAGAAGTATCTCACAAGAGCAGATATTGCATGAAATTGTAGTAAAATATCCTGAATTAGTTAAATTAACTAGCAATAAAGGTGGTTTAATGCTTAGATTCAAGAACATAACATACGACAAGATAGGAAGGCAGTAATGGGACGCACGACTAAACTAACGCCAGAGGTAACGGCACGCATTTGCCTAGCAATACGCGCTGGTAACTATGCGAAAGTTGCTGCCGCTATGTCGGGAATAGGAGAGACTACTTACTATAAATGGCTCGAAAATGCAGGATTGCCTAATGCAAAGAAAGAGTATCGGGACTTTCGGGAGTCGGTAGAGCAAGCGGAAGCAGAGGCAGAGGTTGCTTTCGTTGCTCGCATAAGACAAGCGGCAGATGGTGGAACTTGGCAAGCAGCAGGGTGGTTATTAGAAAGAAAAATTAGCGAGCGATGGGGCAGGAACGACAAGGTAAGACAAGAGGTAACTGGCGCGAATGGTTCGGCTATTGTGTTCAGTATTGAAGAAGCAAAGAAGGCGGTACTGGCATACTTAGAAGAAGGTGATTCAGATGAGTCTATCGATACGGGAAACGATACGGAAATTATCTCCACCGCAGAGACAGAACTGGTTACAGACCCTTCCTGAGCCAGTCGTTCGGCAATTAACTAATAAACCTTGGTGGTATGTAGGAAGACCCGAACAGCAAGAGCCTGATGGCGATTGGGTAATTTGGTTAATTTTGGCTGGACGTGGGTGGGGCAAGACTCGTACGGGTGCCGAGTGGCTAGTGAAACAAGTACTTGCTAATCCGCTAGCACCTGACGGAGTGCCTACCGAGTGGGCAATTATAGGTGAAACTTTTGGCGACACGAGAGTTATGTGCGTAGAAGGACCAAGCGGAATGCTGAGAGTGTTGCAACGCAGGGGTTTAGTCAATCTAGAGGACTTTACTTACAATAAGTCATCTTGGCAGATTAACTTTAAAGACGGACAGAAGATACATATGTTCGGCGCAGACAATCCCGATGCTGGACGTGGATTCAATTTATCGGGTGTATGGGCTGACGAAATTGCTAAGTGGCGATACTCTTACGAGTCATGGTTTGAGGGTATTGCCCCTGCTCTGCGCATAGGTGAACGACCGAAAGCAGTTATCACTACTACACCTAAGCCTATTAAATTATTGAAAGACTGGGTAGGGCGTACAGATAATTCGGTAGCAATAACACGAGGCTCGACATTCGATAATGCCGCCAATCTTTCTAAAGCCGCACTTATAGAATTGAGAGCAAGGTACGAAGGCACTCGGACTGGTCGGCAAGAGTTATACGGGGAACTCTTAGATGATGTCGAAGGTGCGTTGTGGAATAGGCAGATGATAGACGACGCCAGACTTAAAGAGGCACCAATGCTTATCCGAGTTGTGGTTGCTATTGAC
>Ga0105051_10006166_pt1 | contig 13028 bp, 9 predicted proteins | sample FRY02_FD_78383 | JGI IMG/M metagenome (GOLD analysis project Ga0105051, IMG submission 78383) | Freshwater microbial communities from Lake Fryxell liftoff mats and glacier meltwater in Antarctica - FRY-02 (megahit assembly) | ecosystem: Environmental > Aquatic > Freshwater > Ice > Glacier...
ATTTGAAAACCTAAATAAAAGAAAAGTTACTGAAAAAGAGGGAGCCAGGTATGAGTAAATTTTATTATACTTTTTAAAAATATTTTAAAGTGGAAAAACTGGATATGAGATCTAGATTAATTCTCCAAATAGTAGAGCTGCATATGAATATAAGAGTGAAAAAATAGGCGAAAAGTAAAATAATAGTATATTTAAAATAAAATTAAGCTAAAATAATGAATCTAAAATCGAAATTTAAATGTAAAATTTTGAGGATGAGTAGGAAGAATCTAAGGAGTAAGAATGATTTTTTAATTATCAAATTCATATTAATTAAGTTGTTTAATCAAATATAATATTTTTTATTTTTATTCTTTTTAGCTAAATGTTAGACCCTACTCGCCAACATTAATCCATTTGGTTTATTACCCTTATTTGAATTTTATACACTCTATACATCTTGTTACTAATTTTAATTTTGAGTGTAGTATTAATCTTAATCAGATTATTCTGCTTGTTATTATTAATTTTTTTATACTCCAACAAGCTCATTAACTTGCTATTGGTCATATTCTTACTACTAATCAGTGGGCTATTCATTATTTTATGGTGCTTTAAATTTTTCATAATATCTCTTAGCTCCAGTATTATTTGATGACCTATATTGACCAACATTTTATGAATTCTCTCTAGAATTGTTATATTTTGACTAATCTAAAAATGTTATTAAATAAAATATTTGAGTGAGTGTTTAGTACTTTCATTGTAATTAGATACATCATCAGGTGATTATTAATAAACTTTTTAATTTTCTGATTGATTTTAGGTATATTAAGAAGCAGCATCATTATTATGGCTAGGAGATAGATTAATTGTAGTTAAGTGTTTAGATCTTTCTGCTCTATTTTATTTTTAAATTTAGTTTACTCTCAGTTGCTCTTCAATTTCTTCAATTTTCATTAATTCTTAAGCTTTAGCCATTTCTTGAGTTAATCCTGGATTTTATGCCATATACTGTGCTGCCATTTCAATCGATATTTAATTTTCAAATGCATCTTTATAGTATAAATTAGATCTAGTATCATTATTATTTAATACATCATCTTAAGTTTCTACATTTTTACTACCTTTAGAGATACACTTATTACATTGCCTACAAATTTCTGACCACCAATAAAAAGCCCTAAACAAGAAAATTATACCGTAAAGTACTAAATACAATGAGAAAAATACCATCATTGCAATACCAAATTTAAATGTATAGTCTAAATCTGATGGTTTTATTATTTCTTAATCTAAAGTATTTTTAATTTATTAGTCGTTATATAGCAGCATTATCATAAAAATTATAAAGCTTAAATCTGCAAAAATTTTAAAATATAGCAAAGGTGTCTTATGAGGCTTTAAAAAAAGTAATAACAAAAAGAATAGTCCAGAAAGTGCTAAAATAACTCCTCCCTATGCTCCTGAATTATCAGAATAAGTTAATGCTAGAGCAATTGAAAATTTCTTAACAAATGTAAAAATATGATATTTAATTAAATTAGGCTTCTTTTTATCGAACCTGATATGCTAAAAATAATCAATATCATAAAAATTATGTTTTACAAGGTACAAATGTTCAAACTTCGTCGTTGGGTAAGAAATCCTATGATTTTCTTTGATTTGTCTAAAGCCTTAGTAAAAAGGGTGGATTAAAAGAATTAGCATGAAAACTGATATAATTATTGAAAAAATTTCAGAAATTTGATCAAAATCCTATAAAAATAATAAATTATCCTATTAAATTTACTCTATTTCCAAAATTAATAAAAATGCAAACTAGATGTAGCAACAAATTTGCTTATAAAATAGTAAAGTATACAGAATGTACAAATTCGTGAATTCTTTGCCAAGATTTATATAATTTGGGAAATTTTTTATATTTTTTTGTAACTTCTGAGACAAAAAAGTCTATAATAAAAGCTCCAAATACTATTGCTATTTAATACTGCATATTTTATAGATAGTTGTCAGTAAGGCCTAATCTTTAAAATCTAAAATTTTTTCCTATGTAATTTTGATAATCTTCGATAATAATGTCTTGTCTAAAATAAGGTTTAGTCTTTCTAACGCCCCCAGATTCCCAATCGGGTATGTAAGATATCACACTACTACCAACTATCCTAATATATTGGTAAAAATTCATAGGTAAAATGGTATTTATCTATTTATAAATTTTATAAATTTTTCTAAGTAGTTTACCATTAATATTTCGATAGAAGTTTATGCCACATTTAAGAACATTGACACAATAGGAAACTCGACTAAATAATAGAGCGTATACCCTGGAATTGAATCAGGGCTGCTAGCTTCGTTTGCATCTTCCCATATCGGTAAATAAGAATCAATTTGATCTTATGATAATTTTAAATGAGGACCTATATCAGTCTGTAATTTTTAGTAATCAGGATGGAGAGGTATAGTGTTTTTAGCTACAATTTGAGATAGATCTTTAAAACTAATTTTCATAATTTGTCTTTTAAAACCTTATAAACATTAAATTAACACAGAAAATTTTGAGTCATTTACTTAATTTATTTAAAAAATACAAGAAGAAGGCTTTAAATGTTCACTAGATTTATAAATTTATTAAATAATATGTAATTGAGACTGTTAAATATGAAATCGTGATATCTAATAAGATATGGGTTTTAAATTTCTCCCTCTACATAAATTTTTTATATTCCATGTATTAACCCCCGAATTTTAGTTATTTTATGATAAATTTTCAGGAATAAAGTATATTATATAAAATTCTATAATTTGACTCACCCCATCGGCTGATTAGACCAAAATATCTATTTTAACTTTCCCCCTCCTATCATTTTGAACTTTATGTTAAAATAATGATTTTGTATTTTACCGGATTCTAGAATATTCTCTCTAAATTTATGTATAATATTAATGGTTGTGAAATTTTTGGCAAAAATGTAAATGTTATTATGTTTAAACTTGTTCAAATCAAATAATTCAGGAATAAATTAAAAAATGATATTTACACATCAATTTCAAGTTAGGATTCTAAGATTTTTTCGTTTAAATTCATATCAGAGCTAAATTATAGAAAAACTGCTGGATTTTAGAAATAATGTTTATCATCTTCAATAATTTTAACTTAAGTCGATCTCTTTATGCATTAGCCTTAAGAGTCTTATGATGTTTATTCATTACAATCACAACGACTAGATTGTTAATTAAGAACCCTTTACTATTAAACAAAGCATGATGTACATTTGTCATTTTCTTTAAATTTTAAATTTTTAAATAATTGAAAATTACAGAACTATTGACATGTTTAGCATGTGTCAATGCATGATTCTTTAAATAACTCAAAATCTCTTATTCCCCATGATTAATCCTATAATTAAGTTTAAGTAGTAAAAGCAAACATTTATATTGTTAAGAATTCTTTATCCGTATGTGGAATTTGCTCATTGATAGTAATAACTAAAATTTGAATGATAATATATGTATATATATTTACTTTTTCCTTATTAAAGTCCTGTCCCACAAAGTTCATTCGTAAAACTAGTATTTTCGATACTTTTACTGTATACATGCTGACCATCTAAATATATGCTAAAAGGGTCCTTTTACCAATTACCAAAGACATACAATTAAAGTTAAATCTTAACATAATTATGAGTATTTATCCCAGAATATCTTTTTTCTATTACAGAATCCTTGCCAAATACTCCTTAACCTCCAAATAGGTCTTTACCATTACAATTTGTTTATATAGCTGGAGTTTTTCCATTTCCTTTTATGGTCCATGTAGCTAAATCTTCAACTAAAATAGAATCTTTACTAAATTCAGAAGTGACTAATTTTTCTAATGAAAAATACAGTGGCAATAATGTAACGAATGTAAATAAAATTAATTTCATTAATAAAATAAGTTGATAGTATAATGAAAAGTCAATTATATAAAAATATTATAATTAAATAATTTTTGTTAAGTTTATCCTAGTATAGGAGATAAATTATAAATAATTAATTAAGAGTTTAAAAAATCAAAGCATTTTAAGTCCGAATTTTAGCATCCATTCTTTTACCTTTTTTTAATGTTCTAGAAAAGATTTATATTTACTATATATAAAATTTTACCTTTACTACATTTATAGTATCCGTAAAGCTATACTCCTTACAAAATTAAAGCTACCATACTTAAACAGGCCTAAAAAATATAATTTTTAGAATTATTTATCACTATACATTAAATAAAGAAAGACTCAATAGAAACATAAAAAACATCCAGAACCAAAAAATAGTTATTCCAGTTTAAGCTATCCAAAATACTCCCTTATCTAAATCATTAGCTTTTTTAGATGCATCCATAGATTTATAATACCAAATTTCGGCTCCTTCATTGTCAAAATTTGAACCCCAATGTAATCCAACTAAAAATCTCCCTAAATTATTAAAATTTCCTTATAAAATTTAAAAATGTACCTGTGATATTTTTAACGACCCAAAAGTCAAAAGAGGTCAACAAAACTACTATAACAAATTCGGTTCCTCCTTCAAAATAAATAAACCTAAAAATGTATTTTTTGTAAAAATTAATCAATACGCTAAAATAGCTAGTACTTTAAATATCAAGTGCCAAAATAGCTAAAAGCAATGCATAACCTATTTAATTTCCATAGCCTTGTTATTGGAAGGTTCCTTAGTCACAACAGATTTTTTCTTCTTTTCTTTAATTTCTGGATTTATCACAATTTTTACATCTCCGATATCATCTATGTTACCACTCTCATCATTTTTACTAGAAGACTATTTCGATAACTCATTTTAATATTAATAGTTCTCTTTTCCTGGACTGGTTCCTTCATCTTCGTTAGTAAATTTTGGATAATTAACTTTTGATTTGAATTCGTAATTTCCTTCAGGTCCATCAATTTACATTTCTTAAGACCCATCATGTGAGTCTTTATCCTCAGGTTTATTGTTGCTATTTAAGTCTAAATCAACTTTTATATCTATTTCATCAATTGGCTCTTAATTCTTCTAGAAGTCATTATCCTCCTCAAATTTTTAGTGGTCTGTCTAATATATTCTTGTTAAAATTGATGATTTATTAAATTATTTATACCATTTGAAACAAGCTTTTTCAAAATCTGATTTTAAATCTATTATAAATTATAAATTTAGTAATTCTTTATATATATTTTAATAATAATACTTCTAATGAAAAAAAATTGAAATCTCATATTTAATTAAATTACAGAAATAATCAGAAGCCAAGTTTTATTATATTTATATATATATTATATACTGCAGATATATTATTATTAATAATAAAGTTAGTCATTATGATAAACCCTACAGAAAATTAGAGCTTTTGGAACAAAATTGGTTACCCAACTATACAATACAATTCTTACAATGATCAACATGATAATTTTAACTATAAATCGTAACCCACTTTAGAAAATAAGTCAGATTTTAATACTCACTTCTACGTAGGACAAAACTCTCCTTAAGTAAATATATTTATCAATATTAATAACCAAATTTTAAGGATTGGAAAGGTTTAAAATCTTAAAAGTTTAAAACTAGTAGAAAACATGTAAATATTTTAACCAAATCGATTCATGAGGGAAGAATCGAAAAAAAACATTTTGAAGCTTCTCCTTAATAAATAAGAGATGAATTTCACTAAATATAAAGAAAACATTATGAAGTTGAATCCAGTCCGACTAAGGAATTTAAAACATGTATAAAGGTAAAAGTATATATTTATCAAAAAATTATTACAGCCTACAGGATTATATAATAGAGATTCTAATGAAATGATAATGAATAGGAAAAAATATATTCTAGGGGAAAAATAGGATAAGGTATCTAAATTTTAAGTATTTTAGAAGGATAGATTTCCATTTTTAAACAACATTACAAGCAAATATAATTCTTAAAAAGGGTAAAAATCGATAATTTTTAAATGATTTATCTATAGCTCTTTACACTAGTCTTAATCGCCAGATATAGATATTATCTCTAATGGTGATATAAAAGAGTCTGGATTGGGTAAGAATAGATCATTAATTTTTCCAAAATTGAAAAATTCTTAGAGTTTATAAAATATGGATTTATTTTCGAATTAAAAAAAGTTGGTAGGCACTTATTTCAAAAATCCCGTAGGAAAACAGTATTGAATTATTAAAAAATACCTAATTAAAATAAATTAATTTATATATTCGTTTGGTAATTATTTTAGGGTTATTATTTTTAATTTTTATATAATAATTATTATTTATTATAATAAATTCAAAATTAAGCAAAATGTAAAGTAAAATTCGGGATGTCTATGATTCAAAGTCATAGCATAATAATGATTAGATTATGATTATCATAAAAAAGTTTTAATCTGTAAAAATATTTCAAATTAAATATTTAAAATAGAAAGGATTTGATGGGCTAGAAATGGAGGAACTTGCATTAGCTATTTCTTCGCCTCTAGATTTCAATGAGTAATTTTTAAGAATAACAGGATAGTCTTGGACAAATAAATATGAAATTAGAGCAATAGAAAAATTGTAGTCTGCTCAATTCGATACTTAATGGATGGTTGTCCAATATCAAAAAGAAAACGACCCTTTGTTTTAAGCTGTTAAAAAGGGTAAAAAACAATTATTTTAACGATAAATCTTTAATTTTTAGGAGATTTTAAAAAAGTTAAGGAGTTTATTCCAAAAAAATAAATTTAGATATTAAAAATGCTTTAGAACAATCTAAAAAGTCATGCCTTCACCTGGCTGCTTAAGAAGGGCATACATTTCTGGTGGAATATTTTTTATCTTTAGTAATTTTATTTAATATATTAAAAATTTAATTGTGTAGGGGCTTAACCCAAATTCTAGAGATAAACACTTAAAAAATCCATTGCACTACTCTTGTGTAAATGGACATGAACTTGTTACTGAATAATTACTTAAAGCAGGTTGTGAAACATTAGCCAAAGATACTGGGGGGAGAACTCCATTCCATTACGCATGCTGTTCAACTTCCTCATAAGTTTTAATTCTTTTAGTGGGTAAAATTTTTGAAAATATGTAATTGACTTTTTCAAAGGTTACTAGCCTAATGCAGTACATGCAGTAGATAACAATGGACTAACAGGTTTACACTACTCTATTATGAATTCCAGCACAAAATAAATAGATATAATTAGAACAATTATAGAAAGAGATGGCTTTGTTAATTCAAGGGATCATGAAGGACAAACTCCATTACATATAGCATCGAAATGTTCTAAAACTAGAACAATTCCTATTTTAATTTAGAAAGGGGCTGATATAACTATTTAAGATAACAATGGAAAGACTGCTTTAGACTTAGCATAGGGGTAAAGAGCAAGAGAAATTCTAATTGTATATAGCTAAGACCCAGGAAATGCAAATAAGTAAGACTAAGAATGGATGGATGCTGCTATTAAGGGGACAAAATTAATGCCAAAAAAATCCTTATTTGATGCTGGATTTATCTAAGATATGAAAGAAATTTCTCCAAAAAAAGAAAACAACAAAAAAGGAAACAAAGAAAATCTAAAAATTGATAACAATTCTACTCTAAAGAAATAATAGACCATTTAAGAAGAAAAGGAGAAAAAGCAGGATTTTGTGAATAGTTTTTTAAGGGAAAGATTTTTTATTTTGATGAAAAAAGTTTAGGATGAAGGAATTTAAAGTTTTCACCATTAAAAAAAGCCATATATGTATTCAGGTTCCTGGATGGAAAGTTTACAAAATGTTAGTGATTTGTATGAATTTATGTCAACACTAACTCCTAGCGAAGCAGCTTTATGTGCTTTTAATCTGTTATGTCCTTATGATAAACCCTTACCTAAAAATGATAATCTTGAAGTCATGGATAATTTCTTTGGAATGTCAGGCTGGTAAAATACTGCAGATTTTACTAAAACAAGAAGAGCTTAGTAGTATATAGTAATTTTTTCAGTTATAAATTTTATTTTTCACAAATTTCAAAGTAGGAAATGGATCGATGGAATCAAAGGATCATTTGTTTAATTCTATTGATCCGAAAGTAATTAATCCATGCATGATCCATATATAAATTATATATTTTAATTAAATAGACTTTTATGCAGGTGTCATTATCTGCCTGAACAAATTTAGTCTTCAAGTGCTATGTGCATAGCTCTGGGCTATAAGGACTCAGTCTAGACCTTTTATTAGACACCTAAGCTCTAAGGATTAATTGTTCCACCAATGTTTTAAATTAAAAACAATGGCGGATAAATTGATCCATTTCCTACCCCTGTTCAAAGTTGGAAATCTTTTAATTTTAAAAATTTTTGCACTAGACTTTATAGAAATTTTTTTAAATAAGGTATACTAGGTTTTGGCTTTTTCGTTTATATCTAATACTATAATTCCATTTTTACCCCCCTCAATCAAACTAAAATACCTTATACTAGCAAAAATACCTTAAAAATTATCAAAATTTCTAGATTTTCTATATGAAACTCTACTAATATTAAAAATCCCCACACTTTCTCCAATAAAATAATAATTATTTGCTTATTTTAATGATAAATTAATTAAAAATGATGTAGATTGAAGATTTGGAGAAGAAAAATAAGGAGTACAAATCTTAATTTGATAAGTTGAGTACATAGGTAAATGAATTGAAGAACGAGTTAGATTTTAAAAAGGCTGGTTTGGAATTTAAAACAGAGGAGTTGGATAAGTTGCAATAATAACTTGCTGAAGGAGGGGATCCTGAGTAAATGAAGACTTTAAAAAGATAATTAACAAAAATTGAAAATTAGAACAAAGAATTTAAACTAGAATTAGAAATGAATAAATAATTATAAGGGGCAGAAGGAGGTAAAAAAATGTTAGTTTTACATTAAATAAATAGGTGAACTTTAATAAGAGGTAGTTAAACTATAGCAAGATCTTAAGGTAGCTTAAGAAAATGAAAAATTACAAAAAACTAGAGCTGAAAAATTAGCTTAGTTAATTCCGAATAGATTAGCATCTAGTGAGAGTTCATTATTAGATGACGAAAGTGTTATGAACATGCTAAAAGCTTTAAAGAATAACCCTCCTGGTTTTGTAGATAGGTTAAAATAAGTTGATAAAAATAAAGACGGAAAAATAACCAAAGTAGAATTTTAAGAATTTTCAAAAAATCTAGGGTTAACATAATCTGACTAAGATTGCCTATGTAGAATTGTTTAATTTAGCGATACCAAAAAATTACTAGGAATAAATGAATTTAAATAAATTTTGTAAAATAGACCTGGAGAGAGGTAAAAAACTGAAGACGACCTTTTTAAAAAGATTCTTAGAGCTCTTGACGAAAGAAATATGAATATTTAAAAGTAAATATTAGAATATTTAAAGATTCAAACAAATTTTTAGATTATTTGACCTAATCGATATTGATAAATCTGGGGATGTCACATAGCAAGAATTCTTAATCGGATTTAAAGCTTTGAGAATTGATTTAAGCGCAACTGACTTTAACAATATATATGCTATATTTGATAAGGATAAGAGTAACTCGATTTCGCTTGAGGTTTAAATAATATATTTTTAAAAAGTATATCTTAGGAAATGAAGGAAACCCTACAAAGGTATAAGAAAAAGTTCGAAGAAGAACAAGATAATAAGATTTGGTTGGAAGAAAATTTGAAATATTAAGACGATGTAGATGCAGCTAATGAAAAAGCAATGTTTTTGGAAGGGTGTATAAAGTTATAAATTCCTTATGGTAAAAAGGTAATTTTTAGAAAAATGAATAATTTTATAAAAAATAGTTTTTTGAAGCTTTAAATCTAAAGAGAGTTTACATAAAGATCTTACTGCATGGTGTTGTTGAAGAAGAGATTGTAAAATCTATAAAAGATCCTTAAAACCCTTGGAAATTCAGCTTAAAACTTCCTGTTAATAAACTCTATCCAGTAAATTATTTATTTTTAAAAAATTACAAAAAAGTGCGACATTTCTGATTATATGAAGATTCTATTATCAACAGATAAAGTCTTTGGAGAATAGTCTTATCTAGGAGAAGTTACAATTTCTTGGAAATCTTCAATATTAGCACCTGAAACTTGGAGAGTTAATTAGGAATTTACTTTACATAATGAAACATTTAATACAATAGAAGCACAAGGGGTATTAGCAGTATAAATAAAATGGTCTCCATAAAATGGTATACATCATAAATTTAATAATTTTCCTAAAAGGTCTAAGAGAATAAAGCTTCTAATAAGATAACTACAATGAAAATAATTAAGTATTAGAAATTGAAGAAAATATTTCAGAAATCCCGCAATTTGGAGAGCAGCAAAGCAATTTTTCTTAAAATAAATAAAATGGAGGCTACAACAATAATTAAAGAAACAACGAGATTAGAATCGATGAGACTTTAGATATAGATAAATCATTAAGCGGGATCAGTAAAAATTGGATTTTTTAAAATTTTTGATTTTAGAAAGGAATTATGATGTGTCTACTTCAAATATTGATGATGTCATGAGATCTTTAGATATCAATGATATCGATTAAATAAATTTTGATACTTCTACATCAGATGTCTATTAAAACGAGGATTAAATCCCCACCTTTAGAAATAAGGAAGATAAGAAAAATTTAAAAAAAATTTAATAAGAATTTTCGATCGAGACAGATGGAGAAATTAAGGATTAAGACTTAGATTTGATCGATAGCGGAGTCTCATTTTTGTAAAATGCTAACCCTTAGGATTAATAGTAGTATGAGAGTTAAATGGAAAGTTTAATGAAATTATAGAATAATTTTATAAGTAAAAATTAAAAAAATGGGGATTTGAGTGACTCAAATATAAGAGGATTTGTTAACAGTAAAGATTTGATAAAGGATTCAAAGATAGATGATATGGATTCTAATGTTTCTGAAATATAAAATTATAACGATGATGAACATATTTTAGATGATTTAAATTGATAAATCTTTAAATAATTAATTTCAAATTTATTATTTTGGAGGTTCGATAGGATCTCTAATTAAATTTGACTATTAATAAACATTTAATAAACTCCTATACTCTTCTATTTAAGATAGGAAATTCTTATTTCCTATCAACACTAAGCCAAATCTAGCTCTAGTCAAAGAGACATTTATTCTCTTAGGGTCAGCTGTAAATCCAATGCTTCTAGTTCTTACAAATGATATTATAATGTAATCCTTTTCACTATATGAATTATTTTAATTCTATTTTTTATATTTAAAATTTTAAATCCCATCTCTATTTTCCTACTTCTTTATCCATGCCTCATATCCTATCTCCCATTCAACATAATTAAACCCCCAAATTGAATAAAATGTTACCTTCCTTAAAATTCATCTATGGTTGCTACCTTAACTTTCTACAAAACTTTTGAAACATTAACTTATTAGTTAAGAATTAACTCTTAAATTTTATTTTTTTATCCATTGTAAGGAGTAATGACTCCAATCTATTCAGGAGAAACTTTTCCACAGCTTACTAAATATAAAAGGGAATTTAACACTTATTTGGCCTCTTCGTTATTTTGCTATGAATTACTCATAATCATTTCTTCTACTCCTTTTTAACAATCAATAAACGTCACAGGAATTAAAGAATTAGCCCAAGGAAATTACTGGACATATACCCTATCCTCTTTACTTACACCATCTTACAAAATCTCTAAATGATATTAATTTAATAAAATAAATATTAAATTTACGATTATAAAATCTAGAATTAGGGTATTATGCTATATTTGGATGCATTCTATATTATATGAGTAACTATATGTATTTATTTTAGGGGCTGGTCTATAGTCTTTCCAAAAGACTCAATTAAAGATATGAGTTTTCAAAATTAACGGTAGGTCCAAGCTAAAGATGATCTCCGATAATAACCAATTTTTTCTTACATTTCATAATAGGAATCATTATTTCAGGTTCAATACACTAATTCCCCTCATCAATTAATACATAGTCGAAATATTTAGATTTCAAATATTCCATTCCTGACATATAACATGTAGCAACTACGATCTTTATATGTTGTAAAATATGAGTAGCATACATTTATCTCATATCATTACTTACTTCGACTGGCTCTTATGTTTATCTCCCAATGCTTATTTAACTTTTAATATACTCTTATTTAACTCTAACATGTAAATAATGATTGTATATTGGGTCAAATTCATTTACCATTGATTCTCTCGAGACAGATAAGTACCTAATTGCCTTTAAGTCAGTTTTAATTAGTTAGGTCATGATGTGGTCGGCCACAACGTTTGAAGGAGCACAGATTAATATTTAAGCACTTATATCCAACTTTAATAGTTAATTTGCTATTGTCACTATTGTAAGAGACTTTCCTGTACCTGGAGGCCCTTATATAAGAGTTATTGACTGATTCATAACTACTTTACAAGCTTTTATTTGGTATTCATTTAAAGGAGGAAGATTTGGGACTCTAAAGGCATCATATTCAGTTTATAAAATTTATTCGTTTAATATTTAATCGGGGGTTGTTAAAAACTGCTTTCCGATGATAATATTTTTTATTTCTACAGGTAGAGTAGTTTCATAGTTAAAATTTTGTAAAGCTTAAATCATAGTGTCCTCTAGTATTTCGTGCTCTTTTTGGGTTATTGTGTAACCTGTCATAATGTCATTCCCTTTTTTATCCAATAATGGAGCAAAAGTCTTTTTTTTATGCTTAGAACCTATATTTTTTATATAATAAAGATTCGACATTTACCTTATTGAGAAGAGTATTTTTTATCTAATATGAAAATTCTATTGTCAATAATTTTGATGATTTTGACAGTTTTTTCTTCTCCATCTTGTGACTAAATGTGTTACAATTCAAATTTCATCCCTGAAGTGACCTTTTCAGATCTTGTGATTGGAAATTGAAGTTCCAGCTCCCATTCGCCTCTTTTTCCTGATCTAAGAGTGACATTTTAAAATTCTATTAATTATTTTTATCCAAATTCATTTATCTCTTAA
>Ga0105051_10006167_pt1 | contig 13028 bp, 11 predicted proteins | sample FRY02_FD_78383 | JGI IMG/M metagenome (GOLD analysis project Ga0105051, IMG submission 78383) | Freshwater microbial communities from Lake Fryxell liftoff mats and glacier meltwater in Antarctica - FRY-02 (megahit assembly) | ecosystem: Environmental > Aquatic > Freshwater > Ice > Glacier...
CTCCCAATAAAGGCATCGCTGGAATTTTTTCTAAGTTGTGCGCTATTGGCGAAACTGAAGTTCCGCTACCCACTGCAAATCCAACCCCAGAAAAATAAGCCAATGTCGCTACAATTGCATTAGGGATATAAAGAATATTAAGCAGTAACAGTAGGAATCCACCGAAAATCCCAGGCTGTAAAACCACCGTCAAATCTTTCACGGTAGCTAGATTGAGAAAGATTGCAATTCCAAAAATAATTGACGCTACGCCAAGAAGTAAGGCAAAAATCCTAGAACCAAAAATAAACCCTTGACCCAACGCAATGCTTCGACCAACAGTTGCCGCAGTCAGGAGTGCAAATGGCAAAACATAAATTAATGCGAAGTACCACACTGGGCGAACATCATCGGTCTTTGAAAGTAAAGCGGCGACAAGCGCAAAAAGTGTGTAAAGCCCAGCAAAGGCGGCACGTGTTGGAGCAATGAGTGAGGTGTCACCATCTAAGCGATCGATAGCGCGAGCTACCCCATTTCGAATCGCCAATACTGGAAAAACTAAGGCACCTAGAGGTAAATACGAAAGGTAACCGGCTAATCCTGATGGCGAAAGCGAGAGTGAAAATGGAATTTGATGTGAGCCAAGCCAAATCCATAACGCGGCACGTAATGGATCTCCAGTATTTCCCGTTGCACTACCAGCGGTAGCCCAAGCAAGGAGTGCGATAAAAGATATTGGTAACAGAAGCCATGCAATGCTGCGCAGAACCTGGGGCAATGCTGCTCCAAGAACGCGCGTGATCATTATTAGCGACCTATGATTTGGCGCAGCAAGCGCGCCGTTTCACTCGGTGTTTGGCCAACTTTTACGCCAGCTGCTTCTAATGCATCTTTCTTACCTTGGGCAGTTCCTGATGATCCGGAAACGATGGCACCGGCATGACCCATTGTCTTACCTTCTGGCGCAGTAAATCCGGCAACATAACCAACAACTGGCTTAGTTACATACTCGGCGATAAATGCAGCAGCTCGCTCTTCGGCATCTCCACCGATTTCACCTATCATAACAATCGCAGTTGTTTCAGGATCATCTTGGAAAGCACGTAAGCAATCGATATGCGTTGTTCCGATTACCGGGTCTCCGCCAATTCCAACAGCAGTACTAAATCCAATATCGCGAAGTTCATACATCATTTGATACGTAAGAGTTCCCGACTTTGATACCAAACCGATGGGACCAGCTTTTGTAATATCAGCTGGAATAATTCCAACATTTGATTTTCCAGGAGAAATTAATCCAGGGCAGTTCGGGCCAATAATTTGAGTAGTGCCCTTGCTTTGTGAGTAGGTGTAGAAACTTGCTGAATCATGAACTGGAATTCCTTCAGTAATTACAACTACCAATGGCATCGCGGCATCAATTGAATCGATCACCGCTGCCTTGGCAAATTTAGGTGGTACGAAAACAACGGAAACATTTGCACCCGTTGTACTCATTGCCTCGGCAACGGTATTAAAGACTGGTAATTGATGGCCATCAATATCGACAACTTGCCCACCTTTGCCTGGAGTTACCCCGCCGACAACTTTGGTGCCTGATGCCAGCATGCGACGAGTGTGCTTCGTGCCTTCTGAACCCGTCATTCCCTGAACAATTACTTTGCTTGACTCATTAATAAAGATAGACATTACTTCGCCGCCAATTCTGCAGCGCGATTTGCTGCTCCATCCATCGTGTCAGCTTGCTCTACCAGCGGATGTGCGGCAGCTTTCAAGATTGCACGACCTTCAACAACGTTATTGCCATCTAAACGCACAACGATTGGCTTAGTTGCTTGTGCGCCAAGTAGTTCTAACGCCTGAACTATTCCATTTGCCACGGCATCACATGAAGTAATGCCACCAAATACATTTACGAAGACACTCTTCACATCTTTATCGCCCAAAATAATTGATAATCCATCGGCCATAATCTGTGCCGATGCACCGCCACCAATGTCCAAGAAGTTTGCTGGGCGAACACCACCATGTTTTTCGCCAGCGTATGCAACAACATCAAGAGTGCTCATTACTAATCCAGCACCATTTCCAATGATTCCAACTTCACCATCGAGCTTGACGTAATTGAGACTCTTTTCTTTTGCCGCTGCTTCCAGCGGATTTTCACCGGCTTCATCAACTAACGCGCCGTGATCTGGTTGGCGAAATTCAGCGTTTTCATCAAGGGTAACTTTTCCATCAAGGGCAATTATTTTGCCATCCGAAGTTTTTACAAGTGGGTTAACTTCAACCAAAGTTGCATCTTCACCTTGGAAAACATCCCATAGCTTGAGAAGAACATCGGCAACTTGATCGGCTACGTCAGCGGGGAACTGTGCTGCGGCAACAATCTCTTTTGCTTTGGCAAGTGAAATTCCATCTACTGCCGAAACTGGAATCTTGGCTAATTTTTCTGGAGCGGTATGAGCAACTTCTTCGATATCCATTCCACCAGAAACCGAAGCCATTACTAAAAATGTTCGATTTGAGCGATCTAATAAAATCGCTAAGTAATACTCTGCTTCGATTGGAGCTGCAGCGGCAATCATGACAGTGTGAACTGTGTGACCCTTAATATCCATTCCTAAAATAGCGCCAGCTTTTTCACGGGCATCAGCTGGATTTTCAGCAAGCTTTACGCCGCCAGCTTTTCCACGTCCTCCAACTTTGACTTGAGCTTTCACAACGACTTTGCCACCGATTGCAGTTGCAGCTTTCTCTGCCTCATCTGCGGTAGTTGCAATAGCGGCCGCCAAAACAGGCACACCATGCTTTTCAAAGATGTCTCGAGCTTGATATTCAAAGAGATCCACGTGGGAGTTCCAATCAGTTGAAGTGGGGTAATCCTAGAGCTTCTCAACTGGTGCATAACGCAGAAGTAAACGCTTCTCACCATATTGACCAAAATTAATCGTCGCTTCCGCCTTATCGCCAGCACCAGCGACTGCCACAACTGTGCCTAAACCAAATGTGTCATGTGACACACGCTCACCAACTGCTAAATCCATCGCCATACTTTTCTTTCCGGTGGCTCGTGGTGGTGGCGCAGTTGCAACGAGAGTTTTCTTAACAAAAGTTGGTGCAAAGGAAGAGCGACCTTCATTGCGCCACTCGATCACATCTTCTGGGATCTCATCTAAGAAACGTGACGGTGGATTGTAATTCGGTGCACCCCACGTCGAACGATATTCCGCGCGCGAAATATAAAGTCGTTGGCGTGCGCGGGTTAAGCCAACGTATGCCAATCGTCGCTCTTCTTCAATCTCATCTTTTTCGCCCAAAGTTCTTGAGTGCGGGAAAATTCCATCTTCCATGCCAGTAAGAAATACGGTTGGAAACTCAAGTCCTTTCGCGGTGTGTAGCGTCATCATCGTTACGACACCACCATGATCTTCACCTTCTGGAATCTCATCTGCATCTGCAACGAGTGCGACTTTTTCCAGAAAGCCGGCCAATGAGATCTCTTCATCTTCGCCTAGTTCATCAAATGATCGCTCTTCGTACTCCATCGACACCGCAACAAGCTCTTTTAAGTTCTCTACCCGAACTTCATCTTGCGGATCGGTGCTGTCGGCAAGCTCCTTTAATAGTCCAGATTGCTCGAGCGCAGCTTCAACTATTACCGAGGGCTTAGTTCTAGCTTCTACTAAAACACTTAACGCACTGATCATTGAAGTAAATTCATTAATCGCTTGGGCTGCCCGCGACGGTACCGAGCTATTTTCATTGACTCGCAACAAACCTTGCCAGAAAGAGATCTCATTGTTTCGAGCAAAGAGATCTACATAATCCAAAGATGTATCGCCAATTCCACGTTTTGGAACATTAATTACTCGGCGTAGCGAAATCTCATCTTCGCAGTTTGCTAGGACTCGCAAATACGCGAGCAAATCTTTAACTTCACGGCGTTCGTAGAAACGTAAACCTCCTACAACTTTATAAGGGAGGGCGTTTCGCATAAAGACTTCCTCAAACACACGTGATTGCGCGTTAGTGCGATAGAAAATTGCCGTATCCCCCGGAGTTGAAACTCCTTCGCGCTGGAGTGATCGAATCTCATCGGCGATAAAGTTTGCCTCGTCGTGTTCACTTTCGGCAACATATCCCGTTAACGGTGCGCCGGATCCGGCATCTGACCACAAATTCTTTTCTTTACGACTTTCATTTTTAGTTATAACGGCATTTGCCGCATTTAAAATATTCTGGGTAGATCGATAATTTTGTTCCAGCAAAACAGTGCTGGCATTTGGATAATCTAATTCGAACTGCAAAATGTTACGGATTGTGGCGCCGCGAAAACCGTAAATAGATTGATCGGCATCGCCAACGACACAGAGTTCAGCTACGCCCTGACCATCTAGCTCGGTGCCCACTAACTCTTTAACTAAAATATATTGGGCGTGATTTGTATCTTGATACTCATCGACTAATACGTGGCGAAAACGCGATCTAAACCGGGCTTTGGCTTCAGGAAAGCGCTGCAGAACTTCCACGGTTTTTAAGATCAGGTCATCAAAATCCATTGCATTAGCGCGCATAAGGCGTTGTTGATAGATGGCATAAACATCGGCGACGATCTGTTCAAATTGATTCGATGATGCATTTAGATAATCTTGTGGCCCTAGTAATTCATTTTTAGCGTTTGAGATCATGGTTTGAAACTGCCTGGCTGGATATCGTTTTGGATCTAAATTTAGTTCTTTTGCAACAATAGTAATTAAGCGTTGCGAATCAGCAGAATCATAAATACTAAAAGTATTGCTATAGCCAAGGCGCATTGCTTCTTGTCGTAAAATACGAACGCAGGCCGAGTGAAATGTTGAGACCCACATAGATTTTGCAATTGGGCCAACTAATTCGCCTACGCGTTCCTTCATTTCGCCAGCTGCTTTATTGGTAAAAGTAATCGCCAGGATTTCATATGGTGCAACTTGTCGACGAGCCATTAGATATGCGATTCGACGAGTTAAGACGCGCGTCTTTCCGGAGCCGGCACCTGCTACGACTAATAAGGGCCCACCTGCGTGCGTTACCGCAGCGTTTTGTTGTGGGTTTAAACCATCCAGTAATGGATCGATTTCAGTCATAGTGCCTAGTCTATTAGGCTGATCCAATGGAACCGATCGCCGATACCGAGATTAAGCGCGTATTAGTAGTAAGCGCGCATCCCGATGATTCAGATTTTGGTGCTTCCGGAACAATCGCCCAATGGATTAAAAAAGGGATCGAAGTTTCATATGTATTTTGTACAAATGGTGATCAAGGTGGAGAAGACTCTGGCTTTACCAAAGAAGAGATGCCAACGATTCGACAACGCGAACAACGTGCCGCCGGGGCAGTTATCGGCGTAACTGATATAACTTTCTTGAATTACGTTGATGGACATCTTCAAGCAACGATTGAATTACGCAAAGATATCGTTCGAGAAATTCGCCGTTCCCAACCTGATCGCATCGTGTGCCAAAGTCCCGAGCGTAACTGGGAGCGAATTGGTGCAAGTCATCCCGATCATTTAGCGGCCGGAGAAGCGACAATTCAAGCGGTCTATCCCGATGCACGTAATCCCTTTGCCTTCACAGATTTATTAGATCAAGGTTTTGCGCCGTGGCGAGTCAAAGAAGTATGGATGTCGGGATTTGCCCAACCAGATCATTGGGTTGATATCACCGATACTTTTGATTTAAAAGTTGCCGCACTTCATGCCCATGCTTCGCAAACTGCGCATAACAAAGAGTTAGAGTCGATGTTACGTGAATGGGGAACCCGTAACGCCGGATTAGGTGGATTACCTGATGGTCAAATTGCGGAAGCTTTTAAAATTATAAATACAAATTAATTTGTAACAGTTGCTCGCAAAATAGCAATGCTCTGTGCTGGCCGTCCATCGGCTCCGCCGCCTTTAACGCCTAATTTCGCAATGTACTTCACGATATCTAAACCTTGTGTAATCGTTCCCCAAATTGTGTAGTTGGGTCCAAGCGTTGTGTCGGCAAATACTAGAAAGAACTGACTTCCATTTGTGCTTGGCCCAGAATTAGCCATTGCAACAGTACCTGCTGGGTAATTATTTGCGGTATTTGCTGGAAGATTTTCATCGCGATACGAAAAATTTGGTCCGCCTGCACCAGTTGCAGTTGGATCACCGCACTGTAAAACGTATAGCCCCTGAGTTGTTAAGCGATGACACAAAGAATTATCAAAGAAACCACCTCTGGCCAAAGTAGCCATCTGGGTAACTGTTACTGGCGCCTTAGCCCCAACGGTTGTGATCACAATATTTCCGCAATTTGTTTGCAAGGTGATCGTGCGTGGCAAACGTGGCATTACTTTCAACGCTGGCGCAACATCTTTTGCCGTATGACCAGCAACTTTTGTACTTCTACATTTTACTGATTCAACTTTTACAATTTTTGTAACTTTATTTTTTTGTTCAGCTACCGAGGGTGCGGCAAGTAATGCAGATACAACTATTGCAACTACCACGATGTACTTGACAGCTTTCAACATGGGCAGATCATAAAACATAAGGCTGGGAAAACCCATAAATCTACTCCCATTCAATCGTCCCAGGTGGCTTACTGGTTACATCCAGGACCACCCGATTGACTTCACGTACCTCATTGGTGATGCGCGTTGAGATTTTCTCAAGAACTTCATAGGGAACTCTTGACCAATCTGCAGTCATGGCATCTTCCGATGAAACTGGGCGAAGCACAATTGGGTGGCCGTAGGTGCGACCATCTCCTTGCACGCCAACGCTTCGTACATCGGCTAACAAGACAACTGGGCACTGCCAAATATCTCGATCTAATCCAGCAAGTTTTAACTCTTCCCGGGCAATTGCATCAGCCTCGCGCAATAAATCTAAACGGGGCGCAGTCACTTCACCGATAATTCTGATTCCCAAGCCTGGTCCAGGAAACGGTTGTCGCCAAACAATCGCCTCGGGTAAGCCAAGTTCAATTCCAACTTGGCGAACTTCATCTTTAAACAATGTCCGCAATGGTTCGATTAATGTAAATTGCAGATCATCGGGTAATCCACCCACGTTATGATGCGATTTAATATTTGCAGTGCCGGTACCACCACCAGATTCAACAACATCTGGATACAAAGTACCTTGTACTAAGAACTCAACTTCTCCCCCAGCTGCGATACCTCGCGCAGCAACTTCAAAGGATCTAATAAATTCACGTCCAATAATTTTACGTTTTTCTTCAGGATCAATCACACCCTTTAGTGCATTTAAAAATTGATCAACTGCATCAACAATGACTAGCTTTACGCCAGTTGATGCTACAAAATCGCGCTCTACTTGCTCGGCCTCGCCTTTGCGCAAAAGACCATGGTCTACAAAAACGCACGTCAGTTGATCACCCACAGCTTTTTGAATTATGGCTGCGGCAACCGCTGAATCAACGCCGCCTGATAATCCGCAGATAACCCGTTTTGTGCCGATAGTTTCTTTTGCTTTCGCGATTTCAGTTTCGGCGATATTGGCCGTCGTCCAGGTTGCATCGCATTGCGCAATATTGACTAACCAGTTTCGCAAAATCTCCTGACCGTATTCGCTATGCAAAACTTCTGGATGAAACTGAACTCCGGCAAACTTTCCAGTTGCATCTTCAAAAGCTGCGATTGCGGTGTCCTGTGTTTTTGCGGTAACTGCAAAACCTGGCGGAGCGGTTGTGACCGCATCTTGGTGAGACATCCATACTTTTTGTTGCGCTGGTAATTTTTTAAATACTTTTGACTCTGATTCAACCGTCGTCTCGGTGCGTCCAAACTCAGATTTCTCAGTCTGGCTAACGACGCCGCCAAGGGCTACGGCCATTGCCTGAAATCCGTAGCAAATTCCAAAAACTGGAACTCCTAAGTCAAAGATTGTGGCATCAATTTTTGGTGCTTTATCGGCGTAGACACTTGAAGGACCACCAGACAAAATAATTGCACTGGGGTTTTTAGCACTCACTTGTGCCGCCGTAATTGTTGATGGAACTATCTCTGAAAATACATTGGCCTCGCGTACTCGCCGAGCGATTAGTTGCGCATACTGCGCACCAAAATCTACGACTAATACGCCGCCTGAATTACCCACGATGAATAAGTATTTTTACGCGTTGGAACTCCTTTACATCGGAGTAACCGCACGTTGCCATTGCGCGGCGAAGTGCGCCAAACAAATTCATTGAGCCATCGGATGTATGCGATGGCCCTAATAAAATCTCAGCTAACGATCCGACAGTTCCAACTGAAACACGTTCACCACGTGGAAGTTCTGGGTGATGCGCTTCTGACCCCCAGTGCCATCCTAAACCTGGTGCTTCAACTGCCTTTGCTAACGGTGAACCCATCATGACTGCATCGGCCCCGCAAGCAATTGCTTTTGAAATGTCACCACTTCGGCCAACTGCGCCATCGGCAATAACGTGAACGTAACGCCCACCTGATTCATCAAGATATTCGCGACGAGCTGCTGCAACTTCGGCAACAGCCGAAGCCATTGGAACTTCAACACCTAAAACTTTTCGGGTCGTGTGTGCTGCGCCGCCACCAAATCCAACTAATACGCCTGCGGCACCCGCGCGCATTAAGTGCAGGGCAGCGGTAGAAGTTGCAACACCGCCAACGATTACCGGCACATCAAGTTCGTAAATGAACTTCTTTAAATTTAGCGCTTCTGATTGAGCGGCAACATGTTCGGCGGAAACAGTTGTTCCACGAATTACAAAGATATCTACACCAGCTGCAATTACCGCCTTGTGAAACTCGGCCGTACGTGCCGGAGATAAAGATGCCGCAACAGTTACGCCGGCATCTCGAATCTGCTGAATTCGTTCTTTGATTAATTCGGGACGAATCGGTGCGCTATAAATCTCTTGCATCCGCTTAGTTGCATGCTTATCTGGCATCGATGCGATCTCACCCAGCGGAATTCGGGGATCGTCATAACGAGTCCACAATCCCTCGAGGTTAAGAACGCCTAAGCCGCCTAGCTTTCCAATAGTGATGGCAGTTTCTGGTGAGACAACTGAATCCATGGGCGCGGCCAACATGGGAAGATCAAATTTATAAGCGTCGATCTGCCATGAAGTAGAGACATTTTCGGGATCACGGGTGCGACGACTAGGCACAATTGCGATGTCATCGAAGGAATAAGCGGTGCGAGCACGCTTTCCGGGTGCAATTTCAATGTGTGTCATTAGTAGCCCTTCTGTTGGTAATTAGGCGCATCGGCAACGTGCGCAACATCGTGTGGATGACTCTCTTGCAATCCCGCCGCTGTAATTTGAATCAAACGACCTTCGCGGCGCAATGTTTCGATATCTGGTGCTCCGGCATAACCCATGCCAGATCGCAAGCCACCAACAAGTTGATGAACAACTTCAGAAACTTTTCCGCGGAATGCAACTTTGCCTTCGATACCTTCTGGAACTAATTTATCTTCCGATAAAACATCGTCTTGCATGTAACGATCTTTAGAGTATGACTTTTGTTCACCGCGAGATTGCATCGCACCTAATGAGCCCATGCCACGGTAAGCCTTGTATTTGATTCCATTAATTTCAATTAATTCTCCAGGTGATTCTTCGCACCCAGCAAGTAATGATCCAAGCATTACTGAATGTGCACCAGCAACAAGTGCCTTAACAATATCACCTGAATATTGCAGGCCACCATCGGCGATTAATGGAATACCAGCTTTGTTACATGCCTTAGCTGCTTCCATAATTGCCGTAACTTGTGGCACACCTACGCCGGCAACGATTCGAGTTGTACAAATTGATCCTGGACCAACTCCAACTTTCACGGCATCTGCGCCAGCGTTAATGAGTGCTTGCGCCCCGGCGCGAGTTGCCACATTTCCGCCAATAATTTGCGTTGATGGCGAAAACTTTTTAATTCGTTCAATTGAATCTAGAACGGCTCGGTGATGTCCATGTGCGGAATCGACAACAACTACATCAACACCGGCCTCAATCAATGCCTGCGCTCTGGCAAAACCATCGTCGCCAACTCCAACGGCGGCGCCAGCTAGGCCAACATTTTTTACTAACTTCACATGGGTGACTTGGGCATCGATCGCTAAGTTGCGGTGAATAATCCCAATGCCACCGGCTTTAGCCATCGCTATAGCCATTGCAGATTCAGTCACGGTGTCCATCGCCGAAGAAATAAGCGGTACTGCAATCGTAAGATCGCGAGTTAATTTAGTTACGGTACTTACTTCTGATGGAACAACTTCGGAAGCATCGGGAAGCAGCAGTACATCGTCATAGGTTAGGCCGAGCATTGCGACTTTATCGGTATCGCTCATTTAGCCCCCCCAATACTGCGCAATCGGTAACAGAGGTGGAAGTCTATCGGGGCTTTTACAGCCCTACTGCACGCTCAATTTCCTGGCAGGCATGGGTTAAATCCTGTGCATAAACCACACCATCACAGCTAGCCCGATCCCACCCTGGCCCACCAACAATTACCCGAGGTGCTGGACGAATGGCTGGAAGGCCTTGAAAATATTGGGAATCGCCGTTTTCACGAAGTTGCGCCCATAAAAAAACGGCAGGTGGTGCGGCTCGTTTCATCATTGCTGAAACTGCTTCTACTGGAGTCCTTGCACCTAAGAAAAAACTTTCAATATTTTTTTCAGCTAACGCTGCCGCTAACGCATGTAAGGCTAATGAGTGAAGCTCTTCCCCAACCGCAGCTAAAAGTATAGGTTGAGTATTCACCGGAGTTTTCACACCATCAGTTGTTTCACGCAGTATCCGTTTAATAATTTCGGAGAGCATATGTTCAACTTCAATTCCCTCGCCAGTCAATGCCCATTCCTCGCCGACTAAAAACAAGAGCGGGACAATGACTTCGGTCCATGCTGCAACGACGCCATATTTTTTGATCTCTTGGCGCAAGATCTCTTCCACAAAACTTTTATCTAAAATATTTGCCGCCCGTAACAATGAATCAACAACATCTGCGCGAACTTCAAAAGTTTGGGTAATTGCTGCCATGTCGACCGTACCGTCATGGAGTCGAGCACGTTCAGCGGCATCTTTTGGTGCCACACCGGCAGAGATTAAGCGACGCATCATGGTTACTTTTGCGACATCGGCTGCGCAGTAGCGACGGTGCTCACCGGCTTCATGGCTACTTGGCCCAAGGCCATAGCGGCGGTCCCAGGTTCGAAGCGTTGCCGGGGCCACACCGATGCGGCGAGCCACTGCAGCCACAGTCAGCAGCTCCGCATTGAGTTCCATGCGGTAATGGTGTCGTGAAGTGGCCCAACTCACCACCTGAAAAGAGCTTTTGAACCAGATATGGAGCGTTGTTACTTGAACAACCTATGGCGCGGTTGTACAGTATGGGAATGGCTGAAACTTCACGTTTACCTCGTCCCGTTGCCGATGAATGGGAATGGCAGTACCAGGGCGCCTGTCAAAGCCTGCCTTCAGAAATGTTTTTCCATCCAGATGGAGAGCGTGGACCACGTCGTCGCAACCGTGAAAATACGGCGAAGGCCGTGTGTGCATCGTGTCCCGTCATTGCAGCATGCCGTGCACATGCCTTAGCAGTGCAAGAGCCTTATGGAATTTGGGGAGGGCTATCAGAAGATGATCGCCTGGCAATTATTAACAAGGGCGGCAAAGTTTCACACGCCTCATGAAATAAATAGTTAAAAAATAAACCCCGCAGAATTATCTGCGGGGTTTATTTTATTAAGTTTTTACTTAGTGACCGTGCCCGCCTGGACCATGTGAGTGACCATGTCCAGCAGCTTCGGATGCAACTTGATCAGCTGGCTTGTCGTATACAACTGCTTCAGTTGTAATAAACATCGCCGCAATTGAAGCTGCATTTGCTAAAGCAGAACGCGTTACCTTCACTGGATCGATCACACCATCTGCAGCTAGATCGCCATAGACATCGGTGGCAGCGTTGAAACCTTCGTTGTGCTTCATTGCGCGAACCTTTGCAACTACAACGTAGCCTTCAAGTCCGGCATTTTCGGCGATCCAACGCAATGGCTCATCGCATGCTTTGCGAACTAAACGAACTCCAACTGCCTTATCGCCAGTGAATCCAAGATCGCCCTCGAGTGAATCAGCGGCATGCACAAGTGCGGCTCCTCCTCCGACAACGATTCCTTCTTCAACAGCGGCGCGAGTTGCCGAGATGGCATCTTCAAGACGGTGCTTCTTTTCATTGAGTTCAACCTCAGTATGTGCGCCAACTTTGATCACACAAACTCCGCCAGCAAGCTTTGCTAAACGCTCTTGCAACTTCTCTTTATCCCATGACGAGTCGCTATTTTCAATCTCTTTGCGAAGTTCAGAAACACGGGCGGCAACTGCTGCCTTATCTCCTGAACCATCAACGATTGTTGTTGCATCTTTTGAAACTACGATGCGACGGGCCTTACCAAGATCTTCAAGAGTTACACCTTCGAGCTTCATGCCCAGTTCGGATGAAACAACTTGTCCACCAGTAAGAACGGCAATGTCTTGCAGAGTTGCCTTACGGCGATCGCCAAATCCTGGCGCCTTAACGGCAACAGATGCAAAGACTCCACGCATACGGTTTACCACTAAAGTTGAAAGGGCTTCACCCTCAATATCTTCGGCGATAATCAAAAGTGGTTTCGATGCCTGGGCAACTTTTTCCAGCAAAGGCAATAGATCAGACAACGCTGAAATTTTGTTTGCTGAAATCAAAATGTAAGCATCTTCTAGGATGGCTTCCATACGATCTTGATCAGTTACAAACTAAGGCGAGATGTAGCCCTTGTCGAACTGCATTCCTTCGGTGAATTCAAGATCAAGGCCAGTTGTTGATGCTTCTTCAACTGTAATGACGCCATCTTTACCAACGCGATCCATTGCTTCAGCGATTAACTCACCGATAGCACGATCTTGCGCCGAAATAGTTGCCACATCTGCGATCTGAGCTTTTCCATTTACTGGCGTTGCTTGTTCGCTGAGCTTTGCTGAAACCGCTGCTACGGCCGCTTC
>Ga0105051_10006173_pt1 | contig 13013 bp, 10 predicted proteins | sample FRY02_FD_78383 | JGI IMG/M metagenome (GOLD analysis project Ga0105051, IMG submission 78383) | Freshwater microbial communities from Lake Fryxell liftoff mats and glacier meltwater in Antarctica - FRY-02 (megahit assembly) | ecosystem: Environmental > Aquatic > Freshwater > Ice > Glacier...
ACGACAACGACAACGACAACGACAACGACAACAATCCCGGTCCAGGTCACTGACACCGGTACCTCGCTAGCCTCGCAAATACATGTCAGTTCTCGATCAGATCGTCAAGGCCTACGACATCCGCGGAACGGTGCCGGATCAGCTCAATGCTGACGTCGCCCATGCGCTCGGAGTCGGCTTCGCCTCCTTCCTTCGCTCCAACTCGGACGCCGAGCAGATCGTTATCGCTCGCGATATGCGCCCCTCGGGGCCTGAGTTTGTCGAGGCGTTCTCGCGTGGTGTCCTGAACCAGGGCATCGACGTGATCGATCTCGGCCTCGGTTCGACCGACTTGATGTATTACGCCTCGGGCGTGCTGGATGCGCCTGGTGCGATGTTCACCGCTTCGCATAATCCTGCCGGGTACAACGGGATCAAGCTGTGCGTGGCAGGTGCTCGACCGGTCGGTGTCGACACTGGACTCCTCGACGTCAAGCGAGTTGCCGAAGAAGTGCTTCAGGGCGGCGGCCCGAAGCCGGCGGCTTCAGCCGGGTTGCACAGCGAACGCAATGTGCTGAGCGACTTTGCCGAGCACGTGTTGACCTTCGTTGACCTCGCCGACATCGGAACGATGCGAGTCGTTGCCGACACTGCCAATGGCATGGGCGGCCTCGTGGTCCCGGCGGTGATGGAACGCATCCCGAGCGTTGAACTGGAGGTCATGTACGGTGAACTCGACGGCACGTTCCCGAACCATCCGGCAGATCCTCTGCAGCCCGCCAACCAACGCGATTTGCGAGCCCGGGTCAAGTCGGGCGGCTTCGACATCGGTCTGGCCTTTGACGGTGACGCCGACCGCGTGTTCGTCGTCGACGAACTCGGTGAGGGCCTCAGCGGCTCGACCACCACCGCGCTGCTTGCGGTCTCGGCGCTGCGCGCTGCGCCGGGCGCCACGATCTTGCACAATCTGATCTGCTCGAAGAGCGTTCCTGAGGTCGTCACCGAACACGGTGGCGTGCCGGTGCGGACCAAGGTCGGGCACTCCTACATCAAGCAGATCATGGCCGACACCGGAGCGGTCTTCGGTGGCGAGCACTCCGCTCACTACTACTTCGCTCGGAACTTCAACGCCGACAGCGGCTTGATCGCATCGTTGATGGTCATGGCCGAAGTCGGGCGATCAGGCGGGCCGCTGTCAGCGGTCCGTGCCCCGTTCGAGCGGTACGTCGCCAGTGGCGAGATCAACACCCAGGTCGATGATGCTGCCAACGTGATCGAACAGGTCAGTCGCGCACACAGCGGTCACGACCAGGATCGCCTCGACGGCCTAACTGTCGACTGCGGCGACTGGTGGTTCAACTTGCGCCCATCGAACACTGAGCCGTTGCTGCGGTTGAACCTCGAAGCTGCCGATCGGAATACCTGTGCCGACCGGGTCACCGAGCTGCTGACGATGATCACCAGCTGATCCCGTAGCCTTGCCGACATGTCACTCGCTCCGGCTCTTCTTGAGATTCTTGCCTGCCCCGAAGACAAGGGCGCGCTCTACTACCTCGAAGCAGAATCCCTGCTCTACAACCCTCGTCTGCAGCGCAGCTACGCAATCCGCGACGACATTCCGGTCATGCTGATTGACGAATCGACCACGGTCGATGCCGACGAGCACGGTCGGCTCATGGCGGTCATCGGCGATGCGGGCATCGCTCCGACGTTCAGCTGACCCCGCCACGGCACCGGGCACCGAGTCACTGGGCAGCGATTCAAGAGCAGCGAGTCAAGAGCAGCGAGTCGGCGCGAACCGGCGCGAACCCGTCCAAACGTTCAAGAATGTCCAGACGCTGCCGATGACTGAAAACGAACGTTTTCTTGAGTGGGTGAGTCTGATGAACCTGCCTTTTATGACGAATGGGTTACGATGCCCCAGATGAGTTCGAAGAAGTGGTTCCGATGTACTTTCGGCGCAGCGCTCGCTTGTGCGAGCGTGGCGGCCTTGACTGCCGTCGTCGCTCCGACGGGCAGCGCTGTGTTAGCGCAAACGTCGATCGATGCCGGTGGCGAGTTCCACCCGCTCACTCCAACGCGCATCCTGGACACGCGCCCCGGCGCCTACAGCATCAACGACGTTGCGCCGAAGGGTCCGAAGTCGGCCGGTTTCGGGCCAGGGACCAACATCACCGACGGCGAGTTCAACTTCAGTCCGCTGGGGCTCGGTGATCTTCCTGAAGACTCCACTGACATCTTGGCGGTCGTGGCGACCATTTCGGTCGTCGGCCCGACGCGGAGCGGCTATCTGGCGGCGTACCCGAAGGGTTTCGAGTTCGGTGGCCCAGACGGCAAAGGTGAGGTTTCGGCACTGATCACCTATGCAGCAGGTCAGGTCGTGCCGAATCTCGCAATCGTGGGTATCGGCGAGGATGACTCGATCACATTCAACTTGTACATGGATGGAGCCGGTACAGCCAACGTCGTTGTTGACGTCGTCGGCTTCATTTCGACCTCGCAGTACAGTGTCGCTGGTTCGCGCCTCGAGATCGTCAATCCGGGTCGTATTCTCGACACCCGAACGTCACCGAACCCCCGAGGCGGCAGCTTCGGTGCTGATGACAGCATGGAACTGCAGATCCGTGGCGTCGATGCCGTCGAGCCGAAGGTCACCGACATCGTGCCCAACGATGAGTCAATCACTGCGGTCATGGTCAACTTGGCGCTCGTCAACAACAAGCCGGGCAGCAAGGACACCTTCTTGTCGGTGACTCCGAAGGCGCTTGGCCCCAATGACAAGCCGACGGCGAGCTCGTTCGCCCACGCCGGTGACATTAAGGCAAACATGGCCATTGTGCCGATCGGCCCAGATGGCAAGGTGCACTTCTACAACCACCAGGGTGACATGGACCTCGTCGTCGACGTGCTCGGCTACTTCAAGTCCGGAGGCGATGCATCGACCAACAGTGGTCGCGTGGTCCCGTTGGAGGCTCCATTCCGAGCATTTGACACTCGCCTCGCCGAGTTCGGCGATGCACCGTTACAGCACGGCAGTACAGAGCAGTGGAGTTTCGAGAACTTCGCTGAATCGGTCACGCTCAACCCGGGTGCTGCCAACGAGCAGTCGAACCCGAAGCAACAGGGATTCATTGGTGATCTCTTTGCTGTTGGCCTCCAAAAGCTCGACCCGGACGACTCCGATCAGTCAGGATCATTCCTGCAGTTGGTGCCTGGCGGTCTCTCGAGTAATCCGCTGTCGGCCAACATCAACTTCGGTGTCGGCGAAGCAGTGCCGAACATGTCGCTCGTCAAGTTCGGCAAGATCAGGGATAAAGATGGCGTCGTCACCGACAAGCACGTTGTCGAAGCGTTCAACGCCTACGGTTCGGTCGATTACATCCTCGACGTGTACGCCATCGTCCTCGACGACTGAGCACAGCCGACCTCGACGGCTCTGCCGGGACAACGGAGAGGCCGGTAGGCTGTGAGCACCGAATCACCGGGCTGATTCGATCGGTGCCTGAAGGCCCCGGCCCGGTTCGAAGAGCCAGACGCCAACCGGCGCTTGGCATTCCGAAACCATGCCTCCTAAGGGGTCCCCTCATGACTGACACTGCACTCTCGCGCCTCGCCCAGACCAAAGACTTCCGCGTCGCCGATCTTGAACTGGCGCCCTTCGGCCGCAAAGAGATGATCCTCGCCGAGCACGAGATGCCCGGCCTCATGGCGACCCGCAAGGAGTTCGGCGAGTTGAAGCCGCTTGCCGGCTGCCGCATCTCTGGCTCGCTGCACATGACGATCCAGACCGCCGTCCTCATCGAGACACTCACCGCGCTCGGCGCCGAGGTCCGCTGGGCCAGCTGCAACATCTTTTCGACGCAGGACCACGCAGCCGCGGCCACGGTCATTGGCCCGCACGGCACCATCGACAATCCGCAGGGTGTTCCCGTCTTTGCCTGGAAGGGCGAGACACTGGAGGAGTACTGGTGGTGTACCGACCAGATGATGACGTGGCCTGAGGGCCCGAACGGCGAGGTCTACGACGGCCCGAACATGATTCTCGACGATGGCGGCGACGCCACGATGCTGTTGCACAAGGGCGTCGAGTTCGAGAAGGCCGGCGCGGTGCCCGATCCGACCGAAGCTCCCAATGCCGAATTGGCGATCGTTCTCGGCTTACTCCAGCAGTCGCTGAAGACCGATCCCGGCAAGTGGACCCGGATGGCCGCTGGCGTCAAAGGCGTCACCGAAGAGACCACCACGGGCGTCAAGCGCCTCTACAAGATGATGGAAGACGGCGAGCTGCTGTTCCCGGCCATCAATGTGAACGACTCGGTCACCAAGTCGAAGTTCGACAACCTGTACGGCTGCCGCCACAGCCTCGTCGACTCGATTTCTCGCGCCACTGATGTCATGATCGGCGGCAAGACAGCTCTCGTTCTCGGCTACGGCGACGTCGGCAAGGGTTGCGTCCAGTCGCTGCAGGGCCAGGGGGCTCGCGTCATCGTCACCGAGATCGACCCGATCAACGCGCTGCAGGCCGCCATGGAAGGTCTGCAGGTCATGCCGCTCGAAGACTGTGTCGAAGACATCGACATCTTCGTCACCGCGTCGGGCAACTTTGACTTGATCAGCATCGAGTCGATGAAAAAAATGAAGCACAACGCAATCGTCTGCAACATCGGCCACTTCGACAACGAGATCGACATGGCCGGCCTCGCCCGCTCAGGCGCCGTTCGTGACGAACTCAAGCCTGGCACCGATGTCTGGAAGTTCGAAGACGGCAAGCAAATCATCATCCTCGCTGAGGGCCGTCTCGTGAACCTCGGTTGCGCCACCGGCCACCCAAGCTTCGTGATGTCGTGCTCGTTCACCAACCAGGTGCTCGCGCAGATGGAGCTGTTCAACAAGACCGAGCAGTACCCGCTCGGCGTCTACGTGCTCCCGAAACACCTCGACGAAAAGGTTGCCCGTCTGCACCTCGACGCCCTTGGCGTGAAGCTGACGCAGCTCACCGACGAGCAGGCCGAGTACCTCGACATGGACCCGTCGGGGCCGTTCAAGCCCGAGACCTACCGCTACTGAGTAGGCATTCAGCAACCTGACTGGCGATGGGCCCCGACGGTGTCGGGGCCCATCGCCGCGTCAGGGGTCAGCGAGCGATGCTCCAGCAGGTCGCGCTTCAGGCCGGTGCGGATACAACTGTGGGCTGCATCGCGAGACGCGGCAGGAAAATCTGGACGAGAGGGCCAATGCCGATGGTGAACGCAGCCGTGCCGATACCGATGGAGCCGCCCAGCGCAATGCCGACGGCGAGCACGGTGAGTTCGACCGAGGTGCGCGCGACGCGAGTCGAGATCGAATACGAGCCGACCGAACGCTTCGAGAGCCCCGTCATCAAGCCATCGCGTGGGCCTGGCCCGAGCCCGGCACCGATGTAGAAGCCAGAACCAACGGCGATCACGACAATCCCGCCGAACATCAATGCCAGACGGGGGATGAGGAGGTCGGTGCTCGGGATCAATGGGAGGGTGAAGTCGACGACCAGGCCGATCTCGACAGCGTTGAGGATCGTCCCGAGGCCAGGACGCTCACGGAGCGGAATCCAGATCAGGAGCAGGGCGAGGCCCGTGATGATGATGATTTGGCCAGTTCCGATGCCGGTTAATTCGCTGACGCCGGTGTGGAAAACGTCCCACGGGGCTGCGCCAAGTTCGGCATCGATGAGCATCGAGATGCCCAGGCCGAACATGAACAGGCCGAACACGCAGCGAACGAGGCGTTCAGGAAATCGATCCCGAGGAATCAGGGGAATGACGCGACGGGTCGAAGCGAGACCGGACATCGGCTGGACCGTAGCGACCATCTCCGGTCACGGCGCGCGCAAATCCGGATGAGCATGGTGGTGGCGGCACCGGCCGACTGGCAGCGCGGACAGGGGGCGGGCAGAACCACCAGCAGCGGGGTTGAGTAGCGGGGTTGAGTAGCGGGTTTGAGTAGCGGGTTTGAGTAAGGAGGTGGGTAGGGACGTGAGGGGCAGGTGCCAACTACGCTTGCGGCGATGGCGACGCAGGGCATCTCACCTGCGGGTTCGCACGGGGGCGATGCGCGAGCGGTCGCTGAAAGCCTCGGCCTCGACCCGGCATCGATGCTCGACCTGTCACAGAATCTGAACCCGTTTGCCCCCGACGTCGAACGGTTGGTTCGGGAGCACGCCGCGGCGGTCCGTCGCTACCCGTCGGCTGATGCAGCTCATCGATTGTTGGCCGATGTCTTGGACGTTGATATCAATCGGCTCTGCCTGACGAATGGTGGAAGTGAGGCGATTGCGCTCGTTGCCAGCGAAATCGGAGGTGGTGTCGCGCTCGAGCCCGAGTTTTCGCTCTACCCGCGTGGCAACGGGGGGCCGATCTGGCGGAGTGACCCGCACAGCCCGGGCGGGAGCCTTGCCGGCGCCGAGGTCCACGCTGACGTGTGGGACGAGGCGTTTTATCCGTTGGCGACTGGACGGTGGTCGGCAGTCCGTCCTGGCGTCATCGTTGGCTCGCTCACGAAGACGTTTGCCTGTCCGGGCCTGCGACTCGGGTACGTCATTGCCGACGATGTCGGGCGGATGGCCCAGAGGCAGCAAGAGTGGCCGATCGGCTCGTTGGCGCTCGCGGTCCTTCCCGAACTACTCCGGCAGGCCGACCTCACTGGATGGCAGGCGCGAATCGCCAGACAGCGAGCAACACTCGCGTCGCTACTCGAGGCGTACGGATGGTCAGTTCGTGCGGCCGACGCTCCGTGGGTGCTCGTGGAAGCAGACGATTTACGCACTCGACTCGCTCCATTCGGCGTCGTGGTTCGCGACTGCGCCAGCTTTGGAATGCCGGGCACCTTCCGAATCGCCGTGCCCGACGATGACGGCCTTGGGGCCGTGGCGCAGGCGCTGGAACGGCTGGCCCACGAGTGAGTGCGTTGCAACCGATCGTCGCGGAGCTTGTCACGTTGCCTGATGGCCAACGGTGCCTGCTCTGGCGTTGTGAGCAGCAGCGCCACCAGCTGTCGTCGGCGCCGGTAGGTGGCGGATCGGGCATGGTCAATTGGGTTGTCAACCTGCAGGTTCCTGCGCTCTATGGGCGGCACGATCTGGAGGTCCACGCCGCCGAGGTAGGGAGTCACCTTGGGCTCGCCGGGCCGGGCGTGATGATGCTCACCGCAGCCGATGTCGGAGCAGTGGCATCGGCTGGCGAGAGCGGCGTTCGGGTTGACGCCACGGTTGGTATCTCGACACCAACCTGGGCGGCCGCCGAGAAGCCTGACGAGAAGCTTGACGAGAAGCCTGACGGGAAGCCTGACGAGAAGCCTGACGGGCCCGGCACGATCAACATCGTCGTGCAACTGTCGGAATCGCTGACCGCTGCAGCGGCGGTGAACGTCGTGATGACCGCCACCGAAGCGAAGACGCAGGCGTTGATTGAGCACGGCGTCGACGGGACGGGCACGGCCACCGATGCAGTCGTGGTGCTCTGGCCGGTCGGTCTGGTGAATTCGGAGTCGATCCAGTTCGCCGGTCCACGATCGAAATGGGGCGGGAGTGTTGCGAGGGTCGTCCATGCCGCTGTCGGGGCAGGTGTCGCGGAGTGGAGAAAGCGATGAATGTTGGGGGAGTGCTCCGTCGGAGGGCGACGTGGATTGCGATTGGGTTGCTTGCTGATCGGCTCGTGCCGGAACTGCCGAACCGCTGGCATCCGGTGGCGTGGTTCGGCTCGCTGATGGGTCTCGTCGAGCGAACGATCTGGTCAGACCGTCGATCCGCCGGGACGCTCTACGCGCTGTTCGGGACGATGGTCGGCCTCGGAGCAGGCCGACTGATTCGGAATCCGGCAGTCGCCGTTGGCATCGCTTCTGCCGGGCCGGAACTGCGGCGTCTGGGCGGTGAGATCGAAGCTGCCGTCCGGTCCAATGGAGTCGATGCTGGCCGTGCTGCCCTGCGCGGCTTGGTCGGTCGCGACACGTCGCAACTCGACGAGGCCGGGATTGCTGCGGCCGTGGTCGAATCAGTGGCCGAGAACACCGTCGATGCCGTGGTCGCCCCAGTGTTCTGGGGGCTAATCGGCGGAGCATCAGGTGCGCTTGCGTACCGGGCCATCAACACGATGGATGCAATGGTGGGACGTCGCAACGCTCGTTACGAGCGTTTCGGAAAGGTCGCGGCGCGCCTTGATGATGTTGCGAACTTTGTGCCGGCTCGCCTGTTTGCCCTTGCTGTGATGTTTGTCCGCCCTCGCCGCGCGAGCCAGATCGTTGCCATGGTCCGCCGCGACGCGTCGGCGCATCCGTCGCCGAACGCCGGCGTGGCGGAGACATCGGCTGCTGCAGCCCTGGGTGTCGAGCTCGGCGGACCGCTCCACTACGGGCCCGTCAGCGAGGATCGGCCTCGCCTGGGGAGTGGACCACGGCCATCGTTGACGGAGATTGAGAAGATGAATGCCCTGTCGAATCAGGTCGAGCTTCTCGTCATTGGGGTCCTCACCGTCGGGGTCTTCGCGGCGGGTGGTATCGGTCATCAGCACGGTGGGCGCCGCCGAACTCTGTGACACCCCATCGTCATGATGGGCTACATGATGTTCGAAACACGTTGTGCCGGCTGCGAGCGACCGGGTGCTGCCATCTGCACTACCTGTCGTATCGCACTCGTTGGTCGGCTGCCCCAAACGTATGAGCACGGGGTTATTACTGCAGTTTCGTTCGCTGGGCGGGCGCGTGATGTGGTGCTGTCGTTGAAGTACCGCAACCGGCGTCAGGTTGCACGGCATCTCGGCAGTCTGCTGGTCAACCGCTTGGTCGAAAGCGGGCGTTACGCCGATCTCGAGTCGGTGACCTGGGCCCCGACGAGTGCGAAGCGACGCCGTCACCGCGGGTTCGATCAAGGTGAGGAAATCGCACGCACCGTCGCACGGCAACTCGGCCTGCCTTGCCGCCGTCTGCTTGATCGACGCGGAGGAGCACTGGCCCAGACTGGTTTGAGCCGGGCGGAGCGGCTCGTTGCGCCGGAATTCGCGGCCCGTCCCGATGTCGCTGGCACGTCGGTACTCGTGGTCGACGACGTCGTCACGACCGGTGCGACGCTGCACGCAGCCCGCGACGCTCTGCTGCAACAGGGCGCACGTGATGTCGTGCTCGCAGCTGTTGCGTCGACGCCGGCACCGGGGAGTTCCCGGAGTCGCGGCAAGGTACTGCCGTTTGGTCAACTCACCGCAGCCTGAGCAGATGGGGACCCCCGTCACGGTGGCATTGGTGCCACTTCGGGGCACTCATCCCGCCGATAGCATCTGTCCCACATGGGCATTCTCGATCGCATCCTCCGCGCCGGTGAAGGCAAGAAGCTGAAGGCACTCCAGGGCATCGTCCCGGAGATCAATGCCTTCGAAGCCGAAATGTCTGCTCTCACTGACGATCAGCTCACTGGTAAGACCGCCGATTTCCGCCAGCGCCTGGCCAATGGTGAAGAACTTGACGACATGCTCGTTGAAGCATTTGCCGTGACTCGTGAGGCCGCTGGCCGCGTGCTCGGGCAACGCCACTTTGATGTCCAGATGATGGGTGGCGCTGCGCTGCACTTCGGCTGGGTTGCGGAGATGAAGACCGGTGAGGGTAAGACCCTCACGTCGACCGGCCCGATGTACCTCAACGCACTTTCTGAGAAGGGCGTTCATCTGGTCACGGTCAACGACTACCTTGCGCAGTACCAGTCAGAGCTGATGGGTCGCATCTACCGGTTTATGGGTATGGACGTCGGCCTGATTCTGCCTGGTCGCAACGCCACGCCTGCCGAGAAGCGGGCCGCGTATGCCGCCGATGTCACCTACGGCACCAACAACGAACTGGGCTTCGACTACCTGCGCGACAATATGGCGCCGACGAACGAAGCCAAGGTGCAACAGCGCGGTCATAACTTCTGCATCGTCGATGAAGTCGACTCGATTCTTATCGATGAGGCACGTACCCCACTGATCATTTCCGGTCGCGTTGCTGATGCAGCGAAGCTGTACTACCGCTTTGCATCGATCGTCCGCTCACTCAAGCGCGACGAGGACTACGAGTACGAAGAAGACAAGCGCGTCGTCGTGCCGACCGAGCAGGGCATCGAGACCGTCGAAGCTGCGCTTGGCGTCGACAACCTTTACGACGACGTGCAGGCCAACTTCGTGCACCAGTTCACGGTCGCGCTCAAGGCCAAAGAGGTCTACAAGCGCGACAAGGACTACATCGTGCAAGGCGGCGAGGTGAAGATTGTCGACGAGTTCACCGGCCGCATCCTCGAAGGTCGTCGCTGGTCCGAAGGCATCCACCAGGCGGTGGAAGCCAAGGAAGGGGTGAAGATCAAGGAAGAGAACCAGACGCTCGCCACGATCACGCTGCAGAACTACTACCGGCTCTACGACAAGCTCGCAGGCATGACCGGCACGGCCCAGACTGAGGCCGCCGAGCTGATGGGCACCTACGAGCTTGCCGTCGTCCCGATTCCGACGAACCAGCCGATAGTGCGTCTCGACGAAGCCGACTTGATCTACAAGACCGAAGAGGCCAAGTTCAACGCGATCATCGACGACATCGAAGCGCGCCATGCCAAGGGCCAGCCGGTGCTGGTGGGTACTGCCAGTGTGGGTCGCTCCGAGCATCTCGGTCGTTTGCTCGAACAGCGCCAGATCCCACGTGAAGTCTTGAACGCTAAGCAGCACACGCGCGAGGCCGATATCGTCACGCAGGCTGGCCGCAAAAATGCCGTCACGGTCGCCACGAACATGGCTGGTCGCGGTGTTGACATTTTGCTCGGCGGCAACCCCGAAGGTCTTGCACGCCATGACGTGCTGAAGGAGGGCTTTGACGTCGGGCTCCTTGCTCCTGAATTCGAGCTGCCTGTGCCACTCGATCAGATGCCCGAAGAGTTCCAAACGGATCGCAAAGCGGCGCAGGCCCGTTATGCGACGCTGCTCGCTGAGTACTCGGTTGCGTGTAAAGCCGAGGGCGACATCATCCGTGGCCTCGGCGGCCTGTACGTCATTGGTTCAGAGCGTCATGACAGCCGTCGAATCGACAACCAGTTACGCGGCCGCTCAGGCCGTCAGGGCGACCCGGGCGAAAGCCGTTTCTTCCTCAGCCTCGACGACGACCTGATGCGCCTGTTCGCCACCGGTGCGCTCAGCTACGTGATGGGCAAAGCGTTGCCGGACGACGAGGCAATCGAAGCCAAGATGGTCACGAAGGCCATCGAGCGTGCTCAGACCACGGTCGAAACCAAGAACGCCGAGATTCGCAAGAACGTCCTCAAGTACGACGAGGTGATGAACGAGCAGCGCAAGATCATCTACAAGCGCCGCGATCAGATCCTTGACGGTGAAGACCTCCGTGCCGCCGGAACCGAATACCTCACCGATGCCATCGATGCATTGATCACGACGCACTGTGCGTCGGTTGCCGATGACGAATGGGACATTGAAGGCTTGGCCCGAGAAGTCACTCTGTATTGGCCGAACTCGATCGGCGAAGATCAGCTTCGTGGCTGCGCTGACACCGACGAAATCTATGACCTCGTCATGGCCGATGCCACAGCCCACTACGCACAGCGCGAGGCGGAGCTCGGTGAGGACGTCCTTCGTCAGGTCGAGCGTCAGGTGATGTTGCGGATTATCGACCAGCGCTGGCGTGAACATCTCGAAGAGATGGACTACCTGCAGGCCGGTATCAATCTCCGTGCGATGGGCCAGAAAGATCCGTTGACCGAATGGCAGCGGGAAGGCTTCGACATGTTCGGCACGATGATGACTGGCATTGCCCAAGACTTCGTCAAGTATGTGATGCACGTCCAGGTCGTCAAAGACGGCGATCAGCCAGCGCAGGGTGGCGCGGGCAACCCGACGCCCGCAGCGGTGCAGAATATGCAGACCAGCTCGTCTGATGACGTGCAGTCGACCGGCTTCGATCGGGCGGCTCGCGCCGTTGCAGCCGATGCGTCTGGAGCACCGGCGAACGCCGCTGAAACACCAGAACCCCAAAAGCAGCAGACTCTCGTCAAGGACGAGTTCTCCAAGACGCCGCGCAATGCGCCGTGTCCGTGCAGCTCGGGTAAGAAGTTCAAAAACTGCCACGGCGAGGCCTGATCACTACCGATGCGCGACTTCACGCAAGACATCCGCGAGTTGCAACGGCGGCTCAACGAGGCCGAGGTGTATCTCTCGGTCGCTGACAATCGTGAGCGTTTTGCCGTTCTCGAGCACGAGGTCGCGGAACCAGGTCTCTGGGATGACCAGGACCGAGCAAAGAAGCTCAACGCCGAGTACGCAAATATCAAAGACGACATCGGTGTGTTCGACAAAATGTCGGAGGAGATCGAGAACGTCGAAGTCCTGCACGAACTCGCCCGTGACGAAGACGACGCCTCGCAAGAGCCCGAAATCGAGGCCGCGATCATGTCGGTCCAATCGACATTCGATCAGCTCGAACTGCGCAGCCTCTTCACCGGCGAACATGACGACACCGACTGCATCGTGCAGATCAACGCGAAGGACGGCGGCGTCGATGCCCAGGACTTCAGCGAGATGCTGCTTCGCATGTACGAGAAGTGGTGCGAGCGTCGCGGCTTCACGATCACGCTGAACTCCGTGTCTGAAGGCGCTGAGGCCGGGATCATGTCCGCTGAGGTCACGATTTCTGGTCGCTATGCCTATGGCCTGATGACGGCCGAGCGTGGAACACACCGACTCGTTCGCATCAGCCCGTTCGACAACCAGGGCCGAAGGCAGACGTCGTTCTCCGCGGTCCAGGTGTGGCCGTTACTCGAAGACGTTGATCTTGAAATTGACGAGTCCGACATTGAGATGCAGGTCTTCCGTGCATCAGGTGCTGGCGGTCAGCACATCAACAAGACGTCATCCGCGGTGCGCTACATCCACCATCCGACCGGTTTGGTCGCCACTTCCCAGGAAGAACGCAGCCAGCTACAGAACCGCGAACGCGCCATGGGTCGATTGAAGTCGATGATTGCTGCCAAGGTCGAAGAAGACCGT
>Ga0105051_10006174_pt1 | contig 13012 bp, 11 predicted proteins | sample FRY02_FD_78383 | JGI IMG/M metagenome (GOLD analysis project Ga0105051, IMG submission 78383) | Freshwater microbial communities from Lake Fryxell liftoff mats and glacier meltwater in Antarctica - FRY-02 (megahit assembly) | ecosystem: Environmental > Aquatic > Freshwater > Ice > Glacier...
CCATGCGCATGTCCAGCGGCCCATCGCCACGAAATGAAAAGCCGCGCGCTGCGTTGTCGATTTGCGGTGAGCTGATGCCCAGGTCCATCAGAAGACCCGCAGCGCTTGAAGGTGCGAATGCCGCAAGCTGGTTGAAGCCCTCGTGGCGAATCGAAAAACGTGGATCGGTGATGCTTGCAGCCTCGGCGATTGCCTCCAGGTCCTTGTCGAAAGCCGTCAGCGAACCCTGAGCCGATAGCTGCGAAAGGATCAACCGCGAGTGGCCGCCGCGCCCAAAGGTGGCGTCGATGTAGTGACCGCCCTGCAAGATGCGAAGCGCTGTTACTGCTTCGTTCAACAAGACGGTGCGGTGTGTCCATGTGTCCTGCACCATCATCTTTCTAGAACGAGAAGTCCCTGAAGACGTCAGGCATGTCGCCTTTCATCTGCTCGGCCTCCTTTGCGGCATAGCTTGTCGCATCCCACAGCTCAAAATGGCCACCCATGCCGAGTAGCACCGTATCTTTGCTGATGCCAGCCGCTGCGCGCAGCTCTGGTGAGACCAGCACACGACCTGTTGCGTCCATCTCGACATCCATGGCGTTGCCCAGAAAAATGCGCTTCCACCACTGGGCCTGCATGGGCAGAGAGGAAATCCTGGCGCGGAATTTTTCCCACTCGTTGCGGGGGAAAATCATCAGGCAGCCGTGCGGGTGTTTCGTGATGGTGAGTTGGCTGTTGGCGGTGGCACTCAGCACGTCACGATGCCGGGTTGGCACAGACAGCCGACCCTTGGTATCGAGAGCTACAAACGAAGCGCCTTGAAACACTGCTAAATACCTTTAAAAAACACTTTTCACCACTAAATTCCACTTCTTCCCACTTTAGCAGGAAAGATTTGGCATGCAAGGGCTTTGAAATAAATTTTTTCAATGAAATCAAGGACTTAGAAGCGTCTTTAGAAACTTATACAAAGGTAAAAGACGTTATAAATTAAGCACTTAGCACGCGCAGTGAAAGTGTTTGTTTAAGCTGGGGCATTTAGCCAGGAAAATTTAAAAAAACAAACTACAGCCTTCAGGGCTGCATACATGCGACGTGAGCTGCTTTAAAAGCTCAGTCAATGCGGGTGGTGACTTTGGCATGTTCGGTGATGCCAATCACATTGAAAAATGCCGCTACCAAGCGGTTAACCTCAAAAAACTGCACGACCCGGTTTTCTGCCTGGCGCGCCGATACCCAATTGAGCAGCGCACCAGCGGCTGAAAAATCAACACGTATCAGCTTGGCGCATGAGATCATCATGATGTCTGCGCCCATCAGCTTGGTCTCCAGCTGCTCCAGCATGGCAATCGCGTCACCTTCGATTTGACCCGACAGCTCCACCGACAAGACATTGTTCATTTGCGATGACTGCGCCTCGATGTGCGTGTCACCGTCAAAAACACTGGGGTTGGACGAGGTGGAATCACGGTAAACCTCTCCGATGATGGTGTTGCCGGCACCAGCCATCCCTCGGTTATCCATAGACTTGTACTCGCAGCAAGCAACCTCCCACGCGGGAGGAGAGACTTCATAGGTTACGCAAAAGTCAAGCGCTGCCAGCTCAAACTCATCGGGCCTGTGTGTCACGCGCAAGACCTCCATGCGCAATTGCCACCAGTCCTGCGGCGTGGCACGGTCGCCCGATGGCGTCGAGTTCTGCAAAATCTGGTGCAAGTGGGCGTCGCCCGTAAAACGCAATTGCACCGGCTGTGCGGACCAGCCTGCAAACACTTTGCACAGTGGCTCTACTGCGTTGGGTTCAATGGTTTTCAGGTTGCGCCAGTTCAGACGCCAGGGCATGGGCGCTTTGGCCAGCGTGGCCTTCAATGCAGCAACCGTCTGGATACCCATGGTTGAGGAGCAAATCCAGTCAGCAGTTTGACCGCCGACGGGGGCTTGAACTATGGGTCGTGCCAGTTGCTTGACCATCGCAGGCATTGAAAACCACTGCGGAGCGGAGCGGTCAAATTTCTGGACAAACTTGATCGCGGCGTTTTCGAATTTTTCTTGGCTGTCTGTGGCGCGGTACAGATCGAAAAGCGCCATCCAGACTTCGGACTGCGCGGTCCGCGAACCACCCGGTGCCAGCATTTCAAGCAAAGCTGCTTCGGCGCTTGCGTCGTCGCTGTTGGCAAAGCTGATGGAGGCCTCTTCCAGTTCGGCATCATGTGCAACCTCCTGCACATCCATGGCCATCATGTGCCTGTGGATGAAGTCAGAAGAACTGGCTTCAGGGCCCCTGGCCGAACCAGCCATGACATTCATCACCGTCGGTTTGCGCGTTTGAACACTCTTTAGCGACTCAGCCCTGGTCAAGGGGATAGCCGGGGCTGCAGGGCTGGCAGTAGCGGGGCTTGACGTCTCTAATGATGCTGTTAGCGATGATGTTAATGGCCGTAGCCCGATGGGCTCTGTGGCGTCATAGCCCACAGGCAAACCAGGAGATAGCGCTTCAGACGCGGGCGCGGCAGGGCGCGGGGGCGCGGGCGGCGCTACGGTGTTGCCTGACTGAAAATTGGAAGACTCAAGGGACTGAAGAGACGATGCCGTGTCATGCTTGGGTTTCCACCACTGCATGGACATTTGCGCTTCGATTTCGTCAATCTTTTGTATCGTCCTGGCACGGTCATCCGGCCTGGACGGCATGCTGCTTTGAAAGAACGATGGCCGCCCGCCAGGGTCTTGCCCGACCATGGCCTCGCGCTTGCGCATCTTGCGCAACATATCAAATTCACGTTTGCGAACAAAGTCGTTACGCCGCTTGCGCTCAATCATTTCCTTGAGCAACAGCTTGCTCGCGGCCTCATCGCGGTCAGTTTCTTTGTTGTCAGGTTCGGTCCAGCTCGTCGCGGGATTACGAACGAACTTCACCATCTTCGAAAGCAAACCCGCTGAGGCGTCTTCTTTGGCCATGAAGCTTATTTTGGGAGGGGTTAAAACGCTGTTGTGACTGATGCAGCGTCAATCACCAAACATTTTTTGCTTGAGCTCGCGCCGCTGCTGTGCCTCAAGCGACAGGCTGGCTGTAGGTCTTGCAATCAGCCGGCCAACGCCGATTGGCTCTCCCGTTTCGTCGCAATAGCCGTAGTCACCCGAGTCGATGCGGGCAATCGATTGTTCGATCTTTTTAAGCAGCTTGCGCTCGCGGTCGCGGGTGCGCAACTCCAGCGCGTGCTCCTCTTCAATCGTAGCGCGGTCTGCCGGGTCGGGCACAACGGCTGTGTCCTCACGCAAATGCTCGGTGGTGGCACCCGCGCTGTTGTGAATGTCCTGCTTGAGGATCGACAGCTTGAAGCGGAAAAAAGCCATCTGCTTGTCGTTCATGTACTCGGCGTCAGGCATGGCCTTGACTTCTTCATCGGTCAGTGTTTCGGCTGCTTTGGTTTTCCAGTTATTGGCTAGTTTCGGGTCTTTTTTGGCGGCCACATGAGGTGGCGGCGCGATCACACGTTCGGTCATTGTTGAGTAACTGGCTTTGGCTGCGTCTGGCGCATGGGTAGGCACCATGGGTGCGGGGGGAGGCATGTGGGCCAATGCGCGCGAAGAGCTCCTGCGGCCTGGCTTGAGTGGCGGTGGCGGCGGCAGACCATTGTTTGCCGATACCGGTTTAGGTTGTAAAACAGGTACTGAGGCGGCTGGCGGTGCAGCCACTGGCGCAGCTTTTTTACTGGCGGCCAGAGGCACGGGCTTGGCTTTGACGGGCTTGGCTTTAACGGGCTTGGCTTTGACGGGCTTGGCGTTAGCAGCTTTGGCCAGTGCTTTGGGAACTGGTTTGGCGACTGGCTTGGCTGCTACTTTGGCAGCAGTCTTGGCGACAACTTTGGACACAGGCTTCGGCGTTTGCTTGGGAGAGGCTTTGGCAGCAGGCTTGGCTGCGGCTTTCAACGGCGCTTTCACCAGGGCTTTGGCCTTGACAGGCGGGGCTTTGGCAACAGGCTTGGAGACTGGCTTTTTCACGACGGGTTTGGCCTTGACGGCCGGCTTGGCGAGCTTTTTAGCCACCGGCCTGGCAACCGCTTTGGAGGCTAACTTAGCCTTGACAGCAGCCTTTGCAGCTGTTTTGACAACAGGCTTGCTCGCAACCACCTTGGCCGCTTTTTTTGCGGTTGATGCTGATTTACTGGTGGCTTGATTCGCCTTGGCTGATTTTGCTGATTTTGCTGATTTTGCTTTCACTGCCTGTCTCCTCTGAGATGCCGCCACTGGATGAGCCCCACCGCCATCCCCGGATCGGGTGTCGGGCCGGGTATTTTGGTCGGCGCGCGATTGTAGCGGCTGCCCCGCCTGCCTGGATACTTTGAAGCCGAAGCGTTGGAGAATCGATACAAACATAAACTTTTTGCCGCCAGATAAACGCTTTTTTACAAACAGCTAGCAGACTAACTCAAAGAAGACTCAAACCAGGCATTGTTCAAGGCCCTGCATAAAAATATCTTTAGGCAGGTCGATCCCAATAAACACCATTTTGCTGGTTTTGACCTCGCCCACCGCCCAAGCCGGGCCTAAATCGCTGCCCATCAGCTGGTGTACGCCCTGGAAAATCACCTTGCGCTCGGTGCCCTCCATGTTCAGCACGCCTTTGTAGCGAAGCATGCGCGGGCCGTAAATATTGACAATCGCGCCCAAAAAGTCCTCCAGCTTGGCCGGGCTGAAGGCCTTGTCAGAACGGAACACAAAACTTTTCACGTCATCGTCATGCGCATGGTGGTGGCCACCTCCATGCTGATTTTCGGTCGCATGGGAGGGGTGATCGCAATGCTCGCCTTCTGCATGGTTATGACCTTCATGGTTGTGACCTTCATGATCGTGATCATGCGAATCCGCCTTGAGGAAGTCCGGGTCAATGTCCAGCTTGGCGTTCAGGTTAAAGCCGCGCAGGTCAAATACCTCGGCAATCGCCACCTCGCCAAAGTGCACCGCTTTTTGCGGCGCACGCGGGTTCATCTGAGTCAGGCGGTGCATCAGCGCTGTTACTTCAGCTTCAGCCACCAAATCTGTCTTGCTGATGAATATCTGATCTGCAAAACCAATCTGGCGGCGCGCTTCTTGTCTGTCGTTCAGCTGGGTGTCGGCATGTTTGGCATCAACCAGCGTCAAAATGGAGTCCAGCAGGTACTGCTCGGCGATTTCTTCGTCCATAAAAAAAGTTTGCGCCACTGGGCCGGGGTCGGCCAGACCCGTGGTTTCAATCACCACCCGGTCAAAAGTCAGCTCACCTTTGCGCTTCTTCTCAGCCAATACTTGCAGTGTTTCGCGCAGGTCTTCACGAATCGAGCAGCAAATGCAGCCGTTGTTCATCTGGATGATGTTTTCCTGCGTGTCATTGACCAAAATCTCGTTGTCAATGTTTTCTTCGCCAAACTCGTTTTCAATGATGGCAATCTTTTGGCCGTGTGCTTCGGTCAGAATGCGTTTTAACAGCGTGGTTTTACCTGAGCCCAAAAAGCCGGTGAGGATAGTGACAGGAATCAAGCTCATGTGTGTACCTGGTGGGTGCAAATTAAATCAACTTGATAGTTTAGCGAGCGCGCAAGGCGAGAGCTTGGCGCGGGGTATTTAATGGCCTGGCGAGCGATTCGGTTTTTACTGCTTTTTTACCGCGTCTTGTACCCGTAGTTATTGCCTTAAAGGCCAATTCGACACCTGCAAATGGCTATTTTTAGTCTTTTTTAGCTGTTTTCAAACCAGCTTTTTAATTAAAACCAGCCCTTTAAGGTATTCCCCTTCGGGAAACGTCACTGTCATCGGGTGATCTGGCGCGCCGCCCAGGCGTTCGGTGATGTAGGCATCCACGCCTGCGTCCAGCCCGGCACCTGCGACGATTTTGTGGAACAGGTCAGCGCTGATGCCGCCGGAGCAGGAATAGGTGAACAGTGCGCCACCCGGCTCTAGCAGCATCAGGGCCAGGCGGTTGATGTCTTTGTAGGCCCGGGCGGCCCGCTCGGCGTGTGCGGCTGTAGGGGCAAACTTGGGTGGGTCGAGCACGATGGCATCAAACCTCACGCCGTCTTTCAGATACTGGCGTAGCGCGGCGTTCACATCAAAGTCCATCATGGTGGTCCGACTGGCATCAAAGCCGTTCAGCACCACGTTGGCAATCGCCCTTTGAATGGCCGGGCCGGATGAGTCAATCGAGGTGACGTGCGCAGCGCCGCCTGCCAAAGCTGCAACGGTGAAGCCGCCGGTGTAGCTGTAGCAGTTCAGCACGCGCTCAAAACCCATGCGGCGGGTGTACTGGCTGAATTTGTAGCGGCTGTCGCGCTGGTCTAAATAAAACCCTGTCTTGTGGCCCTCGGCCACGTCCAGGCTCAGTTTCCAGTCGTGTTCGGTCAGGATCAGTTCTGTTGACCCAGACCCTGCCAGCCAGCCCGTCGACTCGGGCAGCCCTTCAAGTGAGCGAACAGCTGCGTCTGAGCGCTCATACAACCGCGTCAAGCCGGTTTGCTTGAGCAGCGCGTCCGCAATCACGCCTTTGAACCGCTCTGACCCGCAGCTGGAAAACTGCGCGACCAGCGTGTCGCCATACCTGTCCACCACCAAGCCAGGCAGGCCGTCAGATTCGCCATGAATCAGCCGCATGCCGTTGCTTTGGATGTCAAAAAGGCTTCTGGCGTGCACAGCTCGGGCACAAGCAGCTATGAAAAAAGAGGCGTCGATGCGCTGAATTTCGTCAAAGCTCCAGACCCTTGCGCGGATTTTAGACATTGGACTGTAGGCCGCCCAACCCAAAAACTGGCCGCCAGAGCTTTCTACCCGCAGCGTTTCACCCGCATCGCCTCCGCCGCTGGCGATGGCGCCATCAAAAATCCAGGGGTGACGGCGCAGCAGGGACTTTTCTTTGCCGGGTTTCAGGCGTAATGTTTTCATGACCGTATTGTCGCGTTCGGCCTGGCATACCCCAGAAAAGTAATTGGCTGGTTTTTGCCCATGAACATGGTGACAGTGCTGTGACACTTTTTTAGCAACTTTATAGCCCGGTTAAACACCTTCTGGGCACCTTGCAAGATGGCGGCATGCATACGTACTGGCGTTATTGCAGGTCTGCAGCTGGTGGTTGTTAGCCCACCGACACGGTCGGCGCCGATAGTTGACCTGAACGCGGCAGGCCTTGCCGGTCAAGTTCAGTGTGCCCGCTTTGCGAGACAGCGAGCACTCGGCGCTTGAGATTCCATATCCAGCACTGGATCATATTTCCCGGTGCACCCTGGAAGCCGTCGGGCAGTTGTGCTTCCACCTACAAATCATTTCTCACAGCCCATTCTCTCGGCACGGACTCTTTACAGATTGCACCTTGTGGGCGCCGCGCAACGACGGCGCTACCAAGGAGTTTATAAACCCAACTGCCACGCAGACCGACAGCTTTAGGCCAGCCCAATTGGCTGGATCTGCCCGATTGGCTGGCTGCCAGCCGGGCAGTGTACTGGCCAACTGGCATCAAACCGAGCAACAAGCGCGTGCCTGTCCTACAAACAAAGGTCAACCGTGGTGCGAACCTGATCGTTGAGTTTATTCTAGGTTTTTTTAAATTCTCAGGAGCACAACATGACTCGTTTCAACTTATCCAGTCGCCTTATCGCGCTGACCATCACCTCCCTCTTTCTAGCCGGTCCAGCCCTGGCCAAAGGCAATGACGACGGGCAGGGCAACAACAAAGGCAAAAACAAAACCACCGAAAAATACGAAAAACAAAATCAGAAGCAGGCTCAGAAGGCCGAAAAACGCGAACGCAAAGAGATTGAACAAGGCACGTATTTCAATGACCAGCAACGCACCTACGTCCGCGAGTACTACACCACCACTTACGGCCCGGGCAAAAAATGCCCTCCCGGCCTGGCTAAAAAGGGCAATGGTTGCATGCCTCCCGGCCAGGTTCGCACCTGGGTGGTTGGCCAGCCGATTCCGCGTAACGTGACGGTGTATTCGGTGCCGCAGCCAGTGATCCTGCAGCTGCCGCCAGCACCGTACGGCTACCGTTATTCCCGCATTGGCGGCGACATCGTGCTGGTGCAGCAGCAAAACAACCTGATTGTTGACATCATCCAGGGCTTGCTCAGCGGCTAGTCGGTCACGGCAGTGTCCAGTTCAGCAGCCATTGCGAGTCAATGGTTGCACTCTCCCGGCACCGTGTGCCGGTATCGTTTTCAAGGCGTCGGTGCACTACCAAGCTTTTATCGTCCGCAGACATTTGCTGTTCATGATCGCCGCGGGTGTGCCTTAACCGCCAAGGGTGCAATGATGGCAAAGGCGACAAAAAACGAATAGCAATGTTCTAGAAATGGAATCAGGAGCCAGAATTGGGTGTTTTTTTGGCCCGGCTGGCTCTTGGGTGCGCCGAATCATAGGCCTTGGCCAGATGCTGAAAATCAAGCCGGGTATAAACCTGTGTAGTGGTGATGTTGGCGTGGCCCAGCAGTTCTTGTACCGCCCGCAAATCGCTGCTGGACTGCAACACATGGCTGGCAAAGGAATGGCGCAACATGTGCGGATGCACGGGTGTCGCCAAACCAGCTTTGAGTGAACGCTGCTTCAGGCGCACCCGGATGTGCTGCGGCGTCAGCCGGCTACCGCGCGGGTTGATGAACAGCGCCGCATCTTGCCCGGCCCATTGGGGCCGCAGACTTAGCCAATGCGCCAGCGCTTCCAGCGCTTTGCTGCCCACCGGTACGCTGCGTTTTTTGTTGCCCTTGCCCAGCACATGTGCCTCGGCAGCGGCCATGTCAATCCAGCCTGAAGCTGTTGCACTGGCCTGCCCGTCCAGCCCCACCAGCTCGCCGATGCGCAAGCCGCAGCCGTACAGTAGCTCCGTGATGCAGTGGTCACGCGCTTCCCGAACCGGGTTCTCATCTTCAGCCACAAAGCTGGCCAGTTGCACGGCTTCTTCAACCCCTAGCGCCTTTGGCAGCGGTTTGGGTACTTTTGGGGCGCGCACGCCTTGCACCGGGTTGCTGGCCACCAGACCCTCACGACCGAGCCAGGTGTAAAAGCCGCGCCAGCCCGACAAAATCAGTGCAATGCCGCGCGGGCTACGGCCCGTACTGTGCATCTGAGCAACCCAGCGGCGAATATGGGTGTTATTGACCGATTGCAAATCAGTGTTGGCGATTTGCGCATGGCTTTGCAGCTTTTGCAAGTCGGCGGCATACAGCTCAACAGTGCGCAGAGCCAGGCGCTTTTCAACCCGGACATGCTCCAGGTAACGCACGGCAAGGGGATCAAATTCGAAGCTGGATCCTGAAGTCAAGCCTGAATCAAAGCCTTGAGCTAGCATCCCGCCGTGTTGCATCGAGCCGTTTACTCGCTGGAGGCTTGCGGCAGCAGCCGCGACAGTGCAGCACCTGCCAAATCACCAATTTGCGCCAGAAAATCAGTGCCCATGTCGACGTGAAAGCGCTGCGCATCGGTTGATGCCAGCACCAGCATGCCAAACGCATCCTGCGCCGAATCGGCTCGCAAGGGTATCAACGCAATTGACATGGCCGTGGCCGGGTCAGGCAACCAGCTGGCCGCCTCAAAACCGGAATTCACTCCACAGTACGGCGCACCCAGCGACGACGCAAAAGCCTGAACATCGCTGCTGACATCGGTGCAAAAAGTCTCGCCCGTGAAAATACCATTGACCCGCCACACCTTGATGGCGGCTTGCGGAATTGCAAACTGGCCTTTCAGCTCCCGCAGAATCGTTTCAGGCAAATCACGCGCATGCGCGGTGAGCAGTAAATTGCGGGTGCAGCGCTGCAGCTTGTGAGCAATGGCAACATTTTCGTTGCCGTGGCGAATCATCTCTACCACTTTACCCTCTAGCGTCTTGATCTTGTCACGCAGCAAGCCAGCCTGACGCTCTTGCAGGCTGACAGCGCGCCCGCCATGACCACTGGAGAGTTCCACCGCGGCCAGCAGCTCTGCATGGCGTTCAAAAAAATCCGGCGTGTTCGCCAGAAAGCCGGCGATGTCGTCTTCGGTGATAGGGTGGCTGTGGGTAGGGTCTGTTGGGTTCATGGCCTCATTGTCGTGTGTTTTTAGATCACTGAAAAGTCGCTGGAATCTCAATCTCTGATGCGAATACAGTTGTTGCGGGTCCGGTCATCATCACCGGCTCATTGAACTGCCCGGACCACTCAACCGTCAAAGGTCCGCCCCGGGTTTGCACATTCACGCGGGCATCGAGCAGCCGCAGGCGAATGCCCGCTACCACCGCAGCGCATGCGCCCGTGCCACAGGCCAGTGTCTCACCTGCGCCGCGCTCGTACACCCGCAAGCGGATTTCATGGCGACTGACGACTTGCATGAACCCAACGTTAACGTGCTCCGCAAAACGTACATGACTTTCTATCAGCGGCCCGAAATGCAAAACGGGCGCGGCGCCAACATCGCTTACCAGTTGCACAGCATGGGGGTTTCCCATGGATAAAACTGCTACAAATACAGGAACTTCTTGTGCCCGATTTGATGGATCCAAAGGCAGATCCAATGGCCATTTTTGCCACGAGTTGATGATTTCAGGTGCTAAACCCGTGCTATCAAACGGCACCGCTGCCAGATCAAACAATGGAGCGCCCATGTCCACCGTCACGCGGCCGTCAGGCTGTAAGCTGAGCGTCAAAACCCGATTCTTGGTCTGGACCTTCAAAACACTCTTGCTGGTCAAACCCTGCTCACGCGCAAATCGTACAAAGCAGCGCGCACCGTTGCCGCAGTGTTCTACCTCGCCGCCATCAGCGTTGTGAATCACGTACTCAAAATCGAGATCGCTTGACGGCGCTGGCCGTACCGACAAAATTTGGTCCGCACCGACCCCAAAATGGCGGTCCGCCAAGAACCGATACTGCGCAGCGCTCAAGCCCAACAGGCCCCCAGTTTCATCCAGCACAACAAAGTCGTTGCCTGCGCCCTGCATTTTGGTGAATTTCACTTTCATGACCGGATTATCGCGCTACGCTATGGATTTAGAACTTCACATGGAAGTCTCCGTGTTGTAATCATTCGATGCTGAGACCAAATCAACTTTTACACCCACAACGCGCGCCCGCGTTGCTAAGAAATGCCGCCACCGTGTTGCTGCTACGCGATACGAACCTCGGCATCGAGGTGCTGATGACGCGGCGCTCCATGACGGCCAGCTTTGCAGCCGGTGCTTATGTGTTTCCCGGCGGGGGTATTGATGCGGCAGACAGTGCCGCGCATGACCAGTCAACCCGGCGCGAGACACAAAGCGACCTGCACCTGACGCAGGCGATTGCCGCCATACGCGAAAGCTTTGAAGAACTCGGCGTGCTACTGGCCAAGCACACCGACGGCAGCCATGTGAACACAGCAGATATTGCAGCGTTGGACCGAAAAGCGCCGTTTGCCGCTCAATGCAAAGCGCGTGGCTTGACGCTGGCTGGCAGCGATGTTTTTGTGCTGGCCCACTGGATCACTGACCGCGACTTGCCGCGCCGCTTTGACGTGCCATTTTTAGTCGCCCGCATGCCTGAAGGCCAGACACCTGTGGCTGACGAAGCCGAGCAATTCGAGCCCGAGTGGATTCGCCCGGAAGCTGCGCTAGCCAAACACAATGCGGGCGGCTTTTTCATCATCTTCCCAACCAGTCGCACGCTGGAGCGCCTGCAGCACTACGCCAGCGTCGATGCAGTTTTGAATGCTTGCAGGAGCGAACAACCGCTCTGGACATCCTGCCCGCGGGCAGGTTTTTTGCACGGCAAAGAAGCCCGTTACATGGAGCACGAATCGCCTTACGGCGAATTGGAGCTGACCAGCCCGGACGGGCAAATTGTGCATACTCTCGACTGGCAAACCGATACGCCCGTCAAGCTGCTCAAAAACGTCATGCGTCTGACTGCACCTAACCCCGGCGTGATGACCGGACCAGGCACCAACAGCTACCTGCTGGGGGATAGGCAGTCAGGCTACATTGCCATCGACCCTGGCCCGGCTGATGCTGACCATTTGCAGCGGCTGTACAACGCAGCGGGTGGAGACATTCGCCTGATTGTGTGTACCCACTCACACCCTGACCATTCGCCCGGCGCTGTGCCCCTGCAGGCGCTGTGTGTGGCAGCGAGCAAGCCCAGGCCGCTGATTGCCGGCCTGCCTTCCCTGCCCACAGCGCGCGCTGACAGCGTGTTTATACCGGATAAGACGCTATTAAATAATGAGCTGCTTGCGCCCGTATTTATTGGTTTGGAGACCAATTTTATACCTGAAAGCGGTCAAAATCAGCACACCTTGAAGGTTATTTACACGCCAGGCCACGCCGCCAATCACCTGTGCCTGGTGCTGGTTGAAGACGGCCTGCTGTTTAGCGGTGACCACATTTTGAACGGCAGCACCACCGTGATCAATCCGCCTGACGGCAACATGAGCACCTACCTGGAATCACTTGACGCGTTGAGTGCCGCCTGCGATGAGCACAGCATAGAATTTATCCTGCCCGCCCATGGTTACGTCATCGGCCAGGCCAAAACGGCGATTGCCCAACTCAAAGCGCACCGTTTGAAAAGAGAAGCCAAAATTCTCAAAGTCATGCAAGCTATCCCAGATGGCACGCTGGACGATTGGGTGCCGCTGGCCTATGACGATGTCGACGAACGCATCTGGCCCGTGGCCAAGCGCTCACTGGCAGCGCACGTTGATCGCATCATGACTCTTCAAAAAACATCTTAAAGAACACTTTGACTGACACCGTCCGTCCTGCGGCGGAACACAAGGAGCGCCCTGTTGCCCGCCGTCGAGCGCTGCATCTGATTGCCCTCTTCGAGGCCATCAAAGGCTTTGCAGCATTTGCCGCGGCCATCGGCCTGCTCGGTCTGCTGCACAAAGACCTGCACCAGCTGGCAGTCAGTCTGCTGTGGCGTTTTCACCTCGACCCGGCACTGCCACTGCCAACCCTCTTCCTCGACTATGCCGACAAGCTAGTGTAGTGTTTGATTCTTGATGGAACTTAAATGAATTGACTCACTCCAATGCCTTACTTCGGTTTGCATAGGAG
>Ga0105051_10006177_pt1 | contig 13008 bp, 9 predicted proteins | sample FRY02_FD_78383 | JGI IMG/M metagenome (GOLD analysis project Ga0105051, IMG submission 78383) | Freshwater microbial communities from Lake Fryxell liftoff mats and glacier meltwater in Antarctica - FRY-02 (megahit assembly) | ecosystem: Environmental > Aquatic > Freshwater > Ice > Glacier...
TAGTTCTATTGATCTTTGCTCAATTAATATTGAAGGAGCAGAATATGATTTACTTGATGCTATTATAAGTAGGGATTTAATACAAAAAATTAAAGTTATCCAAATCCAATTTCATCAAAATATATTGGGATATAAGCAAAAAAGAGCAGATATTATCTCAAGACTTTTGCTGACTCATAGTGTAAAATATTCTTTCCCGTACGTTTGGGAATGTTATGAAAGGAGATAATCAAACTACATGAAAATAATGTATCAAATAAATTCACTAGAAACTGTTTATGCTGCACGATTTATTTATGAGGGTTATAAAGATGCCTTTTTAGAAAAGGGACATGAATTCTTTACATATACGGCAAACAGTAATCTTGAACAAATGCTTAAAACCATAAGACCAGATATTTTTATTACCAGTTTAAATGATTATAATTTAAAATTTTTAAACCTTGAAACACTTGCTAAGTATAGAAAGAAGGGACTCATAATGTTTACTCAGATAAGACCTTGGAAAAAACAAAATAACCAATTTGGAGGAAGTGACCTTCAGAATTCTTATCATCTTGTAAAATTAATAAAAGAGGGAAAAGCAGGAGATATTTTTTTTCACTGGTTAGAACAAGATGATTCATCCATGGTTGGTTTTACTGAAAACACAGGTTATAAATTTGAGACAATACTACTTGCAGCTAATACAAAAAAATACTACTACGAATATGATAAAAGTTTTGCATGTGATATTTCTTTTGTAGGTAGTTACTTACCTGATAAGTATAAATTCATTAAATCATATGTAAAACCGTTAATGAAAAAATATAATTTCAAAGTATATGGGTCAGATTGGACTTTGGGCAATAGGATGTTAGGTTTGATTCAGAAAGGAGCACAGTATTTTAATATTAATGCTTTAAAGGGAGTTAGGGAAATGCAACTTTCGCTTGAGGATGAACACAAAGTGTATTCTTCTTCAACAATTTCGCTAAACATTCATGAATCACATCAGAGAAAGTATGGTTCTGATTTTAATGAACGTACTCTAAAGATTATAGCCTCAGGGGGTTTTGAAATTTGTGATAATGTTGCAGTATTGAGAAAGTATTTTAACGAATCTGAGCTTATAATTGCTAAATCATCAAACGATTGGTTCGAAAAGATTGACTTTTACCTGCAAAATCCTGAAAAAAGAATTAAAATCATCAAAGCTGGTATGGAAAAAGTATTGGATCAACATACATATCACAATAGAGTAGATCAGATAATAAGTATTTATAATAAACAAAAATAATATGAAATGCATTATATGCGAAAACGAAAATTCATTTACACCTTTGTTTCCACTGTATTGTAAGACTGAGAATTATCTCTGTTTAAATTGTGGGTTAGTTTTTATACCTCAAGAGAGAGAGTTTACAAGGGAGTATTACACAAAAGATGGGTACTTTAAGAAATCTCCCAACTTATCCTTAAAAAAAGAATTTATCAGCCCCTCATTTCTTGTCGCTCAGGCTCGAAAACGTTTTAAGCTAATGTTACCTCTGTTGTCAGGAATAACATTTCAAAATAAATCAGTTTTAGATGTAGGTTGTGGTTATGGTGAACTTCTATATTATTTTAAGAGGAAATTCAACTCAAAAACAATTGGGATTGAACCTTCAAGTGAAACTGCAAAGTTAGGGGCAAGCTTTTATAATGTAAAAATAATTAGTAAAGTCCTTGAAGAATTTAAATCATATGAGAAGTTTGATATTATTTTGTGTAATCATACCCTGGAACATGTTTCAGATCCAGTACAGTTTTTATTGATGCTTAAGTCATTACTAAAACCTGAAGGGTACTTATATATTGAAGTTCCCAATATACTAAAACCCACAGGTGGGTTTAGTTTAAATAAGTTTTTATATCATGAACATTTACAAACTTTTTCAGCTTATAACATCAATTTATTGTTTAATAAAGTAGGTTTATTTACTCATGAATATTCTGATAAAGATTTTCTAAGATTTGTGGTACGTCAGAGTAATGGAAATGGCTCAAAACACTTAACTAAAATTGATTCACAGCACATAATAGTTTTTCTTGAGAAGTACAGACGAGAATATACTTTTACTAGTTTTATCAAAGTATATTTCAATAAGTTTAAATATCTGTTATTTCTAATTTATTACAAAATAAATAAAGATTACAAGTATTATAAATAATGTCTAAGTATATAGTTTTTATTTACACATTATCATGAAAACAATGAAATCAGTAAAAGTAACATTATGCATTCCAACATATAGACGTTATGAATTATTAAAGAGTATGGTTAAAGATATTATCAACCAACCTATTAAATGCAGTTATGAGATTTTGATTATAAATGATAGTTTATTTTCTTCCCAGATTAAGATGTGTAAAGAATTAAGCTTAAAGTATTCTGAAGTTAGATATATTCAAAACAAAGAAAATTTAGGTTTGTTTAGGAGTTTATATCATAATTTTAATGAGATTAATGGAGATTACGTTATATTTCCAGGTGACGATGACAAATTACACGAAACTTTAATTGACAGGCAGGTGGAGATACTTGATAAATATAGCTCAGTCAATTTGGTTGCACCTTGTTTTAATATTGTATATGTAGATGAGAGGATAGAATTAGCTAAGCAGGTAAAATGGACTTCACCAGAAAGGTTTAAGATATTTAGTGGTTCGGATATTGTCCTTGATTATTTGGGAGATCAAAAGAAAGTACATGATCAGTACTCTATAGTATGGCCCTCAATTATGTTTCGTAAGGTTGCATTGGAACAGGTTGACCATTTCAAAAACATTACTAAAATTTCTGGAGACACTATGGTTATAGTAAAGATTCTCTCTATGGGTGATTTTGCTCAGATACAAGATGTTCTTTTTGATTTTCGAAATTTTGGTGGGGCATTGAGGGAATTAAATTCATCTAATGGGACTGCGTTCAAAGAGCGTCTTGAAATGATTACAAAATTGGAGGATTTTGCACATACTTCTGAAAAGTGTTGTAAAGCATTGAAAGAATATGATTTTATAGATTTTCGTAAGTCATTCGTTCGACAATCTTTTTCTTTAAATGGCTCAGCAGTTTGGCTTGCATCACATTTTAAGGGTTCGTATTTTGAAAAAGTAAAGTTAATTATAATTATGTTTTTAGAAGGTATAAGGATTGAACCCTCAATACTACTTTCAGTAGTAACTTATATTGTTCTATTTTCATGCTTAGTTTTTCCACCAAAGTTGTTTTTTTTATTAGCAAAAATTTACAGTTATCAGAACAAATGAAAAAAGTACTTAAAAGATTATTTACAAATAGAACTATATTATTTATTAGTCCAGTTATCATTAACCTTGCATTCATAATGCGTTTAAGATGGCTGATGGGGGAGGCTTTCATACAATTAGTAGATAGTAGTATGTTTGTTACCAAGGTTCAAGCTATAAAAGAGTTTGGCGAATTGTGGTTGTTTAATGATCTAGGAAATCGTAACTTTGTTGAAACAACAAATTTTTATTCAAGGGGATTAAGTCATTTTTTATTGACTAAGGGTTTTTCTGCTTCTGATATGCAGATGATAATATATTTCTTTACTTTGACTCTGATTTTTTATAGTGCTTGGTATTTTATAAATAAAACAGTATTAACTATTAATGAAAATGTAAGTAGCCATTTTGCAAGCTTTCTTGCAGCTATGTTTTATTCGTACAACATTCAAATGGCTTTATTTTTTGGTGGTGGATTAGGTGATTCAATGTCAATATTTCTTATTTGTATTCCTATCTTTACGTATATTATTGTCAAATCTTTGTCCACCGGACTTACAACTGAACTTGTTTTGGGAATGGCACTAATCTTGGGGTTAAATACAAATGTTATTCCTTTTAACCTCGCTTTTTTTGGGGTATTATTGTTCTCATTTATACTAACGGATGATAGTTCAAAAATTGTTCCAAATATATTAAAACTTTTTCTTACATTCATATTTTCGATATTTGTTGGAGCATTTTTTATCTTTCCAATTTTAACGCTTTATATTTTCCCTGATCCTTATTTGGGCTTTAACCCATTACAAAGTTACTTGTTTTCTTCCAATGGCATTAATGGGTTATTTCAGTTGTTTTTTAATTGGACGGTTAAACTTGTTTGGGATGGTAATAATGTTTTTCCAACTTATAATATATACAATAATTTTTTGGGAATTGTTAGTATATTTTTACTTTGGATTATATCAATTTGGACGCTTGTTAGAGTAACTAAGGATAAAGGATTAAAAATTTTAGGCAAGTTTTTTAAATTTTCACTTGTGGTTGTGCTAGTATCATTTTTCTTTGCAAAAGGAAATCAGATGCCATTAGGTCATATCAATATGTTTCTATATGACAAAATACCTTTACTTGGATTATTTAGAACTCCTGGGACAAAATTTGGAACACCTGTAATTATTGTACTTTCAGTATTACTTGCTTATACCTTAACTTTAAGGAAAAGTGTTTTATTAAAAATATTATTAGTGATTGCAATTTTTATTCACGTTTATCCTTTCTTTACAGGTATCAACTTCGTAGGAACATCAGGCAAGTCTAAGTTAATTAAAATCCCCCAGGATTACTTTACAGTTTCAAAGTTAATTAATGAAGATGTTGACAATGGTTATGTATTAATATATCCGGGATCTTTTTATGATGAATTTGATTATCGAAATGGGTATATTTTTTCGGGACAAGATGTACTTGGAAAACTTATAACAAAACCTGTTGTTTATTATGAAAATAGTAGGATGCTTACAAAATCAAAAAAATCACTTGAGCCACTATTAAGTAATTTAGATACAGCCAATTTTGGAGAGTTTAGTATTAGATATGTGATTGTAAGAAATGATATTGTTGATGTAACTTTACAGGATTATAACAAAAGCTTTGATCAAAACCCATCTGTAGAGAAGGTTAGACAGCTTGATTTAGTTTCTCTATACAAGATAAAAAGTGAGAATTATACCAGTTTATACACTTTTAAAAGCAAGGGGGTGGATATAAGTGACTTGGTATCTGGGAATAAGAATGATTTTAATTTAGATCAAACTTTTGTAATTCCAAGTCTAGTTGTAAAAGAGGGTGATGTAGAAATACAACTAAATACAGGTTTTTACAACTTACTTTTTTTAGAGAGTAATACACTTGGGGTTGTTAAACATGAACTAGGCAATGATTTTGCTAATGTGTGGAGGATATCGCCAGTTGGAGATATCGGAAAGTATGGGTATGATTTTGAGGTTGTATATATTGTTCAAAAATATTATTTTGTTGCTATGTTTGTCAGTTTAATATTTTCACTTTTTATAGTTCTATATTTATTAGCTTTGCATTATTACAGGTCCTTACTTCAGATATTTTTTAGAGATATTGTTTTTTCCTTTATTTTTTTCCCGGTACGATTATTTTTATTTTTTATACCGAAAGACAAATCGTTGTTGGGTTTTGGTTCTTGGATGGGTAAAAATTTCTCGGATAACCCATACTTTTTTATAAAGCACTTACATGAGAAGGGGTATAAGTTGAAGTTATTTGCTATATCAAATAATACTGAAGATATATTGAAACTACGTTTACAAGGTATTAGTGCATATCGACCGTATTCTTTGCGTGGTTTGTGGAACACAATGCGTGCTGGTACACTTTTTACTACACATTCTGTTCGCGAAGATTTTAACATAATTACAATTTCTAAAAATCAGAGTGTAGTACAATTTTGGCATGGCACCCCAGTAAAAGTGTTAGAAAATCTAGGGTTCTTAAATAAGAAAGGTAATAAGGTATTAAAGTTTATTTATCATATAATGCAGAAATCTGCTATGCTAGGTATTCCAAAAGATATCTTTATTGTTGCTGAAAATGAGTTCAGTCAAGCTCGTTTTGTTGATTTTTTTAAAGTTTTACCTGATAGAATTAAGATTTTGGGGTATCCAAGAAATGATATATTCTTCACTTTAAATAAATTTAGCCGAGGGAGTTATGAAAAGGTATTTATATATTTACCAACATATCGTAATAAAAACACTGAACTATCCCCTTTGTTACAAAATTTAGAGGAGTTAAACTTAATTTTGAGTGAGAAAAATTACTTATTGCTAATAAAACCTCATCCAGCAATTCAGAATAAAATATCTATTAGTGATTTTAGTAATATTAAAACTCAATATGAGGTGTTAAAAACCAATGATGCACAAATAGGGATGGCATTCTCAGACGTATTAATTACTGATTACTCTGGATTGTTATTTGATTATGCTCTCACATGTAGACCTTTTATTTTTTTTGCTTATGATTTAGATGATTATTTAAAGTATCCAGGATTATATATTAATTATTATTCTGATCTACCGGGTGCATTTGCGAGTAAAAGAAAAGATATGTTAAATTTAATTGAATCATTCGAAAATTGGAGTGACAATGATTCTTATAAAAACCAATTAATTGCGTTTAAAGATAGGTTTCATTTATATCAAGATGGGAAATCTTCTAGTAGATTATATAAGTATTTAATTAAAGAAAAAATAATCAATGAAACATGATAATAAATATTGGAAAGAGTATTATTCAAAAAAACAAGCCCCAAATAAACCTTCACCTTTTGCTTTGGATATATTATCTTACATAGAAAATAAAGGAACATTGATTGAGTTGGGTTGTGGTAACGGAAGAGATTCGATTTTTTTTGCAAAAAAACTAAATATAAATATAGTTGCTATTGATCAGTGTGAGGAGGAAATTGAATACTTAAACAATGTTTATGGTAGTCCAAACTTAAGTTTTGTAGAAAGTGACTTTACCAATTATAGAACTAAGTCAAAAGTTCAAACTGTATATTCTCGATGGACTATGCACTCAATTGATGAGTCTGGAGAAGATAGGACGCTTGACTGGATTACGGAAACACTAAAATCGGGAGGTAGATTTATTGTTGAAGCCCGAAGCATTCAGGATGATTTATATGGGCAAGGACAGGACCTGGGTAATGATGCTTTCATAACTGATCATTATAGAAGGTTTATGAGAATTGATAAATTTATAAAAAAATTAACTGACAGGGGGTTTGTGATTATACACTCAATTGAGTCACGAGGTTTAGCAAGATATAAAGATGATGACCCATTTATAATAAGAGTGGTTGCCGAAAAACTGTAAAGTTGGTCTTAATGTAGGTCAATTTTGTTTATCTTAAATGTTCGCTAGTTAATAGAAAATAGTATTTAGGTTTTAATTTTTATAAATGTATATGAATATATTGGGAAGAGGCATTATTTATGCATATAATGATATGTCGATCTACCTTGTACAGGTTTTAGGGAATAAGGATTTGGTAAATTACTTCCCAATGTTTAGAGCTTGGAATGGTAGGGGGGGCATTGACACAATAAATGCTCAGATCAATTTGATATTGTTAAGTCATTTTGACATATTTGTTGGTATAAACTTAATTGCAATTCTATATATACTTCTGAATTTCTATTTTTCTTTTTTATTATTTAGTAAACTACATACAAATAACATAATCTCATTTATTTTTTCAATTTTTTATACTTTCAGCATATATTTTATTTACAGGGTGGTATCTTTTACACCTAATTTATACCAGATATTCTTTTTCCCTTTAATTATATTGCTGTTACTAAGATACAAAGGCATTAAAGTAATTTTGTTTAGTATTTTGCTATTGATTTTCTTTTCATTTAGTTCATACTACGGCTTTTTTTCTCTTATTATTGTTATATTTTGGTTTTTTAGTGAGTTATTTGTTTCTAACCAAATTTTTATTCAAAGAATAATCAACTTCATAAAAAATACAATTATAGTATTAATCCCTTTAATTTTACTTTTACTTATAATGTACGCACCTTTAGTTGTTAGAAACTTAACTTTTCTTTCAGATCTAAGAGGAACTAACGATGTGTCATCTAATAACACTAGATACAGGATGATAGAGGATTTTTATAATTTTAGCTTTAGGCCTTGGTATTTTTTTATTCCCCCTCAAAACTCGGTTTATTTTGGGAGTTTGTCTAAAGAGATTTATAAGAAAATAGCAGATACTCATTACTATCTTGCTGACGACTACAGTGAGAGGGAGATGGCTGGAAGTTATATGGGATGGCATTTTATAATTGGAACGTTTGTGGTTTTTATTTTGCTCTGGTTAAAAAAGTTTAAGAAAGTGCGGTATTCGCTTTTTAATGAAATTTACAAGAATGAGAAGTTAATAATAAGGTGCTTTGTTATTATAATTTGCATACTATTAATTAGTGGGCCTCCATCCTTTACCATCTCTGGGTATCTATTTTACACCCCATCCTATCTACTATACTCTATTGCTCCTGCATTTAGATCTTTAGTTAGGTTATCAAGTGTTATTTATTTATTTATACTTATAATAAACTATTTTCTATTCTTAGACTTTTATTACTTACTTAATAAAAAGTTATATAGATTCTTATTTATAGTTATTTTTGTTTTATTAAACTATTTCCTATTTGCAGTCGAGATTCCTATTATTGATACTAAACAGATTCCATCGGAAATCATTTTTTTAGAAAAACAAAAAAATAAATCCACATTTGTTGTTTATCCAAGGGCTGATTATTATAGTATATTTTGGATTTTACAACACAAAAAAAGGATAATTAATCCCATAGGTTTAAAAAGTAGTGATTTACTCTTTAACTCTCAAGAGTTTACAAGTCAATTAATCACTAAAGAAGGTATAGAAGCTGTTAAATCAATGAATGTAGATTATCTAGTATTCTATACTAGAGAAGTGTCAGAAGAACTAGCACCAGAAATTAATCATTTTTTTACAGAACAATTTGGTCAAAACGTATTTGCAAATAACTATAGTGTTATATATAGTCTCAAATAAGTGACCTATTTTTTGAACTATGTTATTTAGAAATTGAATTAGGTGGTAAAATGAATTCCAAGATTGATTGTAGAGTTTTAAATGTGATAAATTTATGAAACCTTTTGAGTTAGATTATTCATATATTTTGTTGGTTTTCACTAGTATTTTAGTATATTTCGGTATATTTACTAACTTAGATGTCTTACTAAAAGAAAGCAATAGAAAATATTTTGTACTTTTCACGTTATTAATTATTGTATACTTTACATTAGTTAAAATGAATGGAATTCAATTTATTATTGAATCAGCTTTAACTTTATTTATTTTTTGGGTGGTTTTGTTTGGATTTAATATAAATCGAAAGCATATTTATTTATTAGCAATCCTATTCTTAATTGCTGTTCCGTTTTTGTTAATTATTGATCTTGATAATATTGCAGAGTATATTGCGGTATTGGCATATTTCTGTATTGTTTTAGGTGTGCTTAAAGATATTTTTTATGAAAAGATTTATAGCTAGTTTTTTCTTGTTTTTTATAGTTTTTGGATTATTTAGTAAGGTGTATTCTGCAGATAGTTCTTATTATTCTAATATTTTTAGTAAGTGGGGGTTTAAAAATGATACTTTAGAAATTAATGATAATACTATTCCAGATGAAAACCTTAGTAGCACAAAATTTATTCTATCTACTGAAAAAAATAAAGATTATCTACTACTGTTATCTTCTCAAATTTCAGAAGATTTTTTTATTCAAAATAATTTAAATAGCTATAAAACTGTGTTTTTAATTTGTGATAAGAATTTTAAAGTTTTAGATAATACATGTTTAGTAAATGGTTATTTATCAGATACAAATGTTACAAAGTTTGCTACAGATAACTTTCAGATTTTAAATAATATTATTGGTCTTAATATAAGTTTAATTGCAATTCCTCAAAATTATTTTATTACTCCTGCTAGTCGTCAACAATTAGAAGAATATATATCAGCTTTAGGAGAATCTTATAAGAAAGATTTTATTATTAGCCGACACAAAATAGAACTATCACCTTTTTTAATTGAAACTGCTGGTTATACTGTTTCAATCTTATTATTTCTTGTCGTTTTTTATGGTATTTTAATTAATCTAAAATCAGTTAATGATTTAAAAAAGTACAAAGAAAAATTTATTTTATATTATTTAACTTTAAAGCGTTATAGGGTGCTCTTGTTACTACTGTTTGTAATTTTATTTTGTATTTATATATTTGGTTTAGCTATTTTATCAATTAAAAAGGTACAGGGGATTTCTATAACATTTATATTAAATTATGTGATTGATGTTATAAGGTTAAAGGATTTAGATGTTGTCAGGTCACAATATATTTTAATTTACTCATTTGGGATGTTATTAACTTTAGTTTTATACTTTGTTTTTGATATTTTTGAATTATTTAGAATTTCAGTTCATAAAATACAAGTTAAAAGCTTAAATATCAATATTTACAAGTGGGGGAGTGTGTTTTTAGCTTTAGTACTAATCTTACTATCTTTAATTAAAGTTTATTCTTGGGTAAATATACTTATATTGCTCTGTTTGTTTTATATTATTGATAGTGGATATAAAAATAAAATTATTTATCATTCATTATTTTCTTATAAAGAAAAACTGGTTTTAATTATTGCCTTATTTATCTTAATAATTGGTGCAACTAATTCTGTTAAATTTTTCCCTGCAAGTTTAGAAAAAGTTTATAGGGATTTAATTGGAGTTAATCATAAAATTGTAATGCTTCCGTATTATAAGGACGCAGACCCAAATGAATTTTTTCAAGATTATAGTATTAATGTGAACTTCCCAGTTTTTATAGATGATTATTTGATTTACGATAAAAAGTTTAAAAATATCTATAATAAAAATATAAAGGAATTTAAGGCTAATACAAACTATATAATAGTTGGGGATTTTAGTAGCGATGAATTTATTAAAGATTTAGTTTTAAATAATAATTTGTTAAATGAATTTAGAGTGTCGGGTGTATCTAATTTAATCAAGGTAAATAACGATAATTTAGATTTTAGTCAAGATATTAACATATCGATTATAATAGATTGCTCAATAGATATAAAGCCTACAACTATCTCTATTGCAAAAGTAAATGATGAAAGTAAAAAGAAGTTAGAATATAACGATTTGTTATATTTTTTAGGGTGCAATAATGATCAAAGTAGTCAAACACTCAGTTACAAGGTTCCATTTAATACAGATATAAATAAAGGTGATATTTTTTATATAAAAGGTATTGATTTTAAGTATGTAAAAGCAGTATTAATTACTGCTGAAAATAAACAATTAAATATAGACTATTATAAAATTCCTACAACTAATTATTTTAGCAAGATTACAAATGGCAATGATGTATATGTTTATGGAAGTAATACAAAAAACATTGATTTTACTAATAACGTATTAAATAGTAATGAGTTTAGTATAAGCCCAAATATAAATAAGTTAAAAGAAAATGGGTTTATAGGAAATCAGTTTACTATCTGGACGATTAAACCATTCCAGATTTTAAAAGTTAATGAGAATTAGTTTTTATAATAAAGATCAAGATGTTCAGAAAAACAGCCAATTCTTTCGTAAGTTCTAAAGTAAGTGCAGAAATGTTGGTAAAAAGTGGTTATTATTCATCTTTTAGTGATGTTGTTCGAACTGGTATTAGAGGTGTTTTGAAGAATTAGGTAAAACTAATGTACCAGCTTGAATTTACCTTAAACACAATATTTTGACTTAGAATTGGAAATCATGATGATATTTATTGAGTAAAGTACTTTTTAATAAAAATTAGTTGAGGTAATTACATGTGTTTTTGCATTTGGATATCTTGTTGTAAATGCACTCGAAATTTCTCCTTTTGTAAGTTTTATTTCACAGCCAATTAATTCATGATTATTTGATAGTACAAGATCAACTTCAGAACCAGACTGTAGCCTCCAATAGTTAACTTTATAGTCTAGATTCAAATAATCAATTTCCTTTTTAATTTCACTGATTATGAAATTTTCAAAAATTGCACCTCCATCAGGTCGTAATTTTATTTCATCAAAGTTATCAATAATTGCATTGCGAAGTCCAATATCCCAAAAATAAATCTTAGGGGCTTTGCCTATTTCTTTACGATCATTATTGCTATAAGGATAAACTCTATAAAGTAAATAGCTTTGTTCAAAAATTTCTATATATCTTTCTACTGTTCTTCGGTCAAGTGATAATTTGCTTGAAATTTCTTCATAATTTACTAGATTACCTATTTGATAGGCTAATAATTTTAATAATTCACTACCTTTTGCTTTATTTTCAATTAAATTTAATTCAATAATATCTTTAAAAACTGCACTAGAAGAAAGTTCAGATAAATAAGCTTTTTTCTCAGTAATATTTATTAAATTGGGGTACAATCCAATTGATAGAATATGGTTTAATAGTTCTTGAATATTGTAAAACCGTTCTTTCCCTTTGTAGTTATTTTTTATATTTTGAATAAAAGGACTGTCAATTTGTTTCTCAGATCCAATTTGAAAAAGATATTCACCAAAGGTAAGTGGGTATAAATAATATTCTATCTTTCTACCTGCCAAACTTTCTGAAGTTTTGTTTTTTATATGAAATGATGATGAACCTGTAGCAATTATTTGTAAGTCTGGTAATAAATCATATAAGATTTTGATTGCTCTTCCTGGGTTTGATAATAAATGGACCTCGTCTAAAATAATTTGTTTCTGCTCAGCTAAAACAGTTTTATATGTATCTAAATTATAACTCTCAAAGACAGATCTAATCTTTTCAAGATCTAAGAGAAGGTAATTTGCTTTTGGGAACAATCTTTTCAAAAGTGTTGATTTACCTACCTGTCTAGCACCAAGAAGTACTACAGCTTGTTTATATTTAGTAAAATGATTTTCTAATTGTTTTTCTAATATTCTATTTATTCCCATATATTAAGAGTACCAAACTTACATCTGAATGTCAATTTAACCCAGTTCAAACTTACATCTGAATGTTAATTTAACCCAGTTCAAATTTACGTCTCTTTTTGAATTTATGTAAATCCTCATTCTGATTGCA
>Ga0105051_10006179_pt1 | contig 13007 bp, 8 predicted proteins | sample FRY02_FD_78383 | JGI IMG/M metagenome (GOLD analysis project Ga0105051, IMG submission 78383) | Freshwater microbial communities from Lake Fryxell liftoff mats and glacier meltwater in Antarctica - FRY-02 (megahit assembly) | ecosystem: Environmental > Aquatic > Freshwater > Ice > Glacier...
AGTTTCAGAATCAGGAAATGCTGTTCCCTATTGGTCACCGCGTCAAATACAGCATCAACATCTACGGACCGACCCAGGCATATGCACACTTTGACAATCTGGCTAACTTGTTCGTCCCGGCCACGGTTGATGCTTGCTACCAGAACGATGGATTAGGTCTTCCAGACGGCATCAAAAATAATAGCGGCCAGTGGAATACCAGCGGGCATCGCGACCGGATTGTGGCTATCAACGATGCGGCGCTCGCCACCTTTGCACAACTCTACGACGAACCAGGAACCACAGCTCGCCGGGCCCGGTTGCCTTCGTTGCATGCTGGGGCATTAAATAGTGTGTTGACCAAATTGGCCGTTTACCCGCGCCGTCTAGCTGACTTGAGTATTGATTACTTTTCCTCACAACACTGGAATGAAAAGCTGGCACAAGATGATGGCACTATCAACCGACGGCCCAGCACAGACCTCGGCTTTTCAAATAGCACCGCAGATTGGGTGATGTCAGGCCCGCATTTTTTTGTGGCTAACCCTTTTAATAAAACTCCCCGCAAAGTTTGCACGGAAAAGGGTCATTACGACACTATCGACCTGCAATCGCTGCCAGACGAATACCTGCCGCGTACAAACTATCGCCCCATGGCTGACCGTGTCGAATACATACGTCGAACCCCAAGTGTTGGTTGGGTGGATGAGGGTGAGGTATCAGCCAAGCCGGTTAGCGATTATTTCAGGCATGTGCATCGCCGGCGAATTGGTGGTTCATCGGAGAGAACTCTAAGTGCAACAGTAATTCCTCCAAAGGTTGCACACATCAATACCGTTGTTTCACTTGCTTTTCGCGACCCCAAGAATTTGGCAACGCTCGTCGGGCTTACGGCGAGTTGCATTTTTGACTTTTTCATTAAGTCAACAGGTTTGCCTGACCTTTGGTCTACGACTCTCGAGAGATTGCCTTATCTCGAAGTCGAACATGAGCAGATTAGAGCGCGGGCCCTAATCCTCAACTGCCTCACCACGCACTACGCCCCGCTGTGGGAGCAAGTCTATGACCTCGCCTTCACCGACCAGAGCTGGAGCCAGCCCGATAACCCGCGCCTGCCGCAAGATTTCTGGCAAAACCTCACCAGCGACTGGACGCGCCACTGCGCCCTGCGCAGCGACTACGCCCGCCGTATGGCCTTGGTCGAAATCGACGTGCTGGTAGCCCAAGCCCTGGGCCTGAGCCTGGACGAACTGCTGCTGATTTACCGCGTGCAGTTCCCGGTGATGCAAGGCTACGAGCGCGACACCTGGTACGACATGGCCGGGCGCATCGTCTTCACCATCAGCAAAGGCCTGGTAGGAGTCGGCCTGCCCCGCAAAGGTAGCCGCAGCACCCCCAAAACCCGCATCACCACCCCAGACGGCAAAGTGCGAAACGGCAACTTTGGCTGGGAAGACCTGTACAAAGACGGCGCCAGCCAAGTGCCCGACGGCACCGTGGTGACCATGGAAGTGCTAGATGACACCCTACCCGGCGGCCCGCGCCAAGTCACCCGCACCTTCAAAGCCCCCTTCGCCCGCGCCAGCCGTGAAGACGACTACCGCACGGCTTGGGCGTTTTTTGAGGGTGCAGATGGAGAGACGATTGACCATGACTGACAGAACACCGACAAAAACCCTGCGCTTGCCTATGCAAATGGTCAATGGCCAGTGGGAGCTTGTGTATGGCGGTGTCGTGCCTGTGCGGGAAGGTGCATTTTTTGAGCTGTTGATCAACCCAGCAATGATCCAGGACGAATCACTACGCAAGCTCCTTACCCAAGAGTATGTTGCTCAGGTACTTCCCGAGGGGACAGCCTTGCGAGTGGCATTGAGTGATCGTGCGGCCGGGTTTAGTAAGACGCCTGACAAATACCACATCAAAGTTGCAGCCCAATACCTGAGCGGTGAGTATTGCCGCTTCGCCCCGATCTGGATTGGTCCATACGGTGGGTCGAATCGCGACATTGATTCGGGCGGGTTGTGGATGCACCTTAGCGGACTGGACCGGTGCGAACTGGTCAGTAGCCTCATAGAGTTGCCTGATGGGCTCGAAGAGATTCACGCGCAGAGCTTGAATCATGCTTTCACTATGCTCTCGGAGCGTTACGAAACGCATCGCTTATCGCATACCGGCAATGTGTATGAGCGTGTTTTTTATCAAGAATCAAACGGCGAGTGGTACCCCTTGTCCGCATTACGTGACGGCGTTCGTGAACGAGCGGGTAAAGAGTTTTTGGCCGGCGCTTGGCGTCAGATCGAGGACCAGATGGGCTGGTGCCGCTTGCCAGTAGATCGCAAGAGCAAGGGGAAGGGGACGCAATGAGGTCATTCCGTTCGTTCTCTCGTTATGTTCTGCGGCCAAAGGTACTGACGCTTTACCTTGGACGAGTTTTTCGAGTAGAAGTGAGTCACAAATATGAGTATTGGTTGTGACCGTAGCAGCAGCCTACATGTTGCTAGGTGGCGAACGCCAGGGAGTGTGCATTATCTGTGCGGTCCAGCCGGGAGGACGACTGCCGCACGGCGTGGGCGTTTTTTGGGCGTTTTTTTGACTTGCAACCAAACCATGCTTAGGTTAAACTAAACCATGCCATCAGTTGTGCCACCGCTCAAGGGTTGGCGGGTTGTCATTTATCCAAACGACCATCGCCCGCCTCACGTCCATGTCATCGGCACGCAGCAGCGTGCACGGTTCGAACTGCTATGTGACATCGGGCAAGTGCAGTTGATGAGCAATATTGGTTTCACCCAGAGCCAGATTCAATTGATTGCGGTTTATCTGGTGAAGCATTTGAAACATCTTTGCAATGAATGGGGGCGAATCCATGACCACTGACACATCACTGATTGACGATGCTGCCTTCAACAAGGCAAGCGAAGCTGGCAGGCGCTTGTTGGCGCGTGGGCCGCTGGCCACGGCCGCACGCTACGAGGCTGGGCGCGTGCACGTTGAGCTGAACAACGGTTGTGCTTTTGAGTTTCCGGCCTCGCACGCCCAAGGGCTGGCAGGTGCAGCCGAAGGCGATCTACAGTGCATCGAAATCTCTGCGGCCGGTCTGGGCTTGTATTGGCCCCGGCTTGATGCTGATTTGTATGTGCCCAGCTTGGTCAAAGGTGTGCTGGGCACCAAGCAATGGATGGCCCAGATTGGTAGCTCTGGCGGCAAGGCCAAGAGCACAGCCAAGTTGGCCTCTTCGCGCGCCAATGGCAAGCTAGGCGGTCGCCCAAAAGCATCGCGCCCGATTCAGGTGGCTTGAATCAAAAGCATGGCCACCGCCATAGCATCCTGCCGCTGGCATTATTTGAGTGGCCTGGATATAGTAATGGTTGTTAACAGTTATTTATGGAGATAGCTATGCCTACCAGCGTTGCCCTTGGAACCCATTTTGAGTCGTTTGTGAAACAGCAGCTCAGCGTTGGGCGCTTTAACAATGCCAGCGAGGTTGTCCGGGCTGGTCTTCGCCTGCTGGAGGACCACGAACAGGTGCAGGCCTTGAAGTTGCAGGAGTTGCGTGCAGCCATCAACGCCGGAGCTGCCAGCGGTCCCGGTGTGGATGCCGATGCGGTGTTTGACCGCTTGACGCAAAAGTACAAAGCAGCGGCAGATTCTGGCAAGCGTGCCACCTGATGAAATTACAACTTTCTCCTGCTGCGCAAGATGATTTGGAAGCCATTGGCGACTTCATCGCCCAGGACAGTCCCGCCAATGCGGTGCGATTTGTCATGGCGCTGCGTGCGCAGTGCCAGCGGCTGACCAAAGCGCCCTTAGCCTATGTGGCGCGCCCAGAACTGGGTGATGGCTTGCGAAGCTGTGCCCATGGCCGTTATGTGATTTTTTTTTGGCCCACGGCAGAGCTGGTGCGCATTGAGCGCATTTTGCACAGCGCAAGAGACGTACAGGCCATACTCAACCAGATTGAAGACGAAAATGAGCCATAGAACACTTGGGTGTTGTATGAAAAAGCTGCGACAAAAGTAGCCATATGTCGGTCAGTATGGAAGGATTTATTCAATGACTGTGAAAGCAAAAGCAGCTACCAAGGTGGCAGCCAAGGCGAAGAGCCCAGTTCTGGACGCCGTGCATAAAACGGCAGCAGACCTGCACCACCTGGGTTTTATTGATCAGCGCAAGATGCGCAAGTTCGACCTGCTGTGCCAGCCCGTGTCGGTCTGAACCTGACCGCACCAACCCATGCTTCCATCGCTACTGGCGCGTGACATTGAGCAAGGTCTCAAGCAGTTCCTAATTACCGGGTTCGAGCCCTCGGACGACTTTCTGCATGGGCTGATGCGCCGCTTTGTGCAGGATCAGTCTGCCTGGCTCAAAGGGCCTTATTTGCAGGTGGGTTTGCCATTCACTGCGGGCAAGTCCGGGCGCAACTTTTTCAGCACCTTCGCTACCGAGTTCCCTGGCTTCAGTCACCAGGAGGCGGCTTGGCAGCGGCTCTCCAGTCAGCATCTGGCAGACCACACGCTGGTGGCCACAGGCACCGGCAGCGGTAAGACCGAGTGTTTTTTGTACCCGGTGCTGGACCATTGCGTGCGCGCCAAAGGTGCCGGTGAGCAAGGCATCAAGGCGCTGGTGATTTACCCCATGAACGCGCTGGCCACTGACCAGGCACGCCGCTTTGCCCAGTTGATTGCCACTACACCTGCGTTTGCGGGTTTGCGGGTGGGCCTGTTTGTGGGCGGTGCAGTGGCAGACCCTGGTCAGGGTATGGTGATGAGCCCCACTGGCGTGATCACCGACCGGGACACCCTGCGCAAGAATCCGCCAGACATCTTGCTGACCAACTACAAAATGCTGGACTACTTATTGCTCAGGCCCAAGGACCGCAAGCTGTGGGAGCGAAACACCCCCACCACGCTACGCTACTTGGTGGTGGACGAGTTGCACACCTTTGATGGCGCGCAGGGTACGGACCTGGCCTTGCTGCTGCGGCGTTTGCGCGCCCGGCTGAAGACGCCAGACGGACATTTGATTTGTGCGGGCACCTCCGCCACGCTGGGTGGGGCATCCGACACCACGGATTTGCGGGATTACGCAAGGCAGATTTTTGGAGCCCCATTTGCGGTGGACTCGGTCATCACCGAAAGCCGGCAATCGGTGGGAATGTTCCTCGAAGACGCGATGGTGGACTTCATGTTCCAGCACCGCGCTGACCTGGGTGCTGTGTTGGATACGGCCCGCTTTGGCAAGCCGGAAGAAGCGGTGGCGGCATGGTTTGAGGTGTTTTTTCCGGATGAGCCGGTACCCGTTGATGTGCTCGATACCGCTTGGCGGATTCAGCTGAGCGATTTGTTAAAGCGACACATCCTGTTTGTGAACCTGCTCAAGCAGCTAAAAGGCGGAGTGGTGCACTACGGCGAGTTGACCGAGCGCCTGCAAAAGAACCTGCCCGCCGCCGCCCATGCGCATGTGCGCGAGGTGCTCGACGCGCTGCTGGTGCTGGTGGCCTGGGCCCGTTTGCCTGGCGTGGGCGGCAAGACACTGCCCATGGTGAGCCTGCGCATACAGCTGTGGTTGCGCGAGCTGCGCCGAATGGTGGCCAAGCTGGCCGTCGATGCGCAAGACGTGCGCCTGCGCAGCGCGGCGGACGTGGCGGCAAACCCTGATGGCGTTTACCTGCCCATGATTCAGTGCAGCGAGTGCCACACGACGGGCTGGTTGTCGCGCTTGGTGCAAGGCAGCAGCAAGTTGTCCACCAATCTAGATGAAATTTACAACACCTGGTTTTCCGGGCGACCAGAGGCCACGCGCCTGTATGCGGCCCAGAGCATCAAGCGGCCCCAGGTAGAAGGGGTGGTTCAGCATGCCTGCGTGGCTTGCGGCAACTTGCAGCAAGCGCCGGGGGTCTGCCAAGCATGCGGGCAGCAAGAGTTGCTGGCCGTCTACAAGGTGATTGCGCAGCGCAACTTTTCCATTGGCCAAGTACAGCACACCCGCCATGACAACACCTGCCCGGCCTGTGGCAACCGGGACCGGTTGCTGTTGCTGGGTGCCAGAAACGCAACCCTTGGCTCGCAAGTGGTGGAGCACAGTTGGGCCAGCCCGTTCAACGATGACAAGAAGCTGATCGCGTTTTCGGATTCGGTGCAAGACGCGGCGCACCGCGCGGGCTTCTTTGGCGCACGCACCTACCTCAACAATGTGCGTACGGGTCTGGCCAAGGTGATTGATGAGTTGGCGCAGCCGGGCTTGAAATGGGCTGACTTTTTGACCCAGGCAGAGGCGCTGTTTGATACGCCAGGATCCGTGTTGCACATGTCGCGCGAGCGGCTACTCTCGGAGTTCATTGGGCCCAACATGACTTGGCAGCGTGACTGGGCGGATGAGCTTTTGAAGAAAGGCACGCTGCCCACCACAAGTCGCTTGCCCGCCAAGGTGCGCAAGCGCCTGCTGTGGCAGGCGTACAGCGAGTTCACATACCTGAGCTACCGTGGGCGTAATCTGGAACGCCTCGGCAAAGCCACTATCGCCGTGCCCATGGACCAGTTGAAAATAGCCGCTGCAACCTTGTTGCCAAAATTCCATGAAGAGTTTGGTGCCAAGGGGCTAGAGAAGGACGTGTTGGTGCAATGGCTGTGGGGTTTTCTGACCCACATGCGCCGCCGCGGTGCCGTGATGCACCCCGAACTCGCGGCCTACGCAGCCGATGGCAACGTCTACGGTTTGGTGCGCTCCGGTGGCCGCAGTGAATGGTTTCCCTCCATGGGCGAACGCACACCGCGCCCGGTATTTCTGACCCTTGGCAAGCAGCGTGACTTTGACAAGGTGAGCAATGCCCAACGCAACAGCTGGTTTGACCGCTGGGCCCAAGCCTGCTTGGGGCGTCAAATGCTGCTGTCGCCCGGTATGCCGGCTGACCTGCTGCTGGCTGCCGCAGTGGTTTTAACGGAGATGGAGATTCTGGTTCGCACTGCGGACCAGCAGGGTGACACCCTGGCCATCAACCCACAGGCGCTGGAGCTGTATGTCGACACGGCGTATCTCGCCACCCCGCTGGGCAAGCGAAAACTAACGGTGCCTGCCAGTGCCACGGCCGATCTGATGGGCATGCCCTGCATTGACGCCACCGATGAGACCTATGACGAGTTGCTGCCAACGGGCGGGTGGCTGTCAGACCGGTTCAGCCGGGGCGACTTGCGCCGGGTGATTGCAGCGGAACACACCGGCTTGCTGGAGCGGGCGGAGCGCGAGGCGCTGGAGAATCGTTTCAAATCCAAGGCCCCGCAGGCCTGGTACGAAAACCTCTTGTCCGCCACCCCGACGCTGGAGATGGGTGTGGACATTGGTGACCTGTCCTCGGTGCTCTTGTGCTCCGTGCCGCCCAACCAGGCCAGCTACTTGCAACGCACGGGCCGTGCCGGGCGTAGGGACGGTAATGCGCTGACCACCACGCTGGCTGACGGCAGCAGCCCGCATGACCTGTACTTCTTTGAAGAGACTCAGGAGATGCTTTCAGGTGAAGTGGCGCCACCCGGTGTGTTCTTGCAGGCGGCTGAGGTTTTGCGACGCCAGTTGTTCGCTTTTTGCATGGACGATTGGGTCAGCGGCATCACTGTCGCAACAGCATTCCCGGAAAAGACATCCACTGCATTGGACGCAGTAGAGCAAGCGAGTCAGACGCGCTTCCCGTATAACTTTTGCGACCATGTGTTGTCCAACGAGCCCCGTCTCTTTGCGGCCTTTGCAGCGTTGTTAGGCGCGGATGTCAACGCCACGGTGCTTCAGCGACTGCAAGACTTTATGCAGGGGCAAGGCGACACCGACGGCTTGCGGTCTCGACTGCTCAAGTATTTGCAAGAATTAGTGGAAGAGCGTAAGACCTACAAGAAGCGCAAAGAGCAGATTGACCTGGCTAAAAAAGCGGCTGAGTTGCGTCCCAAGGACGAAGCCACCATTGCCGAGATTGACGCCTTGCTGCGTGAGCGGGACAAGATGCTGGAGTTGATTGCTGAAATCAACAAGCGCGACTTGTTGAACACCCTGACCGATGCGGGCTTGATTCCAAACTACGCTTTTCCGGAAGCCGGCATTGAGCTCAAGTCGGTGCTGTGGCGCAAACGCGGTGCGGACGAGCAGGGGCATGGCGCTTACGTGGCGCTGCCCGCCATCAAGTACGAGCGACCTGCCAACTCGGCGCTGTCGGAGTTTGCGCCGGAAAACCGCTTTTATGCAAACCAGCGCCGGGTGGAGATTGACCAGATCAACATGAACCTGGCCAAGACTGAAAGCTGGCGCTTTTGCCCCTCTTGCCACCACATGCAGAACCTGGAGGTGGAGGCCGACACCCATGCCGTTTGCCCGCATTGCAATGATGCCATGTGGTCGGATGCGGCGCAAAAGAGAACCCTGTTGCGGTTTCGCCAGGCCATTGCCAACAGCGATGACACCAAAGTGCGCATTGACGACAGCGTGGAAGACCGGGAACCGAAGTTCTACGTGCGCCAGCTGATGGCAGATTTCGAGCCCAAGGACATTCGTGAGGCCTGGCAGATCAAGTCCGGTAGCCTGCCGTTTGGTTTCGAGTTCGTGTCGCGGGTGACTTTTCGTGACGTGAATTTTGGTGAGCTGGTCAAGCCCGGTGAGTCGTTCAAGGTGGCGGACAAGGAATCATCTCGGCCAGGTTTCAAGCTGTGTAGGCATTGCGGCAAAGTGCAAAAGCCTCCCAAAAATCGGTTTGAGCCGCAAGGGCAACACCACAGTTTCGATTGTGCAAAGCACGGTAACGAAGATCCTGCGAATCTGTTGGATTGCTTGTACCTGTACCGTGAGTTTGCTTCCGAAGCCCTGCGGATTTTGGTGCCGTATACCAAGTCTGGCGTGGACGATGAAGTGGTGCAGTCGTTTATGGCGGCATTGCAGCTTGGTCTTAAAAAGCGTTTTGGCGGCCGAGTGGATCACCTGCGACTCGTCTCGCAGGATGAGCCCGGAAAAGATGGCGGTCCAAGGCGACACTTCGTCATGCTGTACGACTCGGTTCCGGGTGGCACCGGGTACTTGCACCAGCTGCTGGCGCAGGACGCGGGAACGCTTGCAGATGTGCTGCGCATGGCCCTGGAGACCATCAACAAGTGCTCCTGCAACGAAGACCCGGAAAAAGACGGTTGCTACCGCTGCGTGTACCAGTACCGACTGGGCCGCAATATGAATCTGGTGTCGCGGGACCGTGGCAAGGAAGTTTTGACCGAGTTGGTGGCCTCGCTGGATCAGCTGGAAAAGGTCGCCACCATTTCCGATATTTTCATCAACCCGAATTTCGATTCGGTGCTGGAGAGTCGTTTCATTGAAAGCCTGCGCCGAATGGGCGGCACCTTGGGCCTGCCACCGGTCAAGTTGGTGCAGGACATTGTGAATGGCAAGTCCGGGTACGTGCTGGAGCTTGGTGCCCAGCGTTACCGAATCGAGCCGCAATGCAATCTTGGCCCCTCTGAGGGCGTGGCGGTTGCGAGCAAGCCCGACTTCGTGATTTGGCCCTGGCAGGCCGGCTCCAACCGCAAACCCGTTGCCGTGTTTTGCGATGGATGGACCTACCACCAGCATTCCTTGCGCGAAGACGCCGCCAAACGAAGTGCTATGGTTGCCAGTGGCAATTTTTGGGTGTGGTCCGTGACCCACGAAGACGTGAAGTCGGCACTGGCTAGCGCGGCGGGGACGGATCTTGATTCCCCCTTGGTCGTCTTCAACCGGCACGACGGCAGTACCGCGCCGCCGAAACTCCCGCGCGCAGCGCAGGGTGCGTTTGCGTACCAGGCCGTATTTCAGCTGTTGAGCCTGTTGGCCGCTCCGCCCGGTGCAGTGGTAAAACAGGATGCTGCTGTTTTGCAGATGCAACGCAATGCGGTTTGGTTGGGGTTTTTGATGGTGCCCAGTACGTCCGCAGACTTGGTGGCCGTAAGCAGTGACTCGTCGCCGTGGCTTGCGCAATTGCCACTGGCAATGCAGAGCCCAGGCAAAACGCATGCGCCCAGTTTGTCGCGCAAAGATGCCTTTCCGCTCGTGTTGTCCTGGTGGCCATTGGCATGTGCTGGTGGTGTGATGGAGGGTGTGACCTCACCCGGCGTTTTGATTCTTGATGACTTGGTAGACCAGATGGAGCAGAAGGCGCATGTCGCCTGGCGCCAGTGGTTGCAGCTGTTCAATACGCTACAGGTGCTACCCGGAATGCTGATGACCACGAGCAGTGGAATCCAAGCGGGCGATCTTGAAACATTGGCGGCGACATCCACAGCGGCGTCGACAACGGTGGCGTCATCCGACCATGCAGCGCTGTCGCAGGAGTGGGTCGAAGCCATTAGCATGACCCTGGAGTCGTTACGGACAGGGCTGTATCAATTGGCTGTCTTGGGTGTCACCCCTCCTGAAATTGGGCATGAGTTGGCGGACGAGCGCGGTGTGGTTGTGGCTGATTCTGAGATGGCGTGGACAAAAGAGCATGTGGCCCTGCTGACCCATGATCAATTCGACATGGCCGATGCCTGGACGGCCGCAGGGTGGACTGCCTTGGTGCTCAATGACGGGGGTGTTGCCGTCGGCGAAATGCCATGGACTGATGCCATCGGCATCGCGCTGGGAATAACGAAATCGAATGCAGGAGTATCGAAATGAGCCTAAAACCAAAAGTGGCGTTGTCGCAAGACTTTCTATTCCAGTTGGCGAAGTTACCGTCCAACGTGCATTCCAAGGTCTTGAAGTGGGCGGTGCTATTCCAGACTGACCCCAAGAGTCCTGGCATCAATTACGAAAAGATTCATGGTGCTCGTGACCCGAATCTCAAATCGGTACGGATTGACCAGGACTGGCGCGGCATTGTCTTCAAGCCGGAGTCAGGTGATGTGTACGTGCTGCTGTACGTGGACCATCACGATGCCGCCTACAAATGGGCAGAGCGGAGAAAGCTGACAATTAACCCCGTCACCGGTGCGATGCAGATCGTTGTTGTGGAGGAAGTGGCGGCTCCCGTTGCCAAGGTTGAGGTCGTAAGTTCATCAGAAAAATCTGCGACAGTTCAATCTACTTTGTCATCGGCAGAGCTGTCAGAAGAGTTGCACGCTCCCTTGTACGCCGATGTGACCGACCACGAACTCATGAGCTTGGGTGTGCCAGAAGATTGGTTGGCGAGGATTCGTGGGCTGAAAACCGAAAATGAACTGGATAGCCTACAAGCAAGCCTGCCTGTCGAGGCTTATGAAGGGCTGTTTCTGCTCGCAGCAGGAGATACGGTCGCTCAAGTCCTGAATTCCCGCGAGACTCGGCTGGATCGGACCATCAACACCAACGACTTTGCTGTAGCCTTGGCGACACCTGAGTCTCAGTCGCGTTTTGTCGTTGTAGACGACGATGAGGCCATGTTGGCGATCATGAACGCGCCTTTGGCCCAATGGCGCATTTTCTTGCACCCCACGCAACATAAGTTGGCTACGGGTGATCGAAGCGGTCCCGTTCGCGTTTTGGGGGGTGCCGGAACCGGAAAGACCGTGCTTGCAATGCATCGGGCTAAATGGCTGGCTGAGAACAGGACTGCAGACGGAAAGAAGGTTCTGTTCACCACCTTTACCAAAAATCTGACAATCGATATTGAGGACAACCTGAAGACACTCTGTTCGCCTAAAACCATGGCAAAAATTGAGGTTCGTAATCTCGATTCTTGGGTTCACGGGTTCATGCGGTCGCGCAAACTGGAGCACAAAATTGTCTATGGCCGGAGCAAGGACGGCGCCCTTCAGGCATGGCAGGCAGCCCTGGCTGTGAAGGATTCTTCAATCGACTTGCCGCCAGGATTTTATGAACAGGAACTGGAGCAGGTCGTTCTTGCCCACGGAGTGACTTCCCGGGACGAATACCGCGCGGTCAGGCGCACTGGGCGTGGTGTCATCCTGAGTCGGTCCAAGCGCGACGCGGTGTGGCCCGTTTTTGAGGAATACCGTGGGCAACTTACATCGCGAAAGCTCAAGGAAGTAGACGACGCTTATCGCGAAATTGCGAGTCTTCTGAATCAAGGGGTTGAAGAGCACATTGTTGCTTTGCCCTATAGCGCCATAGTGACGGACGAGACACAGGATTTTGGGCCACAGGCGTTGAAGTTACTGAGGGCAATGATTGCCCATTCTTCCAATGATCTGTTTTTTGTGGGGGACGGACATCAGCGTATCTACAGCCGGCATCGGGCGGCGATGAGCAAGTGCGGCATTGATATCCGTGGCCGCTCTCGCAAGTTGTATCTCAATTATCGCACTACCGATGAAATTCGTCGGGCGGCGGTAGCGCTGTTGGAGGGTTGCGAAATTGACGACCTCGACGATGGACACGATGAAACTCGCCGGTATAAGTCGCTGTCTCATGGCCCGGCGCCGATTGTGATGGACGTGGCTGGAATGGAAGCTGCCATTTCGGGTGCGCTTGAATGCGTCACTAAATGGCAACGAGAAGATGGCGAGGGTCACTTCAACAGCACCTGCATCATTGCAAGCAGTCAGGCTGTCCGTGATGCGATCGCACGTCAGTTTGCGGTGGCTGGATACGCAACATCTGTGATCGACGCAAATAAAAATCTGTCAGTTGAAAATGCTATTCACTTCGCCACCATGCACCGGGCCAAAGGACTTGAATTTGATCGCGTGATCGTTGTCGCTCCGTCGGCATACCTTGGCCTCCCGCAAGAGACCGAGGCTCAACGCAAGCTGATTTATGTCGCGCTGACCCGAGCAAAGCGCGAGGCTATGCTGTTGAAAGTTGGGGGTCTTTGAACCCTGCCTATTTGGTTGATTGGGCGTTGTTGCACGGTTTTCAACCACGCCCTGCGCGCCGGGTATCTGCAACCGTTGCAGTTGGTAGTTCTCGAATACTGAATCAGTCAGCTCACCGGCAGTTGCCTACTCTGCGCCAATGGTCAGACCCTTATCGGCCCCTCGTAGTCCAGGTGAATATAGTCCGCCAGATTCGATAGAGACAGGTTTCCCGCCTCCAGCAGCGTTTGTGTCTGC
>Ga0105051_10006199_pt1 | contig 12976 bp, 6 predicted proteins | sample FRY02_FD_78383 | JGI IMG/M metagenome (GOLD analysis project Ga0105051, IMG submission 78383) | Freshwater microbial communities from Lake Fryxell liftoff mats and glacier meltwater in Antarctica - FRY-02 (megahit assembly) | ecosystem: Environmental > Aquatic > Freshwater > Ice > Glacier...
ACCCCAACCCCAACCCCAACCCCAACCCCAACCCCAATATAATTAAATAATAAATTATAATAAATTATTAAATTTCCAAAAAAAAGTATAATAGTGCATAAAATATTAATAATATATTTAGATGGCAAATATATAACTATAAAATTGTAAATTGTGCCTGTACTACACTAACTATTTCCAATCCTATTAACTGGTAACATATAATTAAAAAGACTTCTAAAGCGTTGTTCCACAAATATTCTTAGAGTCAAGACTACTTTTACGCGAACTTGACGAAGAAGATACTTGATTCCAAGGGAAATAATAAAATGATCTAATTTTAAGATGACATGATGTTCCTGAATTAAAGTGAATACATTAAAAAATACTATGGCAAATAAAAATTTAAAAAGAAATAACAAGCTTTGACCGACTACTATAAATTTCACGTAGAAATTCCACGAGTGTACATGATTCCTCTCTCAGAAATCTGCAATTGTACATATAATAATCGTAGTTTTCCACGACCGAAAACGTCGCATAAATTACTACAAAGTAAAACGAGTTCTCCACGTACAATAGGGGAACTCAGGACCCATGGAAATTACCCCAGAGGAGACCTCTGAATCTAGCTAATCTTCTGAACCTTCCCAAACCAATTTCCAGATGTCTAAATTCCTCAGATCCAAACTTCTCAAGAGTTATCAGAAGGTCAGTATAGTCAAATCAATGGTCAAAGACACTTTGTAGGAGATACATTGTTTTTTGTAGAATCAAAGTTATATTAATTTGAAGGAGATTGATTAATAGTAATTATATGACTTATTAGGTCCTATTTTCTTATTGATGATGAAAGTTTCTAAAATCCTCCTTAAAATTTTCAAATTGAGAAACCAATGTCCAAACCAAAACCAGCTATTCCACAACCTTCTCAAACTCAAAAGAAAACATTAACTATTTCCAAAATACCAAAATCTCCTGTTGCTTTACGCACAAAGCCTATCTTATCACAAAAGATAAATTCAAACTCTACTGATGTGAAATAAATGGCAAAATAAAAAAGTAGTCAGGAATTCAAAAAGAATGAAAATTAGGCTCAAATGGTGCAGTATTAATTGTAAGAAAGCTAGTTTTTGAATAAAATTAAAAATCTCAGTGATATTTATAAGAGCAATCTAATTATCAAAAAATAATAGGATAAATAGGACAAATAGGATAAATAGAGTCTACAAAAAAAATAGAGTTTCAGAACATAATCTCAAAGTATAATTTAATTAATTTTTTAATAGTGAATTTAGAGAATATATATACGCCTTAGTACAATTCGAATTTCGACAAAATATCAAAATTTCAACATTCATCGAAACACTCTACAAAGCCATAAATAAAATTTATCCGTAACCCGACTTTCTCATCCGAAAAACCGCATTCCATAAACGAGTTAAAAATATCTTCGATAATAACCTAGATGCGTGACAAACTGATCCAACCTAACATGATGATCGTGTCGCCTAACAGCATAATAAACATAAAACAGACTTTCAACAACTACTCGGCAGGGGGGTAGCAGGAGGGCAGGAACAGGATGCTCAAGAGCCAGATCTTGGACAGCCAGCAGAGCAGGCAGCAGAGGGTCAGGAAGCAGAATCCCCAGAGCATGCAGTTGACCGACGATTTTGCCAATAAGATTGTCAAGTAGAGTTTGACCACGAGGAACAAAAATTTAGATAATATAATTCAAAGCTTCTCAAGTGCCCAATTATTAATTATAGGAACCTTTTTGAATTAAACTGGACTCAATAAAAAAATACAAAATGAAAAATCTAATCCCATCAAAATTAATATTAAAAAACCTATTTAGCCTTATAAGAATTTTTGATCATAATTTTTACAAAAATTCAAATATTTTGACCATTAATAATATCAAATTTATTTTCATCTTTATACAGTATCAATCTAAATACCAAAACCTTAAGTTTAATCCCAAACTCCCTCAAATTATGAAATATTTTTTCCATTATTCTCGAAAATAAATAAAACTCCTTTACCTTCAATTTAATCATCTTTGAATAATCCTTCAAATTTAGTTCCATCTCGCCATTAATAAATTCCTTACTTTATCATTAATTACCTTGACCATGAGATTTATTATCATGCCATTAACCAAAGTATGTCTCTTCATTTATTTCTTTTAAAATAAATTAAAATTAAATTATATTATTAGTTTTATTATTATGTCTTTACATTATCTCCAACCTATACCATGAACCTTACCGTTATAAAATTCTCCTAAATGCTTCTCACCTGAAAGCCATTCATAAACTAAAATATACATAATTATTAATATTTAAAACATCCTATTCCATGAAAATTGCCATCTTTAAACTTCCCTTCATATTTCTATCCATTGGCAAACCAAAATCTACACCATCCTTAAGCTAATCCCTTATCATCTTTCAAACCTTAGATTCTATCACCATTTTCTAAATTTTATATTTGGTATTATTATTCTATTTTTTCCATCTCTTCCATAATTAAATTTATGGTTTCTGAATAATATTTTTAAGGAAAGAAGTTGATTTTTTAATTTGAAATTGGATTGCCATTTTTGTTCTTCTCAAATTCTAACATTATCTTATAATAAATATATTTACTAAGCAGTCAAGAACGTTTAGCCTTTAAGACTATTCACTTAATAAAAGTTATAAAATTTTCTAAAACTATTAACCATAAATTTAACCAAAATTTTAAATTTTCTATTATAAGAGTGACATATTAAATTTATAATTAACGTATATATCATCGAGGGACTCTTTTAATCCGGCTTATAAAATCAGCATTCCCATTTGGAAAACTTCTTATTTTTACTTTTTTAATTAATTTTTTACATTGTCGATTTTAATTTTATTGAAACTAATATTGTTTTGATTATTGATATTCAAAAACACTTCAGGAGAATACAATATTTAATAGAGTTTTTACTCTAATTTTTTATTATTGATTGTTTTGTTTATTTCTTATTTTGATTTAAGAAATTCTTTGATAACTTTTTATTTGACCCTATTAATCTCTTTTAAAATATATGTATCATTTTTGATAGTCCTATCAAGCAAAAAAACCTATCTAGATAATAACCCAAATATAAATGAAAATACTTTAAAATTTCCATCCTTTGAAAGATGCACATCTCTAATTCTGAGATTTACATCAAACTTAATTTCCTATAAATGATTGAGGAGTTAACTGAGTTAATACCAAAGAATAGTAATCAGTTATTGACTCACATGTTCTTTGTATTTTATTGCTTTTCTTATTAGGTTTTCTAAAGTGTTTTCACAGTATTCGAAGACGATGTAAAATGTGCAAACTTTTTCGTTTAGTTCATTCGTTCGCATTTTGTAGCAAAAATTTATAAGTTGAACTAAATAAGGATCAGATATTGTTGAAAGATTTTATAGATATTTTAGTTTATTTTCGTATTTACTTCCCTTAATTTATATATATGTTTTAAATTATTATTATTTACTCGAAATTCATATTCTTTGTACTAATATATTTCTTTTGAGCAGGTCTCTTTTACAAGTTAAATAGTTTTTTGGTTTTTAAGTCCATTTAAGCTTATGATTTTGTAATTTTTTAAGAATTCATCATATTTTATCATAAGTTAGTGAATATGAGTATTTTTTGTTTTAAAATTAAAATTGAATAAGTATAGAAAAAAATTTTATAATATTATTTAATAAATTATAAATTTATCATTTATTGCTTCTTTTTCCAGAAACTTTTGTGAATCCATCATCAGCTGGTTATTAAATTGGATTTAAATATTTCTTCTGATTTATAAGATTGTTTTACAGTTCTTTTTTCTAATCCTTATTCTTCTTTTTCATATCTTATTTTTTTAATTATTATTCAGGTTGCTTTTTTAAAATATCCTTTTTATCAGATTGTTTTTCAATTTTTTCAGTTTTTTTTAATATTTTTTCAGATTAAATTATAAATTTATCATCTTTTTATTCAAAAGTGATCTTTTCTTTTTCAATTGTCTTTAATTTTTTTTTCTTATCGATTTTCTTTTTATCAGATTTTTCCTTATTTTTATAATCTTCTTCATCCTAAGATTAAATACTTTACTTTATTAGAGGATTATTCAAATCTGAGAAAATAAATAACTAATAAAGTAAGAATTATTAAAGCTGCCCCTAAAGTCAGCTGTGTTAAACTTTTCTATGCCAGATCCAACATTTCCATTAAAAATTAAATAACTAAAATAAAAATTAATAATTTAATAACAAAACTAATTTTATTATAAATTTTAATTATCAACCATTCAATCAAAAATATACAATATATTATAGAGTTTTATGCCTAAAAAGAAATTAACTGTTGAAGGATCTATCAAGGAGTATTTTCTGATTATAATTTATCTCAAACAATTAAGATCCAGGAATTTGTCTTAAAATCAAATTTATGCACAATATATTCTAAATTTCTCATGTTTTATCAATTATTTAAACATAAATCGAAATATAATATCTTTTGAAAATACTGTGTTTGTTTTAAATTAAAAAGAATATAGTTAAAATAAATTAAATATAAATTGATTATTATAATTAACTTAATCAAAAGATTATTTATTAATAAAGAACCAAATTTATAGCAAAAGATCATTCACAAGATAATATTTTGCTTAAAATTAAAATTTATTTAGATATTATGTAAAAAGATTATGTAAACAAAAATTAGAAATATAATAATATCTTTAGTTTAATAGAATTTTAAATTGATTCATAATTTTAAATGATAAATTACAATAAATGAAAATAATATTTTAAAATAGTGATAATAAAATAATTTGACTTTTGTTTTAATTACTTTATATTAACAATTAATTAAATATTTAAATTAAGGATTATAATATTTTTATTATTATTTTAATAGATATAAATATTTGATGCATAGTTATGTAAATTTTATACTAATTGATTAATATATAGTATTTAATTGTTTATTCTTATGTATTTGATTATAATAAATAAAAAATTATTACTTATAAAAATATTATTATTTATAAAAAAGTCTAATGATTAGACTGAAAATAACAGATGAATCCACCTTATTTCCCGATAAAGAACAGCACTAAGCCGCTCTTTCCTCTTTTCCTAATGACCCCAGAGGTGACCTAATAATAAAACTGTTTGATAAGTCATTCAACCTGTAAAAAAATATTCTGGGTATTAATTAATAAACTTTTTTTATTTTTAGGGAAAAATTCGGCTTATTTTGGACAGTTAGCTACAATAAAGTCGTTACATATGATTGAAATTTAAAATTAAGAAATTAATGCTAGAATATTTTAGAAGTTTTTATTAGTTTTGTATGGTTAGTGTTAAGAATTTCAGTTAAATGAATTAACTGATATCTATAACTCAATTAACTTTCTGAGAACCAAAGACGTTAAAAGCTAATTAGTAGGCGAGATTAAAAAACTATCTTAAAAAGGATAAACTGTTTAAGGTTTTTAAAATGTTAATCAGAATAACTGAATATATTCTAATTCGCATTTGAGAACCAAATAATGGCTATCTCAGGATATTATACAGATATTTTATGGAAGAATAATTTTATAATTAATTTTGATGTATATTACAAACCCCATATACAAATATTATCTGAGAAAAGTCTTACGGTTCTTCTTTCGTCAATATACAACTTAATGGTTTACGAATCAAAACAATAAGTAATCTATTAATTATTAAGGAAATAGAAATAAATGCTATATATTATAAAATAATCGATTATTTCTGTTAAGTTAAAACTATTAATTGCGCTCAAATGAAATTATCATTTGAAAAATTACTTTATATTAAAAAAGAGAAACTTATATTGAAAGAGGATTAGAAGAAAGATATTACTTAAGTAGTGAAAGAGTTAAGAGATTTAAGATAATAATAAGATTTATAATAGATTAAAATAGATGATATGAAAAAACAAGAAAAGAAACACCATCATATAATTAACAATTTAACACAAAAAGTCAAATTGTTAGAAAAAGCCATTGTATATTATGCTTAGGATAATGAGTAAATATAGAACTTATTAAAACCAAAAAAGAAAAAGAAATCAGAAGAAAAAATAATGAAAATTCAACAACTGATTTAATCTGACAGAATTATCTCAAGCCTAAATTCTATTTAAGTCAAATAATAAGATGAAAATTTATAAAATGAAAAGAATTCTGTAACATACTTTCCAAAACCTAATAAAAATATTTCTCCTACATCAGCCTAAATATCTTTTATGAAATATCAATTATAATAATAAGAAACTCCTAACATTCAATTTTTTAACAGAAATAAAGAAATTTAACTAAATAAATTCTTCAAAATTAATGATGTTCTTTTTCAATTAGAAAGATTATATGATAAAGAAATTAACACTCTTATTGCTTAATTATATATTTAAGAAATAAATCTTATTTATGAAGCTAAAAAAAATCATTTTCTTTTTAATGAAAGTGCCAGAAACGTTGTCAATACTAATTTCATCATGATTATATAAACTAAAAATTTCTTTATTGGATTTGTGCTAAAGAATACTTTTGATAATATTACAGACGTATTTTAAGATGGATTTTATGTTTTCAAATTAAATCCTTTTTAAATAATCAAAATGAAAGATAGTTCTTATAAATTCGAAATAAATTCATAGTACTTATAATTTGGTGATTATGTCAAAATTGTTAAAAACGTAGGATTATTCTAATTAAATGGGCTTTTCGAACAGTAAAATGGCTTTCTTAATGGAGAAGTCGAAATTATAAATATACATATATTCTATTTTAAGTGAAATTTATTTTATAATAAAAATAATTTCTTTTAATAAAATATATTTGATTATTTAATAATTTTAATGAGTTTATAACTATATCTGACCATAAGATTTTAATAATATAAACTATGTTTTAAAAAAATTGAAATTTTTCCTTATTAAAATATAATTTACGTACAAATAAAAGTTAATAATATTAATCTCTAATATCATGACCTTAGAATTTTCCAAAAAGCAAATCGAGGAATACATTTCAGAAAAGGCTGAAGAAATTAAGAAGCAATTTTAAAAAATTGTTGGAGAAGAACTTGACTCAGAGTAGTTCCTGTAAAATATATTTTAATTTAGTTTTCTACAATTATTGATTGCATCACCTAAAAACACAAAACAAGTAAATTTATATCATATTTAAGACATCTTTCAAAGAACTTGAAGAATTCTTTGAAGTAAAAATATATTTTAAAAGAATAAATAATAGCTGACTAAATTTATTGATTGGCTTTTTGAATTCTTTTAAAAAGGAATTTCAAAAACAAAAAAGAAGTCAGAAAAACCTAAAAGTTCATATAAATTAAATGTAGTCGAATAAAAATTAGCTGATAATAAAGATGAGGATAAAACAGAGCCATAGGCTGAAAAATCTAGCATTTTAACAAGAGTGAAAAAAAGACAAGATTAAGATGATAAAGAAGGATCACCAGAAACAGAGAAAAAAGTTAAAGTTGATGTTAATCCTGAAAAAGTAAACTATGAAATTCCAACTTTAATATCTAATCATAATTTTATTTTACTTTATCATAATATTTTAGAAAAAAAAATGTTTATTTTTCCCAAATTGCAACAAACCTGATTGTCCTTTCTATCATCCTACGGATTAGTGCCCCAAATTCCCAAAATGCGCTTTTGGAGCATAGTGCTTCTATATACATCCCGCTGTATATATTCATATTTAATGCTTTTTAATTCTATTTTAATTTCAATTAAAATTTTTAAATAACTAATATGTTCTTAATATGAATTATAAATAATATATTACATTATTTCTAGATAAATTGTAAATTTGGAATAGTCTGTTAGCGTATGGGGTGCACATTTGTTCATCCTAAAAATATGAATAAATTTTAATACATGGGGATGCATCAAATGCCCATGATGAATCCTTTCTACAATACATTTAAAAAATAGCCCAGGAAACACAATCCCTTCTTGAGAGTTGACAATAAAGAAAAACCTTAGATAGAATAATAGCAATGATATTTTTGATAGAATAATTAATAAATAAATTACTTTTATTTAAAATACATATTGTATAGTTTAGGATTATTATAAAATATTTGAAATGGAGTTAAGTGAAAGCTCATTGACAAACTGTAATTTCTGCGATATTTTACAGCACCAATCGAAGACGTATTAAATTGTACCCTCTAAAATATATAGTTATCTCAAGCCCTTTTCAACAAATACTCTTCCTCTCAAGACTTTCTTTACGGTCAAAACATCTAAAAGTATATTGAAAATGCTAATGCACCTCAAGTCATTGAATTCAGAGATGATATTTTTCTATACGAAACTGAAGAGCATTTTAGAAAATTCTATCAAAAGGCCCAACTTCCTAGTAAAATATCATACTTAGCTGAATATTACAAATTCCATAAAGAAATTCCACGTATTTTCGTCAAACCAATTTGTGAAAATCTCAACTGTAAAAATAATTATATCTAGATTATTATGACAAAAAGAGGAAAATAGAGTATTACAAGATAAAACGTATGTTGCATGAGAAGAAAGGAACGGATTCTCCTTTTCAAATTTCGAAAGAATCTAATTAGAATTAATAGTCAGATAATGATTCTTCAGCAAGTGTGAATCGCAATATGACAAAAATGCTCAATTCACATTTATTGAATTCTTTCAATAATCAGATTAAAAATATCCATGATTAAAAGACCAAAATCTACAAAGGAGAGAAAGTAGAACTTGATACTATTTTAGAAATTAATAATTATCTTAAAAATATTGAAGAAATCAACTTCGATGATGCAGAATAATAGTATTATATTAAATATAATTTAGGTCTTATTTTCTCTTGGAGAAATAAGAAATCCCTAGTTAACTTTAATAGAAGTTAAAACTTTACTAAAATATACAAAAAGTAAAATCTACTAGCTAAAAAATTGATAAAAAAAAACCTGTGAAGTCCACAGATTTTTAAAGCAAATTCAATTGCAATTTGCTCTAAATGATAAAACAAAAAATACAATAAAAACAATCAGAACCTAAAAAGAATCAAATGTACTAAGAGACATTGAAAGATTTGCAAAATCTCAGACAAATTATAAATACAAGTCAATAAAAAGTAAGTTCTGCATCAAGAGCTAAAAATTATTAAACCTAAAATGTTTAAAATTAATAAAGTAGTTTAGATTATAGTAAAAATAATAAAAAAATCTCTCACATAAGATCTCCAACCCAAAGTAAAAAATAACTTATCTTTAGTCCCAGTGTAAGCAGTGTCTAAACCTATTCCTAAACAAACGACCTATCGTTCTTCAGTTCAGCAAATGGACAAATTGAAAGCAGTGGATACCTACAAATCACTGGATTTAAACCATTCGAAATCTCCAAAAAAACAACTTTCAAAAGATATGATACTGAAACCACTGGTAAAAAAGTAAAGGAAAGTTTAATCCATTTATCAACTTGATCAAAAGAACGTCAAAATGGTCAGTATTAACATCCCGAAATTGAGTCTGATTAGACAGCCACCCAAAACAGAAAAAAATGTCAAATCTGTGAAATAATATATATTATAGGTGGTGGAAAGTGTGAAGATATTTAAACCATAATCGTATTAGAACAGCTAAATAGTTAAACTATTGCACAGTCAACGTCAACCCAAAAAACAGCGACCTGGCCCTTAATCTATGCAACTTTCTCCGGATTATATTCAGAATCTGAAAAGCACCAACATGGTCAAACACCTCAAAATGAGTTACGATTCCAAAACACTTAATAAGAATATCAAATTCCTATTCGAAAAAAGTTTAAAGGAAAAATAGGCCAAAACTTCTTAGAAAATTATTTGATTATATTTTTTAATATTTTCTATTATTTATAATGGAGAGTTAAGCGGATGTTAGGGTTATAAAAAAAAAAGTAGTTTTTCTTGGAGATTAATCGGTTGGCAAGACAGCAATAATAGAAAGATATAACACCGATTAATTCAACCCAAACAATAAAGTAATAAATAAATTTATTTATTTTTCCGTTTATTTACATAATACATAAAATGGTATAAAATAATAGCCCACAATTGGAATAGATTTCATAACAAAAACTCACAAATTAGACGATTAAACGATAAAACTGTAATTATGGGACACTGCAGGACAAGAAAGATTCAAATCATTAATTCCAGGATATTTGAGGGAAAGTGACATAGTACTTTTAATTTTTGACGTCACGAGTATTAATTTAATATAAAAGAAATGGATAGTTTTAATAATTTAGAAAGTTGGTTCACAATCGTTCAGGAAAGTAAGAAAAAAGATGTGGTTTTTTATGTGGTGGGGAATAAAATAGACTTGGACAACAGATAAGTCAGTGAATAACAAGGTCGAATTTATGCAAACTAAATAAAGGCTAACTACCAAGAAGTTTCAGCTAAAGAAAATACGAATATCCAGGAATTATTCAGGTAGGTGGTAGGCACTACCATTGAGAAAATGGAAAGCACTATTTTGAACAGTCAGCCAAGTATTCATTTTAGATTTAGATATATTGATTAAAAAGAGTTTAAAGGAAATCAGTGAAAAAAAAGATTTTAAAAAAAAAATTTTGTCTATTTAGGTTGATGAAGAAAACCCCAAAATCAAACTGGATCAGAAAATTAATAAAAAATAGAAATGCTGTAAGTGATAATATTTAAGAAAAAGTTATTATTCATTAATTTAATTTAAATGGCTATTCAATAACAAATTTAATATAATTAACATTTATAATCTTTCGAAATATCTTTTATTTATTATAACTTTTTTGGTATAAATAATTATCTAATTTTAATAAGTTTAAATTATTTTTATATTAAAATTCATTAATATTAAATAAGCTTAAAATAAAATGCTGATAAAATGAATTTTTTTATAAAAAATTGAATTAATATTTGTTAAATTCTTTAGAAAATATTGTTAAAATTTAAAATATCAAATTTAACTTTTGTTTTCTGTTTAAGGCTATAATTTAGAATTTATAAATGTGTTAGCGTATAACCAATCTGTGAAATATTATGTCATATAAATATTTAATTCAAAATTGCTGCTGATTTAAAATCTTTAAATATTAGAAAAAGTTTTAATTATTAAATAAAATCCATAATTTAAGCTTGAATTAACCTTTATAATTCTTTAGGTAAGAAGTCTGTAACAAATGTATTACTAATTTCCAAGATATGCTCACAATTATTCTCGACTCCAAAGCAATTCTGAGTCTGATTGGTCTAATTGGGCTAATGGGGTATAGTACTCAACACTTCCCAGCCTTTTTCATCAAGATCCACCGCATACAAGACCACAAAATTAGCCAACAAATTAAACTTATCCTCATCGAAGTAGTTGTAACTTTACAATAGAAACATCGCAAAGGCTTCATGGATTTTCAGCTGTTAGATTTGCTAAGATGAACAAGATTATTGTAAATTACGTTTTTCTTAAAAGTTATTCAAGATTTTTTCTAATGTTGTATTGTATTGGAATTGAGAGATTATTTGCTGCATAATCTTAGTTCCTGTTTGAAAGTCTATTATCTATTTTCAAATTAATCATTCTTGATAAATGTATATTAGAAAAAATATATCTTTATTATCTTAAAAGATATTGTGTTCCAAAAATTAATTCACGATATCTATAGATATCCAAATTATATTTGCATAAAATATGTTTAAATATTTTACCAAAATTTATTATAATATAAAATACTTTTTCTAAATCTGGTTTTAGAACGTTTTGCAAAAAAAGAATAGTCTAATTATCTATTTTATTTTAATCACTTTTTTTCTCTTAATTTTATTGTTATTCAAATGTCTTTAAAATTTATATTGAATAATAAAGTTAGAAAGAATTTATGATATAATAAATGAAATCCAAAATGACATGCATACTAATGAAAAAGATAAAAATTTTTTTTAAAATATTTGAGCAAAAAGCCTTTAAATTTCGCTTTTTATAAAAATAATGCACTTATAATTCTTACTTTTTTATGACAAATAGTTCCCTATGGCTACTAGCCACCATGTTTGATCTTGAGATGGAGATAGAGCGCAGGGTAGCTCAAATAGGTCTTCCCACAACCACACGTATAGTTACGTTCAGTGTTAGTCTCGTTGCGCGTACGACGGCGAGTCTTCTTATCTTCCATTTTATATTTTAAATTAACTAATTCTAAATTATTTATTAGTAGCAGATATGCAAAATATATCAAATTTTATTAAGTCAACCGATCTCATTTTGAATAGTTTTCCAAAAGTTCGTTTAGATAGATATCTAACTCATTTTTCATTTTTTCTTCAACCATTGTTGATATATTATTTGCAACGTTATATCCTCCCATTTAATATTGTTAATTTTATATCTATCTTATCCCTAATTAATACATAAACAATTCTGCTCCTTCAATATACATTCTGCAATACAACCACAACGGATCTATTTTAATATATTTAAAACAAATTATTTATAATATCTTTAACTTATAAAAAATAATTATTGTAAATGTATTTAAAACCTATAATTAGACTAATATCAAGCATAATTATACATCCTATTAAAATAATTGATAGTTACACCAAGTAGCGATAATTATTATTTTTCTCTAATAAATAAACAGGAGTTAACACATGTTGAAAAATACGCTAAAATATTAAAATTTTTTTATTATTACGTCTTCAAATAAATTTGGAAAAAGCCAGAAATCATAACCTACTGTTTTGAACAAAATGAAAAGGATTAATCTTTTTAAAACTAGTGATATCTATAATTTGATTTTTAATATTTTTTTATTAATATTTATAAAAAAATAAAAATTTTATATGATATAAATTATTTACAAAGGAAAATATAGCAAGCACTCCTAAATAAACTACAAATATTCTGTATTAAACTGGCCATTAAGG
>Ga0105051_10006202_pt1 | contig 12971 bp, 13 predicted proteins | sample FRY02_FD_78383 | JGI IMG/M metagenome (GOLD analysis project Ga0105051, IMG submission 78383) | Freshwater microbial communities from Lake Fryxell liftoff mats and glacier meltwater in Antarctica - FRY-02 (megahit assembly) | ecosystem: Environmental > Aquatic > Freshwater > Ice > Glacier...
ACTGTTCGTTACATCCGGATTCCCTTTTATATGGTGCTACGATCAATATGAAGAACTCCGGGCTCCTCGAGAGGCTGGCAGAGACGGTGGCTGCCCTGGGTCTTGGACTACCACTGGAGGACCCTGCTGCGCCTGTTCCAGTGACTCTCCCGGTGACTCCTCCGTCTCTCCCGGTGACTCCTCCCCTGGTGCCTCCTCCCCTGGTGACTCCTCCCCTGGTGCCTCCTCGGCCTTCGGTGACTCTTCCCCTGGTGCCTCCTCGACCAGTGCCTCTTCCACCAGCGCCGGATGTTCCACTTTCGCCACGGAAGATTGTATCACCCGAAGCAGAACGTCTGAAACAATTCTTTTGCTTCGTGACAACCAATCGGTTTGGGTTCACTCTTGAAATACCAACGACAGTCATACGTACCACTGGCTGTATGCACGCGGTCTCGGTGTACCAACCGACTTTCGACACGTTGCAAATAACACAATGTGACTCTACATCAGCATGTACGATTCATAGAAAGGACACAGATGTTCTACACTCGTCCGACGAAGTTTCGAGTGACATTGTCGCCATTCTAAACAGACGATTCAACAGAGAAACGAGTCCATGCACCACCCAACGACCACCAGGAGGCAAATGGACCATCTCTCTACAGGCCTTTGTTCACTTCCTGCGCGCCCATAAAACCTCTACCGTTCGTCTTGAGAATGATTTGTCAAAGGGGCGGATCAATCCAAAGACCTGCCAAGGATCCGTCTTGCGCGAATCGATCATTTCGCAGTGCTCCATGCCTCCGTCGGAACTAGTTGGTGGATTTTTCGTCTCGGATACATCGACCAGTCTATGTAAGCAACACGTTGATGCACAGGTATCGAATCGTTTTGGTGTGTGTACACGAAAACGCATCCTCATCACACACGACCCGAGCCTGGTCGAAGACGCAGAGACACTCAATAAACAGTTCTACACCTCTCAATGCGGGTCCGTAGATAGCAGCAGTGCGACCTGGGGAGCTGCTCCAGCGGTGTTTCCGGATCCACGCGCGGCACTGGCACCGACACCGGCGATTCATGTGACCGAGCACAAGCAGTCGGATCCACTGCTCTGCAATGTACTATTCGGAAAGTCCTCATGTGAATCGGAATTTGATCCAGATGGATACCGAAGATGTCGATGGGAGCAAGGTGATTACGAGACCAACAGCACTGGATCCCGCTGTGTACCCATGCCCGAGATGTTTAAAGAGCAAGCAACTCTCATGCAGACACCCGAGGAGTGGAAGAAACACAAGTCAACAACACCTACAAAGACGAAGAAGGTCGAATTCATTACACCCCGAGAATCGACCAAACACGTATCTACTCATGGCTTGTCCGATGCGTGTCTCGTCTCATACAATAGTATACTCGAAAAAACTCGGCATATCGGCAAAATCCAAAAGAATACGTCTCGGATGGATCTACTGAAAAAGTTTCGTTTACTCATGAGAGATCCAATCATGAAATCGTTTGACAAGGCAACGGCCTTATCGATTCATACACACCTGTCGTCGTTCCTCGTAGAAGAAGACGACACGAGTCTTGGTGATATTTATACCAGCGTTTCAAATATCGTTACCATGTATTTGCACAAACAGAACATCGACCAGACAACTTCTATCAAGACCCTTCGGCTCGCACAGTCTAGACTCCAAGCCATATTGTACAATGGCACAAAGCCATTCACACCAGTCATGATAGCGGATATGATCTGGGCCACAGTGTCGACCCCTGCTTGAGTCTTGTCTTTCAAAACCCACAAAATTAAATCGAGTTTACATGTCGAGGATACCCTCTAGTAGCAAGGTCTCTAACACTCGGACGAGCGTGGTTGTTGGTATTGTAAAACGTTTTGCTATACATTCTTCGCCATTGTATGTCGTCTGCAGCAGAAAGAGGTACTCGATGAGATTCAAATCGGACGGCCGGAGCTCGGTGTACAGGATGCTCTCCCGTCGGAATGGGACAGCATCCGTGATTCGAACCCATTCAGGCGATATCCACCCACGCAGCTGTCGGGAATACACATTCGCAATAGATGGCGTAGATGTGCAAAGATTGTCGAGTATGACCGAGTCCCAGTGCATCGTGGGGTCTAATTGATGAATAGTGTCCACATGAATCACTAGAGTATGTGCGTCTGCGTCGACGTCGTCTACCCAATGGTGTACTCGATTTGTGATGATGACGATCCGTTTCCCGGTATGAGAGAGTCTCGGCTTCACATGCGTAACATATCCATGCCAAGTGACAGACCGACTGTACCGATGCATCTCCGGCAGAGTACCTAGATGCCCTGTCCGTGTGTAGAACAAGCCATGTTGTCCGATTGGTAGCAGTTGTGAACCCTTGTCAACACAGCTGGTGCGTTCGGAATAGGTCATCCTCTTGGTACCGGACCATTGTGATCGAAGGACTGGCAGTGAGGTTGGAATCGGTAGAATATGTGAACAGACCCAAAACAGAAAGTAGAGGTCGCTGTCTCGATTCGTGTAGAGCGTATTGATGTCGCCACTTACTCGGACCCAGATCTGGCCAGTGCCGAGGAATGCCGTGATGAGTTGAACAAGGCCGGATGTTCCCTGTAGGTAAGGTGGAAGCACCGAATACACATGCTCGGTAGCGGATGTTACATGTACTGTTATATACGGTGGGCCCCGGGGAATCTCTGCACCAGCAGGTAGCATCATGTCCTGTATGATGATCATGATGAGTGAAACTGGATACTGCATATGGATGGTAGATACAGACAGGCACGAACGCATGTATATTTCCAATGATATTCACGTACATATAAAACGGATGTATGCGTTTATTCACTGGTGTACCGGATGTGTATCTATGTTTCTGGATTTTCTCATCGGTGCTCTGTCGACCACTGCGGAGCACGTGGTTGCACTGGATGCGAGGATACACAAATGGACAGACACAAGGATGCCTGTTCTTCCCGTGCCTCGTGACATTGGCTCCGAAATCGGTAGACTGTGGGCATTAATCCAATATCAATTCTGTGGTGCCTACATGTTCAATGGGGTTGGTATATCCTACAAGATGGCAGAGGAAATTCTATCGATACGAGCGAAGTTCGATGTGATGTCCACGGAGCATGTCGATCTCGATGGTCTGTACAAGGTGTATATACATCAACCGATCGAGTTATCGAACGTGGTACCCGTATCCCCGACAATAGATAGACACAAGACACGGGCGATACAGAATATCTTTCTCAAAATGCGTAGCTTGGGATGTACAAGTGTCGATATGTTAACAATCAAGAGGACATACAGTCACCCGTGCTTTGGGGAGGTGCATGGTGATGTGACGATCTATGAAATGGAAACCGATGCACGGCTGACGATGCACGACTTGAGCCATCTCCTGCTAGGTATCTGCCACTGTGTAGGTAAGTCACGTCAGGTAGACTGCTAATACATCCCATCCGTTTGTCCTAGTTCTGATGGTCAAGAAGTAGATGGAGTACTGGTTGTACCACAAACTCTATTGTTTGCAGTCGATCTATGCTGTCACGCAGGAGTCCAGCTGTGTGTGTATCTCCGATGTACACGAGTTGCAGTGTAACAATCAAGGCACGGAGTTTGTGCAATCCATTGACCAGTCGTCCTACTTGGGATTTATAGTACTTGGTGGCGTCCGTTTCAAGGCCATAGCATCGAAAATTGCCAATAGTGTATGGTGCGCATAGGTTCTCGGTACACTCGTGTGCAATACGCGTCAGTTCACAGAGAAGTGTCTCAATCGCATGCAGGATGGTTTGTCGGCTATGCCCACCCGAAACTTGATGCATACAGGATCTACCTAGACAGCCAGTGTACCTATGATACATGTCCACGGAAATCAGTCCATCGCCTTGTATGTACAGACGGTCGTACTGATTGGATGCAGGAATGGACTCTAGTATCAGCAGAGCATGCGGATCACTATTCATAAACGGTTGATTTATGGCATGACACTGGAATTATAAAATGGGGTCTATATACATGTATATTTCCATCGGTCCAATGTTCTTCCATTGTGTGTGTATCTATCGATCTGTGGTACCCATGGTGAAATATGGGGAGGTATGTCTCAGGATGGCCTGTAGTTCATTGTGTGTTACGAACTCTGCTGTTTCATCGTTCATTCGTGCAGTCTCGGCAACGGCGCGTTCGGTTGCGTGTTCTAGTGTCTGGATGCGTGTCGATATCTCAGAGAGTCGAATCACAATCATTGTGAGCAACACCGTCACGATGATCAAGATGATACTAAACCAGGACAGCATTTGTTTGTAACCACGAGAGAACAAAAAAACAACCGACTCTGTTTGATGTCGTGCTCGGAAGTAGGTAAATAAAATGTCAGACCGTGAAGATATCCATGATCTTGATCTCGACTTTGGTGACGAAAGTGACGACTCCAGACCGGGCGACGGGCTGTATGAGGACTTCTTTGACCATGGTGACCACGGTCGTACCTCGAACTTCTTCCTCCCGTTGGATGCATCCCCGGAACACAACAATCACCATCAAGACGATGCCCCGCGTTACTACCGGCAGAATACACCACCACGGCCCGTTGTTCCGGTGTATATCAACCCGGCACCGCCACCTCTTGATCATCACCACAACCACGTCGATGTAGTAGCACCACAGCAACAACAATCACCCGGTGTCGTCGTACTTACACAGCCGCCCATTCAATGGTACCAGAGAGGAACAGACCAGGAATTCACAATACGGTCAACGACACCGTTTAGTGGGTATACACTTGCGCTCATGTTTGCTCCCGACTCGGGGGGATCCGTATTCGAGCCCGTCTGCAACACCAGAAAGACAGGAAATGGACTCACGCACAACACTCGAAATGATACGCGAGACAATAACCAGCACTTGACGGTCCGACCAAAGATTATGGTTTGTACACAAAAGGGTGGGCGTCTGTTTGTGCTGCAGCTGACGCTATCCTCGGGAGAGGTGGTGAGATCACGGCCATTTAGTGTCAAGAACCGGCAGCCGAAACCAAATACATTCAAGTCGGATGCAAAGCGTGCTATCCATCAGCTGCAGTGGTGCCCGACAACACAGACGTGTCACCTATGTCTTCAATCCGTTCACAATGGCCATAGTGCCACGTGCGTTATACGTAAACTACTCGCGATAGGTGTGTAATGGGAATTTTCCAGTCGTCGATACCGATTCCGGGTTCGACACATGCACCGACACATAGATTCCATGCAGGACGTACAACGGTACACCTCGTTGACGCCCATCCAGCATGTCAAGACGCGTACCTCGATGTACATTGGCGACTGTACGCCGCGAGAAGAAGAACACTTTGAATGGGATGGTAACCAAATGGCACGGCAGACGACTCTCATTTGCCCAGGCCTCGAGAAGCTCCTGTTTGAAGCGATTGATAATGCCACAGACAATATGCACAGGGTCCCTCCAACAACGGAGATATCCATCACTCTGACGGATACACTGTTTGCCTGCAGCAACAATGGTGCCCATATTCCGATTCAGCAAAAGGAGGGACAGTGGATCCCCTCGACCATCTTTACGGAGATGCACTCTGGATCGAATTTTGATGATGTGGCTGCCATGCGCGTTGCTGCGGGCATGAACGGGCTGGGTATCAAGCTCGCAGCAATCTTGTCGGACGACTTCATTGTCGAGTGTGTGGATCCCATTGCTGGCCTGCACTTCTTCCAGCAATCAACGGGAGGGCTGGAGACCATTCATCCGGCCATCATTCGACCGGCCACCAAAAAGCAGCTCAAAGGAATGACAACCACTGTGCGGTTTGTGCCCCGCTTGGAGCACTTTGGTGTCCACTCACTGCTCCCATTTGCTTCCCGTATACGCACCCGTCTAGTGCAGCTCTCCTGTACAATCGGTGGACGTGTTCGGTTCGTGTTCAATGGTGATCGGATCAAGCCACAGAGCTTTCAACAGTACATGCAGTCCTTCCCCTACACACCGGTGGTATATGGTGGTGTCCAGGGTGCGGTAGAGTATGGGTTCGCACTGTCGGACAACGACGAGATGTCACACCATGCCTTTGTGAATCATCTGCATACAGAGGAGGGTGGTACACATGTGACCGCTCTCGAGTCTCAAATCACGGGGGCCATTTTCGCGCATTTTGACAAGAAGAAGCGGAAGCACGAGGATGTACGTCTCTCTCGGGCAAATATTCGCAGCCGACTCGTCCTCTTCTGCAGCGTCCAGGTGCCCAATCCATCGTTCAAATCACAGTCGAAACGATTCTTGACGACCCCATTCACGGGCTGTATCCTTGAGCCCCCAATGATTCTGAAGATGGCTAGAAAGTGTGGCTTGCTGGATAGCCTCGCCCAGATGCTCGAAGGGAAGGCCACCGTAGCACTCGGGAATGCTCTCAATAGTCGGAAGAAACGGACTCTCCAGATTGACAACCTGACCGATGCAGTGTGTGCGGGAACGGTCCGATCGAAGCAGTGCTCTCTCTTTGTCGTGGAAGGATTATCCGCAAAGACCTTTGCCGTCTCGGGTATGGCCGAGCTGGGCAACCAGTTGTATGGTATCTATCCGATTCGTGGGAAGCCAATCAACCTGTACAATGCATCACCAGCCACGATTGCAAAGAACCGGGAGATTGGTGAACTCTGCAAGATTCTAGGGCTCACTCTGGATAAAGACTACAGTACAGAGGCGGCATTATCTACACTCCGGTATCGATATATGATCATCCTGACGGATGCCGATGTGGATGGATATCATATTTGTGGCCTCTTGGTGGCCTTTTTACAGCGGCTGTTTCCGACATTGCTGGAGAGTGGGTTCGTCAAGCGGTTTGTTACCCCGATCATTATTGCCACTCGGTCCAAGGAGGAGCAGAGGGAGTTTTTTAATCTACGGGATTACAACCTCTGGGCGCGCGAAGCGGGCCATGGAGCCTGGACGGTAAAGTATTTCAAAGGGCTGGGCAGCTCCACCAAGGAGCAGGCACGAGGATACTTTCGACGTCTGGATCGGTACATCAAGCCGATGGTGACGGATGGGCAGAGTGCACTTCGCATCTCTCTTCTTTTTGATACCAAGAAGGCGGACCTTCGAAAGCTCTGGATGCAGTCAACCGTTCCCTCGTCGCTGGATTACTTGGAACCGACGATGAGTGTGACCCGCTTTATCGACACGGAGATGCATGACTTTTCGATGGAGACGCTGACGCGCTCCATTCCCTCCATGATGGATGGTCTGAAAGAGTCTCAACGCAAAGTTCTGTACGCCGCGATCAAAAAGTGTGCCACCACGAAGAACCAGGAGATCAAGATTGCACAGCTCGGTGCGTATGCAGCCGAGACCACGGCCTACGCTCATGGGGAGAAGAGCATCCAGGATACCTGCAACAAGATGACACACAGCTTCGTTGGATCCAACAACCTGCACCTGCTTGAAGCCTGTGGAAATACGGGATCGCGGCTCCAGATGGGGGGCGATGCTGCCTCCACTCGCTACACGTTTACACGCTTGATGCCATACACCCGACAGGTGTTTCACCCACTCGACGATCCGCTTCTGGTGCAGCGCGTCGAAGAGGGCATGGCCATCGAGTACCACGAATACGCTCCGATCCTGCCGATGATTCTCATCAATGGATGTGCAGGCATTGCCACGGGCTACCGTACGCTTCTGCCCTGCCATCGGGTCAGTGACGTCCTGTGCCAGCTGAAACGTCGGCTGTCCGAGGATCTTCCGTTTCAACCCATTGTACCGTACTACGCCGATTGGACGGGAACCATCCAGGAGACAGAGAGTGAGTGGACGTTCACGGGTCGCTATACGCTCTCGGGTCGTCGGTGTGTCATCACCGAGCTGCCAATCGCATACGGAACCGAACGATACAAGACGAATGTGCTGCATGCACTGGTAGACAAGCATCATATTTCTAACCTGGTGGAGGCACACCCGGATGAGAATCGCGTTCGATTTGAGTTTGATATGCTTCCATCGTTTGTCCTCACCATGCTGGAACTATCCGGCACCATGTCCAAACGGTGCATGAATCTACTGGTTGACGGATGTATACGGTGTTTTACATCCGTCCTGGAGATTATGGAGCTTTATTTCACGCGACGACTTGCGTTGTACGCCAGACGACGTGCGTGTCTGATTGAACGACATGGGTCCGAGCAAGTGGCACTGCGGCACCGTCGGGACTTTATTCAGCATGTACTGGAGGATCGTATTGTTATCCGTCGCACAAGCAAAGCAGGCATCGTCGCCCGAGCAATCGAGCTAGGAATACCTCCTGTGATGGTCGACTCTTTCGTACAGATGTCGTTCCTGTCTCTGACAAATGAACGGGTCGCGGAGTTGGACAGCAAGCTCGCGGCATCCGACCATGCCGTACGCCGACTTACACACTGTACACCCAAGGGACTCTGGCTTGCCGACTTGGATCTGCTTCAGATCGATTCATCGATATAGATAGGTACGATTAAAAACGAATAAAAATAATTGTATTAACACGTAAACATTTCTGCTAGAGGGTATCTGTAGTTTTTTCTACGATCTTCTCAAGCAGGCTTGAGTCAGCCATGGGCAGCTGCTTGTCATCTGTGGGCAGAGCACCTGCCCGGAATGCCTTCCATGCAACAAAGTACAGGTATAGACTACAGGCGATGCCGAGCCCACTGGCCGCATATCCGCCGATGGAACTGCTGAGGATCATACCCACAACCGAACCCACGAGCACGGCGGTGGCAAACAGGACCAGATACTTGGATGCGAACTTCTTGAGCAACATTGGACCACCAACGACAAAGAACAGTCCGATACAGCCTACAACGAGCAGTGGAGCAAGCAGCATGTCCATAAAGTCAAAGCTGAGACCCTTGGAAGCAGCAGAATTGTCGATCTTCCATTTTGCTTTGAGGTCCGACATATGGCTCGATTCCATCACCTGCTTCACCACATTCTGGACCATCATACCGGCCAGAAACTCAAGGGAGGATTCATTTGTGATTGTGACCACCGAGTCTGTAATATCCTTGGCCGTAAACCGGATGGTCTGGTTTTTCCGTATGGATGCCAGTTGGTCGGTCACGACCGTGTTGCAGAATTGGCGATTGGCCTCTGAGATGGAAGTGGTTGCATTGGCTCCAAACACCTTTGAACTGACCGTGGGGGCAAATGCACCCTCCGCAGTCATGCCATTCTTGACATCGAGGACGGAATCCATCATTGTAGACATGATCGATGTTAGTGCAGAATCAATCTCATTGCTGTTTGCAAAATTGACAATCATCTTTGTATTTGAAGAATTCGTGATCGTGACGTTGGACCCACTGATGTTTCCAGCATCAAACTCGATTGTCTGGTCGATGTTTATCTGCGCTTTCATGGAATTGTTGAGCGTCGTCATCATGCAGGTTGCTTCTCGCTGCGCGTTTGCCATGAGCTGCGTCATCGCAACAACTGCCTCACACCCTTGCTCTCGTTTCCTTGTATCGTTGCCCGCCGATGCCTGCATCGCCGTATCCAGGTTATTTGTGCCACTTACGGACCCCTGTACATCTCCCGTGGCCGTGCCCGCCGACTGCACATTTCCCCCGGTCCATCCTACCGAAGCTGAACCACTCACCGTTGCACTGGTGGAAGCACTGCTCTGTGCGTTTGCCGTGGTGTTGTTTGTAAGCGTTCCAGCGGCATATGTCTTAAACATATTTTCGAGTACTGCGTCGCACTGCGTGTTTTCCATGGTCTCGCCCATCCTGGTCGTCATATCGGCCAGTGTCTTACTGTCGTTCGGGTCAGTGGTGAAGTTCATGGCCGGACATGGGCCCGAGATGGTGTCTTCTTGTTTTTTGCGATCGGACGTCTCTTTATCCGTCTCGTATACAATCTCACGCATCAGTGATAGTCTGTAGATATGGATTGCAGTTGTACCCGCCCCCGATGGAAAAACTTTGACTCCTTCTCCCGCTTCAAATGCAAATGTATACCCTTTTATAGCTATCAGCGGCTTTCGTTCTGGGTCGAACTTCAACATTGCTACAAGCATCTTATTCTCGCCCGATGGTTCCCAGACTAGCTTCGGGTCGATGACACCCATGACTGTTTTCGTATTGTCCACATGATGCGCCGTAACGGTTACTTTTGACGGGAGGTGGTCGAGCATCGACCAGATCCGACAGTGTGTCGCAAGCTCAATCGAGGTGTCTGCACTGGTTACTTTCACATCGGGGTTCGTCGACGTGGGTGGCGGGACTTTCTTGACGGTGATTGTCCACTCACCGCCAATCTGCTTCGCTGTTTCGAATGCCATGCCTATTTCCGACGAGCCATTAAACGTACACGCAGCATTATCGCTCTGTGGGTTACTCTCGACCATGAAATTGACCGTTCGATCAATGGTGTCACCAGCTTTGAGCATCGTAATTGTTGGGATGAGTGATTTCATCACACCTCTTATTTCTCTTCCCTTCTTCGACATTGGGTGTTTCTTTTTATTCCATATACAACTGCACACAACACGCGACAATATACACGCCTGTCCAATGGGTTATGTACATAGAATAAAAACAGGATGTGGTGCATCGTATTCTTTGTGCTGGGGTTTCTCACCGACAAGGTACGTATCTTTCCGTTTGTACTCGGGATCATCTTGGGGATTATTCTCAAGTCACTAGCAGAACGTCCATCGAAATTCGACCTCCATTCGGTCGTAGGCACCGTAAAGGATCTCTATGTTGATCTGTGGTCTCGGCAGGAGGGCCCCTCGACGTCAGAAAAAGTCCATGCAGAGTAATATAATCGAAATGAGCGCAATTGTGCACACTACGAAGGGTGTAACCCGGTGAAACGGGTGCCAGATTGGGTCCTGGTGGTGGTCACTCACCACCGAGCACACTGTCGCCCAGGCAGACAGTGTCATCAATGCAAAGAGTGTGTACCCAAATGTCGAAGCCGTTAGCTCATGCGAACCTGGATCAATCTGCATTGATTTGTTTCTAGATCGTCGGGGGAGTCAAACGACGTCTCTTCTTTCGGTGGGTCTCGGGTTCGGTGGGAAGGGTCGTACACAAGCAGATACAGACCGCATCTGCGATGTCTTGTACAGGACAGGGGATATCTCCGGTCTTGGAACGGGTGCATCCCAGCAGGGTCATGATAGAAATGGATGGTCCATGGGTGTCCACATAGTCCACCACATCCGATTTTGTAGCCCGCCCATTTCCAATCGTCTTTTTTTTCCACAGAGTGGGGGGTATCATGGTCTGTGTCCAATGGGGGTATGTTTTCCATATACTATGCTTCACAACACCACCGAGTTCCTGCAGCTTGTAAGAGCTACCCGAGTTTCGGGCCCCGAATGCGTAGCTCTCGATCCCAACCGTGACACAGGTAGCATCTGTGTAGTGCCCCATAATAACATCTACAATGTAGTGGCGGATATGTTCGTATCGTCCTTCATTCGTCGCCGTCGACACGGCTGGTATCGGCGGAAGCATGATAAGAGAGGTATTGTGGTGTCTCCTTGTCATCGATTGCTCGCGTGCACGCTGTGCAAACCCATACAAGATCCACTGATTGGTTGCATGTACATACACCGCCACCCCCGGAGATACGAGTGAGAGATCGATTCCAATATAGATTGACATTTTGTTCTTTTGTTTACATTAAATTATTTTATTTTACTGTTTGTTTAACGAGGATGTACTTGCTCTTCAGAGGACCGATATGCTAGCAGCATGGCATAGACACGTTGAATCGGTTGAATATTGATACGATGGTCGGATGTTAGTCGTTCGATTGTAGCGGCCATGCATTCGAAGCTATTGTCGCCCGATGTGGTGGTGATCACGGGTCCGATGTCTGCAAGCATCGACGCCAGCACATCACAGCCGTTCTTGTAGACCAGATATGCACGGAGTTTATGCAAGAGGGATGTATGACGATGAAGGTCCATGTCTTGCATACACTCACGATGAATGTCAATGTCTGCCGCCAGATCTTCGATGGAGTGGAGTGCCTTGTGCCCTTCACCGATCGGCAGGTCCGCCACGAGGTTCTGAAGACGCACGAAATTGTCCTTGTATTCCATATGCCGGATGTCATCAACCATCTTCGATTGTTCGTTTGTGAATGGATGTAATGGTCGCACGCATTTGGGATATCCACCCAGTGGAAATTTCAACTACGTTGATGCATGATCATGTATGGAGTGAGAATCTACATACAAAGAAAATGTCGGGTGTATTTGTTCTTCCGCTTGCAACTGCCCTCGGAGCATGGAGTGTTTTTCCAAAACCTCCATCGATTATCGCCGACCTGCAGGAATATCCTGTGTTTTCGTGGTTTTGTGTGTTTGTGTTGCTTTGGCAGGGTGGCGGTGGACAAAATATCCCACGCAGTGCAATATGTACGCTGATACTCTATGTGTTACATACTCTGCTGTCGTCAATGGATGCGTGATGTACCTCCACCAGGACCATCGTCCATCCTCGAGCCCACACATTCGCAGACACTCGATGCACGAATCTGTGACATTGTATGTCCGTGTAATCGCGTGCGTACTCCTCGTAGGATTCAGGAGCACGGAACATGATATCAGATAGTACCTGCGTGGAGACACGCAATCCAACCCTCTCTGTAAACAAATAAAAGAATCGATTTCCGACACTGCAGTTTGTATGTATTCCCCCATGGTCGTATGCAGTGCTCGTGTTGTTCCAGAAGAACCCCTTGTATATAGACGGACTCTTTGATGACCAGGGGTCTTTCATGTTGCGCAGCGCTCCCATCGTCAACATCTTTGCTCTCTCTTCATCTGTCGGTGTACGTATGATTCAAACGACACACCCATGACATCCGAGAAATGTTCACACAGAGCACCACGTTCACCCTGGAGTTGGTTTGTCCGCGCCTGCATACCATGTGCGAGTTCATGTCCGA
>Ga0105051_10006206_pt1 | contig 12969 bp, 10 predicted proteins | sample FRY02_FD_78383 | JGI IMG/M metagenome (GOLD analysis project Ga0105051, IMG submission 78383) | Freshwater microbial communities from Lake Fryxell liftoff mats and glacier meltwater in Antarctica - FRY-02 (megahit assembly) | ecosystem: Environmental > Aquatic > Freshwater > Ice > Glacier...
ATAAAAAAGTGCTTTAATCCCAAATCGACGGATTGAATGAAACTTATCCGGGAGGTCTAAAATCCTACTACGAGAGGTCCTTAAAGCTTTTAAAAGACTCTGCATAATCAACAAACCCTTACAATGATTACAACATTGGTAAACCAAACGGTATTACTTTCCATTTGGGAAAGCCTGAATAAATCTAACATTACTAAAAAATTGGATTAAAATAGCTCGATCATACTGCATTTGTTTTAGTCGCAGGAGGTCTCGGGTAGAGACTGGGTTATCCTGGCATCAAGGTTGCTATCCCTTTTTAGCTCCTGACCAGAAAGAGATTCATGCATTATTATATTGAATACATTCTTGCCTATCAAAAAAAGTTTTGTTCATAAGGAGTTAAAATACCACTCGCTGTCATGACCTCAGATGATACTCATGAGCAAACATTGGAGTTATTAGAAAAGAATAACTACTTTGGCATGGAAGAAACTCAAATTACCATCATGAAACAATAGAAAGTCCCTGCCATGATTGATAATAGCGCTCGGTTCGCTCTCAGCAAAGATAAGCTCTTGATTGATACCAAACCACATGGTCATGGAGATGTACATACACTCTTGTATCAGCATAAGCTGATTTAAAATTGGCAGAAATAGGGTAAAAAATGGGTTATATTCTTCCAGGATACAAATCCTTTAGTTTTCAGAGCATATCCAATGCTGTTGGGTGTTTCTCAATAACAAAATTTTGATTTTAATTCAATCGCGACCCCAAGAAAGCCTGGAGAAGCTGTTGGAGCCATTACAACATTAGTTCATAAGGAAGATTAAAGCAAAAAACTAATAATCAACGTTTAATATAATATGCTTTAAGGTTTGTTCAAGTAGATGGGAGGCTAACCAAAGGATTCTGAAGGTTACAGCTTGTACCCTGGAAACATAAACTCATTCGCTATCAAAATAAGTTCTTACAATAATACATTAAACAAGACAAAAGGTCACATTTCAGAATTTATAAATCCAAAGTATGCAGATGAGACAAAAACAACTTTTAAATCTTCGGCAAGATTGTAATGTCTAATGCAAGATTATCCTAAACTTTTACCGAACTGTGATAAAGTTGGTTTTACTGACATTCCGAAAGGTTTTTGCTTTTCTACTGTAAAAAATGACCTAAAAAGTGCTGTCGATAAGGTCAATAAAGGACTTTCAGGAGAAAGTGCCTCAACTTGTGAAGCTTAATTTAACTTTTTCAATAGAGTGATGCTTAGAATGTGTGGTGCTTAAATTTAATAAGCTTAACCATGTCAAGCTGGGTAAATAAAGCTTCCTCTATTCCCAATGATTTCTATTTCACCTAACTTTGCTACCTGCTATACTGTAATTTTTTATTTATTTCAGGAACTCAAGAGAAAAGTCCATAAATTAAAGATTACAGGTAAAAGCTCATTGATAATCAGCAGTGATTGCGTATTGATAGATGTTGACATCGATGGACACGATTAGATCATCGAAGAGGGAAACATTACCCTAAAAGTGGAGGATAGAGATTACAAATAAATCATTCCCCTCAAAGGCGATTAATAACCTTATCTTCAAATTAGAGGTTACAACTTAGCCTGATATATTTTGTAACTTATCATTTGCTTATGAGAAATAATGGTATTCCTTACTAAAACTTCGTTAAATCAATATAAATACTATAATTTCTCATTCTCAATCACTATATTGAGCTCACTAATCGTTTTGAAGTTTTAAATTAAATTGGAAATCGATCAAATATTATTAATTAGGAAATAAAGAGCTTATTATGTAGAAACAGAAATTAAATTAAAGAATATTCACCAACCGTTACTGTGCCCAAAGTTTTTTTGCTAGTTTTGTCGGGGACTTGTACCCCAACCACTGATGTTTTGTTGTGGGCTTTGACCCATTCCTTGATTCTGAGGGTTTTGGCCCCATCCTTTATTTGAATTTGTGTTCCAACCGTTATTGTATGGTTAGTTTCCCCATCCTTGGTTATTGCCTCGGTTATTTGAACCATCATTATTTCCCCATCCTTGATTGGAAGGCTGGTTTCCCCATCCTTGATTAGAAGGCTAACTGTAACTTTGATTGTTTCCGTATCCTTGTTTAGTGGAATTATTGGACTGAGAATTGGAGGATAGAATCTGACGAAAGGCTAAGAATAGCTCTTGTTTATCGGCCTGTCCATCAGAGTTTTTGTCGATCTCAACAATCGCTTGTTGGGCTTCGTATTGATTTACTCTACGCGGATTTCCCATTAACACAAATAAATCATTGAAAAAAAACACGATTTAATTTGCGCTGAGGGTACCCGATCTGTCTTGATCATATTTCAAAAAAATCTGATCAATATAAGCTCTCAACTGTTAATCACTGATATTACTCATTTTATTTTGTTAGCTGTAGATCTTTGTTTTGTTTGCGAATAATGTTTATATTAAATTTTACTCTTTAAGGTGAATTAATTAATAAAAATCTAAGCTTCCGATGAATTTTGATGGAAAATTTATCAGAATTTAATTCGATTAACAAATTTTATCATATGCACCCATAATTTAATATTGAATATTAGTTTGCTTATAAATATTGTAAGAAAGATATTTAGAAAGAGGAATCTAAATGATGATATTTTGTCTGTTCATTCGCAGTGACCCACCCAGTGTCGAAAGACACAATGATGGATTGACCTTCCGTAGTCTGACTTATTTTCCTCTACTTATATTTTAAAATTTCAAGTTTTATCTCATTAATACTGTAAGGAACCAATTTTTGTAATTTATAGAGGCTTTAATTTTCGTTTTTTAATTATTTAAAAATTTAAAAGTGAAATATATAAAATTAATCTAAAAACAATGCAATTTGAACTTATTTATTGACTAATTTCAACAAAATTAAGAAAATATTTAGATCGATCTCACCAGGAGTAATCTTCCTATTTTTTAAGCTGTGCACTGCATCCTTCGTAATTAATACTGTACCATTCCCTCCAGTGTTGAAGATAATCATCATACTCCATACCTTTTCTGTAGTAAAGTTTGGATGCGAACCTTTTACTCTCCCATAAACGCATATCGTTAGTGACTTGGTCTCCTTCGAGTTTCAATGCCAAAGCCGAAATCCAGTACGGAATGTAACGATTTGTATACATTTCATGGTAGACAACTTGATATGCCTTTTCTTGAGGCTGCAGAAATTGTTGGAACGCAATCTTATAAAGAGGACTTCTCAAAAATATGTTGACTACGGCAGGTCCGACTTGAATTATAGTTACGTTGAACATAAAGCATTGAATGCCGAAAGGAAGCTTTAAGTAACCATCGATATAACCTACACTTAAAAATTATTTTCTCTCGAATGGAATAATGTAGTCCTTGTATATTTCCTGCTTGAACTCACGAATGTAATCTTTTTAGTGTTCAAATATTTATTTCAACTCAGGGTCATCTCCTCTTTTCCATTTCGCCTTCCAAGTGAAGCCAAGTAAATCTAGTTTTGGAATCACTTGTGCATGAACATACTTAAAATGTAAAATATCGGCTCCATTTTCAGGAATGTCCTGTATATGGCACATAATGTGATGGATTGTTTTTCCTCTGAATTCAAGGTCTTTGGTCATTTTCTCAATATTGATATTGTTGTATTGAGGTTTTTTTTGATGTTCTTTCATACTGTGAATCCAAATATAAATGTAACCATTAAATTATTATACGGGATATTTTCGGAGGGATACACTGTTTTATTATCCTTCTTACCATTTTATTTTGGCTCCCTATTTGCAAAATCCTTACGTATATTAAGCAGTTCTCATTTGTAGAGTTTTTCCACTGTGATCTGAATAAATAAATAAATTACCTACGCATGCACCTGTTTAACCATCATAGAGCCAGCCATGGAATGGACATTGTATACATTTTTTGTTAACAACTTTACCGCCAACTCCGAGATTTGCACCCATGTGGGCACAATAAGCATGCAATGCATGGGGTGTCCCATCTTCGGCTCTGAATAGTACAATATTTTATCCTGCAATATCACAGGCTTTCGATTATCCTTTCTTGAGCTGCCTTGAATGGGAACCAACATACCATCCATTTGGGTAAGGCGGTAAAGGTCTGCCAATTTTCTTCTTTTTCATATCGTATACAGGTCTTATTATGAACTAAGCTTCTCGACAATAGTAATAGTATACCATGTAAACTATTAAAGATGCCAGGACCATTATCAATGCGGTATAGGACATTGTGAAACTGTACAACTCATGATTTGAATGAACAATCTGAGAGATATTCTCTTCAGTTGTATTTTTTTGCATGTAATTATTATGTATGATGAAATACCTAATCTGACAGAAATAATAAATCAACAGATAATAAACAAAAATTATCCTAAATCTAAGTTAGTTTAATCAGGAAAAATAGTTTCAATCTGAAATAATAGTTTAAAATTATAATGTCAGATAAAGCTTTTAACTATTATTTCGCATATTTAATAAAAATAGGAATTTATTTGTTATGAGTTTAATCCACAGATTTTGTAAAAAATTTTAAGTTTTTCGATGAAACTCAATTGATTGGGGTTCCATTCGTGTCAATTTTATTTATTGATGAATTGATATTTAATATTATTTGTTTTGTTATATGCGTTTAGTTTTTCTGTTCGAGTTCATTTAATTATTGCAAGATAGTCATAAATACCTTTGCTATTTATTATCAGAAGTTTTCAAAATTATTTTAGCTTCTGGAGATTACGGAAAACTTACTCAGTAGAGAAAGCTGAGAAATTTGACTATAATTTTGCAACAGGAAGCGTTATTTAAAAGTTTTAAAAAAACTCTAAAGAGCATCATCACAAATATTTTAATTTTTAAAAATATTTAGAATCAAAAGCCTTTTTTTCAAAAAATAATTTAGCTGTAGGGCCTACGTCTCACCAAATTAATGAAAATGATAAGAAATAATGTCCTTATCTATTTTTAGCAATATTTATTGCTGAAATCTCTTTTAGTCTTCTTTTCTAAAAATTTATCATGATTAAAAAGATCCCTATTACAGTTAAAATCAAGTAGAACATAACTGTTGAATCAGTATAAATGGGAATTATATCGGACTAACTCTTATTCAATTTACAGTCAACGAGTCGGCTCAAATAGAAAATAGGGCACAATGATATGAAGCTTCAAATATAAAGGCAAAATTTTATTTTTCACATTATATTTATAAATCTGCGTAAGCAAACAAAGAAATTTTCCTTTGGTCCTTTCTTATGGATATTTTGAATTTGGTAGAATTGAATATAAGTGCGATAAATAATAATGTGTTTATAATATTTACATCGAATATTTAAAAGACAAAAAAACCATTGAATTTATGGATCAAATGACAGAATACAACAATTAAATCAGATAGAAAACAGTATTTTGGCCTCGTATTAATTATTTAAACTAAGTGATTTCTTATTCTAGAAATATGCAATAAAAAACCGCAAATCACGAAAAAATTAAAATTTAATCAATGAATTAAAGAAAAATAAACAATAATGATAGAATTTATAAAAAATAATAATATAATGGCAATTAGTTCAGTCCATAGTATGATGTGTTTTCAATTTAAAAGAAGAGAAAAAAACAAAGGTACAAACGATCAACAAACAACAGCCATAAGAAATTCATTTCAGCTATAAGGAGGCTTTTCTATGCGGTAATAAGCATACAATAAAAATAATAATTCTAGCTAAAATACCTGAAATACCGAAGCTGCCGAACTTTCTTCTTTATTATACTTGCCTACATGAAGCACAGGTTTAGTACTAAACTGTTGAACTCAGTACGTGTAAATTTCATCAGCTAAATGAAGATCAAAATCCGTTAATATCAATAAGAAATAACCCGAACAAAGAACTTCAATCTAAAAAACTTCAGAGAGGAGTAAATCATCGATATTAAGTACTCGATCAAGTCCTGCAATTAATACATCAATGGGAATACACGTGAAGCGATTGAGAGTATGTACAAGAAAGATAAGTCTACTGTTATTAAAAGACAACATTATGAGTCTGCGCTTAGGTCCGTACACCTTATTGAGAAGGAACTCTTCTCGAATCCACGGACCCCTCTGGAAGAACCTTACGTAGAGGATTACAGCTTGAGTTCTGATCGGTAGAAAGTTTAGAAAAAGTTTATTAAGCGGGAAATTAGGTAAAATCGATTCAAGGAATATTCATTCGATAGGGAGGAACCTTTCGGCTATGGAAATTCTTATACAGGATTCAATGAACCCTTCAGTTATCTGAAAAGAGAGTTAAGGCAAAATGAACCAAATTAAGAGTTTATATTTAATCAGTCAAACAGAGAAAATACTTAGAAGAAATAATTTTTATATCCACCATTGCTTGAAGCCATTCCTTTTGTGAAATACGATCCTTTCTGTCCTCCATTTAAGTATAAAAGATAAACGGCTCCTTATTACGATGTGAAAGAGGATTTTTTTGGATACTTAAATTTTGGCTTCCCAAAATTTTATCAACCGATTGGAAATATGAATATGTTTCATCACAACGATTAATTTTATTCACAAAAAATGTTTTGATCCTAAAAGATAAGTTAATAAATCAATTTCTATGAAACAAAACAATGGTCTCGCAATCAAATACCATAGAAAAAAGATAAGTTCTTCAAGGAAAATATAATCAAATATTTTGCCACAAAGGAAAAGGCCGAAAAATAATTGATCAGTGATTATTTGCGTTTATTATTACTACTTATTGTTAAATAATTAATGAACCTTTAAGTCTAAATAAAATTTATACCATGATAAATATACCTTTTTAATCTGATTTTTGTTTAAAAGATGCTTTAATATTTGAAGTAAGTATAAAAAAGATAAATTAATTGGATTTAAAATTACAAGAGCTCTATAATTTTTATTAAACTATTTTCAACAGATGAAGAATTTTGACGAGTTAGATGGCGCATAATAATTCGATACCTTTGATCAGAACCTTGTCCACATCTCTAGAATCCAAACTAGAGGAAGAAAATGTATCACGACCATCCGAGGTATTGGAGATTAATTTGATATTGCTAAAATTGTTAAGTTCTGTAAAAAGGTATGATTTTTATTTATAGTAGAATTTTAAGTGCCATGGACACATTAGATAACAAGACAAGTAAGGAAAAAAGGACAAAGATAAAAGAAAAAATTAAAACGAAGATTAAGGTCCAAAAAAATAAGAAATCGTAATCTCTGGTGATCAATCAGCAGCCGTAAAGCAACTCTTGGTCTACATGGGTATAACTATGTAGGAAAACATCAGAGTTCATGGTGGAAACTGACTGTGATAAACTGTTTTCATCATTAATTATTATCATATTAGCTTTGTTTTTTTGTTTATGATAGAATTGATTAAAATGGGATTTATATTAGTTTATGAGCTTTCACGGCTTAGAGCTTTTATATCGAATATTCAAGCAACGATTTAGAATTTTCATAGGACTAAGAATTCCTTCTATAAAATAATTCTATACTTTACGTCCTAGAATATCAACATAAATCAATGATGACCTTGATCTAATTGGCCAAGAAATGACTCCAACTCTTATACCGATTTGAATAAGCTTTTTCCCTTACTGTCTTCAATAATTCCGTTAAAAGATTTCAAGTAAATAAACCGCCCCATCCCAATGCCAACCAAACGCCAACCAACAACAAACAGACCAATACGATTAACAATTCAAATCATTAATTTAATCAAAACTTTCACTTGATCACTAATTACTAACTCTAATCCTCCATCGTGATATTTGAATGTTTCTACCGTTAACGCTCATTGTCCTTATAAAAATTTACCCATTGGGAATGAAAGTTTATTATATTTTAGGGGTCACTTCTCTGGATCCAATCCATTACCTTTTTGAAACATTAGCGTCTCTGGTCCTTTTGGATTGCTATTTGCTCGCTTAGGCTTAGGCTGATTTGTATTCGGTGCGTTCTTTGGGGGATTTTACCTGTCAGGAATTTAACGATCTTTCTTGTTATTAGTTGGGACTCGGTAAGAGACTTGGTCGACTCGGACTTATTAGTTTGCTTGCTTTTTATGATGCCTTTTTTCTTCCAATGGCTTCTCTTCTTTTCGCATAAATTGCTTTATTTTTGGTTTTTACTCACTTGTTTCAGAATTGGGATACAATTTAACTTATATTTCACTAAAATTTATTCTATCAATTTTTCTCTATTTTACTCTTATATTGATTCATCCATGTCTACAGCTTGATTTTCCTGGAAACCATTTTATTCGGCCTCATTGACAAATGGCAACTGTTTTAAAGCATTTTCTTCAAAAAATTTCTAAGAAAATAAAAGTTTAAGGATTTGTTATTATTTTGAATTCTTATGGTTAAAATTTTTATGATTTTAATTTTCTGAATCGATTTATTATAGATTTTCTTCAATTTAAGGTAATTGAATTTATTTGTTTAATTATTATTTTTAATATGAAGTATTGCATTCTGCAGAGCCCTTGCTCTTGATAACAACCACCTTCTTCATCAACCATTATTCGTGTCTACGAGAAGCAATCATAAGTGCATTGGTAAAGTTCTTGCTGTTAATTTTACCGACCTCGTATTAATGTCGAAACTGAGCGTAATCTGCTATCTTTAATTCTGCGAGGTAGGCACTAAGCTAGAACAAATTATTACTAAGAACGATCGCCGATAAAGTCCACTTTGTAGCAGCTATTTGATTTTGAAGGAGTACATGTAATCGAAGCCGGCCACCAAGGAAAACCTGTTATCTTAGCCCAGACTATCTCATGCTTACTATATTTTTATTTAATCTAACTTCTCTACGTTTTCGCCATCGGCATAGCTTAAATTCTCCGTATTTTCAATTATATTTATAAACTCAATAATATTTATTGGAACCTCTTCAACTGTACATAGGACATAAAAGTGCTGCTGTGCACAAATAATCACCATCATTAGACACAATAATAAGTATAAATAAAGGCTCAGCTCTTTAAAATTCGCAATAACCTCTGTTTGCGAAAATATTTCAATGTAGATTATTATTATGCGAAATCAACCAACGAATTCCATGTAAAATAAAGCGAAAATCTTTTCAAAAGCCAATTATGAATATAGAAATATGTAAAAAAGCACAAAATATTAAATTTTCCAGGACTCAAGTCAATATCAACAGAATTTGAAAATTGTAACTTTCAAACGGCATAGATAAATTCAGCCAATTCAATATTAAAAGGAATCTGATAATGAGTATATACCGCACCAGTGAGGATTTCAAAAATAGCCGCATAGCAACGAAAATAAATATATGAAGACCATCATTGAGATGCAAAAATATAGGAAGAATATAATGTCTCAATCAAAAACAAACATCAAAAGGGAATCAATACAGTAATGAGTATCAGAAACATATGGAGCTGTAACAAATTATACCAAGAGTACCTGATAAAAAAAACTGCAATAAAAAGCTTTAAAAAAGATGAAAAATATAAAAGAGCACAAATAAATATGATTTAAAGTTTTGAAGTTTAAAAACTTTGAAGTTTTGCTTGTCTTAAAAAGCTTTTTTTTAAGCTAAGCTTTTAATTTTTACTATATAAACATATCTTATTCAAAAGTCATCACAATAAATATAATTTAAAATCGTAAGCAATATTGAAAATCGATTCAATAATATCAAATCTAAATTGATTAAACATAATTCGGTCCGAATATAAAAATTATAAAATGTTATCAACCTGGGTAAGAAAACTATCAAAGACAAAATAGTTTTTCCAAGGAGCAAGTATTCTGCCCTAACACTATCAAAATTTAGGGTTCAAGAATAACTTCCAAAACCTGGCAAAAATGTTTGAATTGAGAAACTGGTACATTCAAAACAGTCCCCACTCATCACACGGGTCAAAATACACACATTAAATGTCAATTCTGCATAATTAACTGAACTACTTGAACTCAAAGCAAATCTTATCCAGAACGCTATTGACCGCTTTCGTTGTTTTAGGCTACGCTATGTTTATCATGGAATAATCCGCCAGGGATTACAAGGATCAGTTTGATCTCAAGTTTAATCAAAAGACATACGGGTCGATTGCTGATAGCTCAGGGTAGGGTGCTTCAAGTATGGATGATTGATAGACATTAAAATATTTTGAATTTCACTATTCTGCAACCATTTTCATTTTTCCTATACCTCAAACACAGTTTTAATTAACCTCAAACATTTTTAGTCTTAACCACTATTCTTGAATATTAATTTCTGATGTTTTAAATATGATTAGAATTAAAATACATAGAATTTAATTCATCTTCCCCCTGCTCTTGGAATGGATTTTTTAACCCGTCTTTGCTGTTCTTATTGCTCGGATTTTGGATTTCTCACTGTTTAGTCGATTGAAAGGATTGTGCAAGCTGCTTAAGTGGCTGCTTTAAGCGCGTTTATCTTGACAAGTTATGGTTCCCAGACATATGTTTAATAGTTGTTAGCGACACCATTAGTTATATCGACACCTAAATATATATTTTAAACTCCTCCTTTAGCTAAATTTTAAGTAAAAAGTACCATGCCTGTGTCTAAGCTTGTTTATGATATCAAGGGAGTCCATACCTGCATTGTCAGCAATACATTTCGGAATGACTTCAAGGGATTTAGCGAACATGTTCATCACCAGTTGTTATTTTCCTGAAATTTATACTGCAAATTATTTTAATCCTTTGGAAAGTTACATTTCAGTAGCTCCTCCTCCGGCTACGACCTTGTTTGTCTTGAAGCATCTTCTGACGATCATAATGGCATCATTAAGTGATCTTTCGGCTTCTTTGATAAATTGTTCAGCGCCTCCTCTCAAAATGATTGTGGCTGATTTTGTCTAAAATAATGAAATTTTTTTACGTGAGGACATTCCTCAAAAAGGTTGAATCTTTCAGCACCGATTTGTTTTTCTTGGAAACTTCCACAGGTTCCTAAAACATCAGAAGCAACTTTGTTGACAGTGGTTTGAAGAAGAGCTCCAGTAGCTTTAGCGACTCTTTTCATATCATCTTATGGAACTCTTCCTGCACAGAAAATTCCTCTGTCAGCGAACCATTGAGTAGCCAAATCTCCAATTGGAAGTTTTGATAAGACAATATCTGCCCCAGTATCTTTGATTTTTTGTAATTTTTCATAAATGATCTGCCATTCAGCATTAACAATACTTTGGAAATCGTCGACATTATCGATTCTAATTTCAGCGTTTTACTTCTATGATTTAAGTTCAAGCTAAATTTTTAAGATCATAATTTTGGGATTGACGAAACTCTTTGGTTGTTGTTCAAATCCTGCGTAGGAGAAAGTTTTTTTGAAAGCGACTCCACTGACCAAAAACGAATCGTTAATTGATCCACCAGTGACTTCTTTGATACCAATCAAGTCCTTATCAAGGAGGTTTGTATCAAGTTTTTAAACTGCTGAGACTACGATTTCGGCAAAGAAAGTCTTGTATGTAGAAAGAAGCTTGGAGTTAAGGGCTGTTTCAGCACATTTAATGAGCATATGTCTTCTCTTTTCAGGGGTATCGTCAAGTTTAATTACTAAGTCTTATAGTTTTATTAGACACCATTACAGAGCTTTTTTGTAGCCTCTGATAATGATTTGAGGATTCATTCCATCTTCGATAAAATTTTTTGCATTTTTCATAAGTTATCCGGCCAAAATTGTTACTGTAGTAGTCCCATCTCCGACTTCGTTGTCTTGACTTTTTGCAATATCAACTAAAATTTTAGCAGCAGGGTGTTCAATGTCTAAAAGTCCCAAAATTGTGGCTCCGTCGTTTGAAATGGTTGTGCCTCTTGAAGTAGTAATCATTTTGTCCATACCTCTTGGTCCAAGAGTAGTCTTAACGATATCGACGACTGCTTATACTGCGTTGATATTAGAAATAATTTGTCCAATACCTTACATACTCTCAGTACCATCTCTCAAAAGAAGGATAGTGGGTTGCTATGATTATAAAAAGGCTTACCAATAAATGACTCATTTGTTTACTTTGTTACGGATTTAAATATTTTTAAAATTATGATATAACCTAAAATTCAAAGTTAGATTACAATAATCTGATACAAATTACAAACGCTTGATTAAGCTTATAATATTAAATTCACCAATATTGATAGCAGTCAATATTTATCATCTGATGAATCTTTAAGCACTGGTCTCTGATCTGTGATCTAAAATTTCATATCTGATTTTTTTTATGTTTTGGCAATATGCAATATTAAAAGTATATTTTAGTTTAATTAATGCCATCAAAATAAATCATATTGATCGCACCTTTCTTTAATGTAATTTCTAACATACATACTAACACATATGTTCAGAAAATGTTAGGTGTAGGCTATTTCAAGTAGCCTTTTAGGTTAGATTTATTATGTTTTCTTTCTTCACTATAAACCAATCAATTTAGTATGTATCAATAAGTCGAAAATTTTTAAAGTTTAAAGAAAAGTCAGCTAATTAACATAAGAATACATCATAAAAAGAATGTTTTTTTATAAATGTTAACAAAGTAGCATACATCATAATATTAAGTGAAGTAAAAGTTAGCTGAAAAGACTCAATAGAACACCATTAATTCGGCTGTATACAATTTAAATCAGCAGTTTTTATTGTTTAAAAAAGAAATCCCAATCGAATTGAACATTTGTCTTAAATACCAACTTACTTGTTTGAAAGATGTTAAAATTATTCACTATATATTATTTTTTATAAAGACTTTATCGCTCTGCTTCACCTTTTTCTTCTACTCGGACATAAAGGCCTCTGCCTATTCCTAGAAAATTTGGTAGACTGAATCAAAATATTTGTCTAAATTTAGATGGTAAGAGACTTGTCCAAATAAATGCGCTATTGTAACTAAAAGGGCAGCCTTTCTGGTTATACTTCCCTTTTTATAAATG